>ENA-UOOR01000563-UOOR01000563.1-fermentation-metagenome-genome-assembly--contig:-NODE-563-length-51680-cov-7.215070_pt1 | contig 51680 bp, 51 predicted proteins | sample MGYA00245780_ERZ724029 | MGnify/ENA primary metagenome ERZ724029 (study PRJEB28704, sample SAMN03018315) | fermentation metagenome | biome: anthropogenic terrestrial biome; feature: soil; material...
TGGAGATTATAAGCTATGTAAGGTTCGTAAAAAGCATCCGGTAAATCTTTTAGGCGGCTCTTTAATGAGTACCCTATAAAGATAATCAGAGACAGTGTTTAATCTGATTGATTTGATACTTCTTTGATGAAAATAATATATCTCCAATATTTTATATGGTCCGTAATGGATCCATATAGATAATAGATATATTACAAACTGGATCCATTACGGACTTTACTTTTTTTATAACCTATACACTCCAGCCCAAGCTTTCTTGCTGAATACGATACATTTTTTCATACAAACCTTTGTTTTTCATCAAAGTATCATGGTTACCTTCTTCCACCAGCATACCCTCGTCTAATACAATAATTTTATCGGCACCAGCAATGGTTCTTAACCTATGGGCAATGACAATCACTGTCTTCCCTTCAATCACCTTAGAGATAGCCTGTTGAATCAATACCTCATTTTCCGGATCAAGAGACGCCGTAGCTTCATCCAAAAGAATAATAGGTGCATTTTTCAGAAGTGCACGGGCAATTGAAATTCGTTGCCGTTCACCTCCAGAAAGAGTACTGCCATTCTCGCCGAGCATAGTCTGATAACCGTCCGGCAATTCATTTACAAATTCATCACAGCGTGCTGCCCGTGCAGCAGCCATAACCTGTTCTTCCGTCGCATCCATATTTCCGATACGGATGTTGTTATAAACCGTATCATTAAAAAGAATAACATCCTGAAATACGAAGGACATATAACTCATCAAATGTTCGGGATCGAGAGTTTTCACATCGACACCGCCGATTTTAACACATCCTTGATTGACATCCCAAAACCGTGCAATCAGCCTTGAAATAGTACTTTTTCCGCAACCTGAAGGTCCTACTAACGCTGTAATAGCATCGGATGGAATGGACACCGTCAGATTTTTGATTACCGCATCTTCCCGAGGATTTCTGGTATTGTAGCTGAAAGACACATTTTCGAAATCAATATTCCATCTCGTAATCTGCTTTTCCGTATCCCCTTCCATTATAGGAGTAGTCATCAATGCGCGCATACGTTTTGTGGCGGCACGATGATAAAAAAGCTCTGGAAGAAGAGTAAGCTCAACGATAACCGGACCGTAAATTCGGACGACGATAACAAAAAACATCAGCAGGGGAATCAATTCAATTTCCCCATTCGTCAATAAGTGAACACCTACAAAAACAGTAAGTCCTACTCCGGCCTGTAGAATCATCTGAGCCCCGGTGACAAATATCCCTGTACCAAATTCCATTTTAATAGCCATTTTTTTCATCAGACGCAGTGCGTTATCCAATGCCGAAAATTTGGAGCCATCCAATCCGCAGGCTTTAATGACCTTAATTCCTTCCAAATATTCCTGCACCTGACCGGAGGCCTTCAGCTTTGCTTCCACATGCTTTTCACTTAACATGTTCTGAATTTTTTTACTGCCTAAAATGATAAAAAAGGATATAGGAACGGTACAAAAAACGGCAAGTGCCATTCTCCAATCAAAAATAGCAAGCATGGCGCAAATAAGCGTAATGGAAACTGCATTAGCACACAATTGAGGTATAATATGGCTCAATACATGTTCGGTGGTAGAACAGTCGGCCATGATGTTTGTGGTAAGTTCCGTGAGATCTTTAGAATTAAAAAAATTCATGGGCAATTTCCGTATACGTTCCGCAACACTGATTCTTGAATTTTCGGCTTCTAAGTATGATGTCACATATGTTTTTTTATAGTCATTTTTGTTGGCGATAAACACTAAAATTCCGGCAACGATACCGCACCCTAAAAAAAACCACATCCGTGTCCAGGAAATTTCCTGCCCCATAAGAGGCTTTAACAGCTCGGTAAAAATCTGAATAGTTACGGCAAAAGGTAACATTAATGCAAGATTTGTAATGGTGCAAGCAGTAATCGCCCTCTTTAAATCCGAGTATCCTTTATCTGTCAGCATTAAAAAGTCCTTAAGTTTATGCATGAACCCTATCCCCCCTTTTGTTTATTTTCCAATTAAGTGATTGGGTATACATATTCCACATGTGAAAATACTTACCCTCTATTGCAATGAGTTCGTCATGGCTTCCCTGTTCAATAAGTCGGCCCTTATCCATTACTATTATTTTATTGGCACTGCGTATTGTTGACAATCGATGGGCTATCATGATTACCGTCTTGCCCTGCATCAGTTTTTCAAAAGCCCGTTGAATCAGATATTCGTTCTCGGGATCAGAAAATGCAGTGGCCTCGTCCAGTACGACAATGGGTGCATCCTTCACTATAGCTCTTGCAATGGCAATACGCTGTTGTTCTCCTCCTGAAAGATGCACTCCTCTTGTACCTATAACAGTATGATACTTGTCAGGCAATTTTTCAATGAACTCGTGACATTGAGCCGCCCTGGCAGCAGCCACTACCTGTTCATCCGTAGCATTTTGATTCCCAATTCGAATATTATCAAGTATACTTTGTTTAAAAAGGAATACATCCTGAAATACAAAGCTGACTTTCTCCATCAGGTATTCACTCTTCATGTCCTTTATATCCACCCCTCCGATTTTAATGCTTCCTCCTAATACGTCAAAAAAGCGAGGGATAAGATGTGCAACGGTACTTTTTCCTCCACCTGACGGACCGACAATAGCCGTAATTTGATTTTCTTCTGCCCGAAATGAGACATCGGACAAGGCTGCGGCTTCCTGTCCTGTATATGAAAAAAACACATTTTCAAAAACAATTTCATATTGATCGATTGTTTTAGGATTTATCGGCTGTGGTAGATGCGGTTCGCTTAAAATTTTGTCCATACGTTCTACGCCCCCCATTATCTGCATTCCGTTGCTTGAAACATACATGATCTTCAACATCACCGTAGCAATAGATGGTACAAATATCAGATAAAAAATAAACTTACTGGCAAAAAGCACATAATCTGTTGTATGAATTCCGATTAAGATACCAACGGGTATTAGAAATAGATAAATATTGTTGACGATAGTAGTAAAGGCTGACATGTAATTTTCCCAGCTCAACGTATAGGGAATGACCATATTGGTGTATTCCTTAATAGCGCTATGCATCCTGCGAAAGGAATACACTGTCTGTCTGAAAGCTTTAACCACAGTAATACCTCGAATATATTCCACCGCAGCGTTGTTCATATCTTCCATCGAATCCTGATATTTTTCCATCATAGCCTTAGCTCCTTCGTTGCCATATGCTTTCATTTCAATTACAAAGGCAATGGCAACACCTAATATGGCCGACAATCCAAAACGCCAGTCTACGGAAAGTAAAATGGCAATCATCACCGCCGGTGCCACAAAAGATGCTACAATATCCGGAAGCTGGTGGGCAATAAACCCCTCGATCTTTTCAATATTCTCATCCATAATTTTACGCAGTTTACCGCTACCTACAAGTACGTGAAACCCTAAGGGTACTTTGGCAAGATGGGACGCAAAATTTACTTTTAGCTCATACAGCGTACCAAAGGCAGCTAAATGTGAACACATCAATGCAGCAAAATATAAGAGAATATTGAGAATGATGCCTCCGAAAGCTATCCATCCAAAACCGATAGCCCTCTGCATGTCAAGCTCTCCGAAGTCTGGATAAGTTCCCATGATCTCCCGTACAATATAGTAAATGGCAATGTATGGGATAAACGAGGCCACAGCGGCCAGTGCAGAAAAAATTACCGAGGAAATCATCAGTGACTTTTTCGTAGCTGCCAGCTCAAGCAGCCTTGGCATACCTGTTTTGGGTTTTGCAGTTACATTGTTTTTCTGTTTCATGACATATCCCCTTTTCTTCTTGATATTGTTATTATCCGAAATCGAATAATAAGTTAGTCTAAACTAACCTGCATATATAATTGTGCAACATATTATTTAATTATGATATCTCTACAAGAATTTTTCTATTCAAAAGGTTAGATGAAACTAACTACATTGTAAAAATACCATATAATTTACAGACCAGTCAATATATTTTTTACAAATTTCATAAAATTTTAATTTTAAATCTAAAATAGACTTCTTTTCATATTACAGCCTAATTTATCCCTATAGATTCTCAATTTATACATATCTTCCTTAGGAAAAACTAAAGGTATATACTGGAAAATATATCTGATGTTTTATTATTTATCATAAATATTTTAATAATTATTGCTGTAATATCTATAAGCGTAAAAGTTACCTCTTTGATTCTTAACAATAAAGAGTATTGAAAATGGCTGAACAAAAGGTTTTATGGGGACGGTTTGGAATAAATAACGCAAAAAACCATCCCCTTCTACTATTTATTTTGCTTTTCTAACGGGAACATAAATATCCATGACTGTATCTTTTCTGTAATGACAACGTTCATCGTAGAATTCAAAATCGAGTTTGCTTTCATCATAAATATATCCACTTTCTTTAAACCAATCTTCAAAAATATATTTCCATGTGCCTGCAATAATTTCCGCAAACTCCTTTTGTTCTTTATCCTTTGTAGTATCAACGGGAGTCGTCGTAAAAACGGCATATTCGGCTTCCGGAACTTTTACTGTTATCATGTCTTCTTCTACCTTTGAAAAGTCATCGACAATTACACCTAAAAGATATATTGCATTTCCGTCTTCAGACAATGGAACACACAATCCCACTTCACCATGCTTAGGTGGATTTAAAATTTTGTACATTTTATTTTCTAAATTTTCACCATTGTAATTGACCCAGAAGGATGCAATATCTTTTGTATATGTTGCCCCAGTAATATTGGTCTTAATTCCATAGCCGGCAACTTTAAATGCAGTTTTCTTTACAATAACAGGATTCATAATATAACCTCCAATTTCAAATGTTATTTTTGTATCAGCATATCCAGTCATTCGTGTCATATACTCCGTAGGGCTATAGCCAAATGTTTTACGAAAAGCTTTGGTAAAACCGCCAGGTGTTTCAAATCCATAGTCCAAAGCAATATCAATAATTTTTCTGCCTTTGAATAATTCTACTGCTGCTAAAGATAATCTGCGCCATCTAATGTATTCCATAACGGACATACCTTTACATAGGCTAAAAACTCTACAAAAATGATAGAGAGAATACCCGGATTGATTAGCAACTTCTTCAATGGTAATATTTTCTTTGATATGTTCTTCAATGAATTTAATACACTTCTCAATATCTTTTCTATAATTCAATGCCAACTTCACCAACCTTCCCTATGCGGTAATTTTATTATAACAATAGCTTTGAAAAAAAGCTGTTCCTGTTTTGCTAAATATTAAATATAAAAACAAAAACACTAAGATTTTTATCTTAATGTCTTTGAATTCTCTCGCTCAGCAATATATTGCTCTACTTCTTCTTTAGTAAGGAACTTAATTTTTGTATTTGGAAAATCTTTATATTCGTCTTTAATGTAAATAGGTTTCATTGACTCACATTTTTTATCTTTATTCTTTGCAAGATAAGCTGCTAATTCTGAAACTGTTGAAAATATCTTATATGACTTTCTTCCTTTTATGTTAACTATTTCATAAATTCCGCAGGGTTTCTTTGTAGAATAATCTGCCGTTCTTAAATATAACTTTGCTATCTCTAAAGACTTAAAGGGAAAATTCCATCTTTGCACATTTCTTTTTTTATCCATATCAATGCAAATACATCTCCCACAAGTTCCGCAAATATATTGCTTATGATTTTCCAAACACTTTCTTGCTTCCAGTAAAGGTGTGATGCGACTGTTCTCGCTGTAACATTCTATACATTCCATAAACTTTAACCCTCACTAAATATAAATTTTTCTTTTTCTCTCTTTCTTACTATCCTATCATAATTACATTTAATTTTCATTCAAATTTATAAAATCATTCTATAGTATCTATTTTGCTATCAAAATATCGTCTCTTTAAACCATCTCCCCTTGTGTTTAGTAGCCTTTCTTATATATTGAACATATTATATATAAAATTGGAGGGATATAAATGAGTAAAAACTCTTATAAAGCAAACATTACAATGAAAGAAATTAATAAAACATTTAAACATGACGATGTTAAAGTGATGACACTTAATATCAAATATCCGAAAGTAAGCATAGAACATAATTCATATTCAGAGCATCTTATCAACAATCAAATAACTATGAATGTCAACGGATATGTAAAATATACCGATTATTTGCATGAACAGGCCATTAAAACTTATATTGACTCACAGACTGACGGTTTTCCATTTCATCCTTACGAAGCTTATATGAAATATAACATAGCTTATAATGAGAATTGTTTTTTAAGTGTATATATTGACAAGTATGAGTTCACGGGAGGTGCCCATGGAAGTACGGTGAGAAGCTCGGATACATGGGAGCTATCCAGCGGCACGAATATACCTCTTTATACTTTCTTCAAACGAGGTACAGATTATGAACGTCTGCTTACCGAAGAAATAATAAAACAGGCAGAATATAACATGAAACAGAATCCGGGCATATATTTTGATGACTATAAAAATTTAATATTAAAAAATTTTAATCAGCAAAATTTTTATCTTACCCCTCAAGGATTGGTTATCTACTATCAACAATATGATATTGCTCCTTATTCTACCGGCATTGTTGAATTTACAATTCCTTACAAAACAATAGGGTGGTATCCAAAATGCTGATAAAAATAAAATAAACCAAAGAGGTGTTTTATCGGTAACAGATGAAACACCTCTTTGAATATCGGTATTTGACTTATCCTTTTTCAGCCATTCTCTTGGTCTTATGTTTCTTTCGGCTTAAACTATTTTAAAATAGACCGCATTGGTAATAATTTTTCCATTTATCAATTTCAGAATTATTGTCAATCTTAAGAAGTGAAAATATCTGGGCAGCAAATTCAACCGCTGCTGTTTCATTAGCTGTAATAATATTGTTATCCATAACAACCTGTTTGGTTTGAAACTTATCATGTCCTTTGTATCCCTCAAGTACCTTGAAATAATCAAAGGTATCACCTGTATGATATACTTCATCTAAAAAACCGTTTTTAGCTAAAAATTGAGTAGCACCACATATAGCGGCAATGGGAACATTCATTTCATAACCGCTTTTTACAAAATCTATAATCTGATGATAATCATTTTCTTTCCATCTCAGTCCTCCCGGAAGGATGATAAGGGCACAATGTGAAAAATCAAAATATTCTCCAATTAAAAGATCCACTTCTGCCTTAATTCCACCAATAGATTGCTTAGGTTTATTATCAATTGCAATTGTTTTAACAGTATATTTTTCGGAAGAATTAATTTCCGCAATTGCATAAGCTGCTTCCCAATCTGCCCATAAATCCGTTAATACAAGTAAAACGTCTTTACTTTTCATACGATACCTCCAGTAGAGAGACCCAATAAAAAGGCTCTCTGAATTTAGTCGTTAACTGATATTTTTTTGTTGCTGTGATAGATATTCTTGGAGAACAAGCTGGGGATATATAGCATTCACAGCAGGAGTCTGAATACCGGCACCAAATTTTATTTATTGCCTATTATAAAATCTGACATTTTAAGCTCTGTCCATTCTCTCTTTTCAGTAGGGTCATTATCTCCATAAAGTGTTATATTGCCTTCTTTATCTATAACAGCTTTTATTTCCATATTCATTTCCTTTTGTTGCAAATATTCATCATAGTATGTTTTATAATTGGGATCATTCTTTTCTTTGGCTTCCTTAATATAACCTACAGTATCAGGATCTTTATCATAATTCTTATATATAATTTTATAATTTAATACCCCTTCCACCGTATCATCTTTAGCATCTTCTTTGTAATCCGTAATTTCATAGGAGATTAATTCATAGTAGGGTGAAAATGTATCTTTTGCTTCTTTCCATAGATAATCTTCTATTTTTTTATAAGAAGCACTTTTTGTGTTTTTACTCTCCGTAGTATTATCTATAGGACTATCATCTATGCTCTCCTTTTGTCCAATATCCTTACTACATGAAGATAGTATAAAGACTGTTATAATACATAGTATCATGAGTAAATACTTTTTTTTGTTGTTTTTCACTTCACCGATGGCTCCTTTCTCCATAAAATATTATTTCATTTTTCGGTATCTTTCTAATCTATCCCTTGTATTTCAAAATATTTTGATTCAATACCGTCTTCAACAAATGTTTCAATTTCAGAAAATCCGACTTTCTTTAACAAACCTATTGAACCATAATTATTAGAATATGTAAATGCTCCAATTTTTTCTATGTCAAACTTATCAAATATTTCTTTTAAAAAAGTGTTTGCAGCTTCTGTTGCTATGCCTTTGCCCCAGAGTTCTTTTTCAAAGATGACAACACTTATCATAGCTGATTTCTCATCGCTTTCATCTATGTTATAACACCAGATATCTCCGATATATTTTCCTTTAAAATAAATTACTTTGCCGTAGCTCAGAGCATCTTCTCTCAAAGACTCTTTAAACAATATCAATGCTTTTTCTAAAGATTCAATACTAAATGGAAACAATCTTCTTATTTCTTCGTCTTGGGTTTTCTCCCAAAAAGTAATAACATGATCCCTTGTTCTTCTTTTTAATATTATATCCATAAATATCACCCTTTCATCAATATATGTCAATTTTTCCTGACTCTATCGGTATGTATTTTATAATTATTAACAATATCTGATACCTCAACTCTTTCATATAAAAACTTCGAAGATTCCGTACCGTAAATCCACTGTCTGAAATATTTTGTTAAATTAATGCCTGATATTTCTTGAGGTCAATAATGCTAACTTGCTGAGTTTTTCTAAGCCCTAATATAAATCTTTCTTTATTAAATGCATCCTTGCAAAATCTCTTTCTTCATAATAAACTTCACCTAAGTCAATATAGCCCTTTTCTTTGAACCAGTTAAGAGTTCCATTGGGAAAAACAACATATTCCGACACTATTGCAACTAACGATTTATAGTTTAAAGATGATAACTTTTCTTCCAATTTTTTTAATGGATAACTTCTAAAATCATGCTCTTCTCCCGAAAGATAAGAACAAGTTAAAAATGCAATATCTTTGCCTTTAATTATCGGGTATGGAACAGCCAATGACGGTACAAATTCTGCCCCGCCTACACATTTATTATTGTAATAATGCAGCACTCCTAAATATGGCAAGTTGAACTCTTTTCTTATCTGCTTAATCCATTCAGCCTTACTATAACAGCAACTTGTTTTTTGAGATGGAGCACAGCAAATACATGTGTCAAAAATATTTTTTTCTGTAAGCATCTCAACATTTCCTTTTATTATATGTTTACCTAAATCAACCTTATAAGGCTTATTTTCTGGGATATTACCTTCAGCTATAGATTGAATTGTACTTAAAGAAATAGGCCCGTTCCACCTAATTTTATTATCAAATACAACCAATGTCGGAGAATACATATTCATTCTTTTAGCTATATCGTATTCTTTTGAAACATCATAGAAACTAATATCGTATTTTCCCTTACACATCAGTTTATATAACAAATTTCTTGCTAAACTATTATGCGGACACTGATCAGACCAACAATATAAATCAATCTTAGTCGTAACTATTCCCCCTACCATCTTCCGTTAAATTTTGATTTCCCTTATATTATGTTTTTTAAAGCAACTTTTGAAATTCTTATTTTATTCTATCATATCCGCGGACTCTTTCTACCCTAATTATTGATAAAATTATATTCTAAAATTAATTCCACAGTCTTAGTTTCACCTCTTTTTAACAATCTTCAATTTTGCCATAAGTTCAGAATTTTCAGTAAATTTACTGTAATATTTACATAAAAAAAATAATAGCTTCATTTATATGATTTTGTGATATTTTATCGGACAATATTAAACAGATGATTAACTTATTATTATTTTTAAAAATTATAAATCCTCCTTTGTATGGTTTTATATTAATCATATTATACCAAATTAAGGAGGGCTTTGCTCATACCACTATTATGTATGGAACAACCTTTGTGTTGTTCCGGATTTTATAGAGCTATGCTGTTTTTAAATTCATAATTTTTATTTTCTATTATATTTCTTATTTCAAACCAGTCTGATACACGGGTAATATTATGGAGCAAAGGTCCTTTGTTATAGTTACAGTCCACAAGGAGCACTTCAAATCCGGATTGAGCAAGTTGAATTGCATTTTCATATCTGTCTTCTATAAATATATCACAGTTTAAAGCCTTTGCAGTACTAACTTTGTTATGGCTTCCCAATAATGTCAATGAATCCATTGGTATTTTATAGTGGTCAAACCATATATGAGTTACATATTTCATTCTTTTTTCTCTGGCACTGACAAAGTGAATATTGTGTTTTTGGTATAAGCTATCTATAACATTTTTTGCACCTTTTCTGATTCTGCATTCCAAATGTAATGCTTCCCCATATAAATCATAAAATAAATCATAATCAGCTTTATCTACTCCTAAAATTTTATATATATCATATACAGTTACATCATTAGGAGTGATTGTAGTATTGAAATATCGATTTACTATAGGAATCCAATCATATGCTTCAGTAACAGTCCCATCAATATCAATGCATAAATTTAACTCTTTCATTAATTCACCTCCTTTTATTTTTTGATTATACACTATGAATATAAAGATATTTTTAATAAAATATTAAATTTAAGTAAACTTATATATAAAAAAATTTCTATTAAAATACTAATAAACTAAGGAAACCTTTTTTGAGACCCATTTACGCAAAGTATAGATTGCCGAATTGAAGATTTAATCAAAAATTAATTGATGACTTCAGTACTACATAGTATAATATGGTAAGTAATGCACAGACCTGTTATCTCAGTATCAACAAAAAATTAATAAATAAGACGGAGGCTTAATTATGTTAAAAGGAACTAATATAAGAATAAGGCCATTAGAAAAAGAGGATCTTGATTGTTTTTATTTGTGGTTACAGGACCAAACACATCTCGGAGAATTTATGGATATGCAAATGGTGTATAAAGAACAGTTTTTCGAATTATTCAATAAAAGTATAGGGAATCCTTCCAGGTTTTATGCAATCATTGAAGATAAAGAAGGCAAGCCATTAGGCGAAATCAATTTTATAAGAGTTTTGGGCAGTAGTACAACCCTTGAAATTGGTTTACTCATTGCAGAAAAATCGGCAAGAGGAAAAGGAATTGGTACAGAATCTTTAAGACTTTTTGTGAATTATCTTTTTAAGACTCAAAACATTATGAGAATTCAATATAAAACCAGAGTTGACAATATAGGGATGAAAAAGATTGGTGAAAAAATCGGATTTCAGCAGGAGGCAATATTAAAGAAGTATGAATTTGTACAAGGTGATTACAGAGACTTTTACTTAATGGCTATTACGAGAGATAATTGGAAGTTAGATGAATAAAATTAAGAAGTTAGAAACCATAATAAGAGGCTGTCGCATTAGCGGTTGAAAACTGCCGGTGCCCAGCCATGCTTTTCGTTTTAAAGAATGTAGATTAAAACCAGCAGTTTTATGATAAGCTCAGAATTTTTGGCCGATCTTCCTTCCATAATACTTATCCGTAGTTCAAGTAATTTTGTTATAAAACTTAAATCTATGGAATTATTTATTAATTTTAGTATATGATTTTGAGGTATTTTATTATATAATATTGAGTAGATGCTTAACTGATTATTTTTGTCTTTAAGCATAGTAAATCCTCCTTTTTGGTATGGTTTCTTATCAATTCCATTATACTAAATTAAGGAGGATTTTGCTTTTCATATTTAATTGATTCTAACTATCTTACATATTATTACATCGTTTTTCAGTGATCTCAAACCGTCCCCTTGTGCTGCCCATGTTATTGTAAAACAGCTTCTTCTATTGTCGAACCGTATTTTTCCTTGAAATAATCCTGAAGAGATTTTATCTCTTCTGCTGCTTTTTCTGCGGCAGAGTCCCATCTGCCCGAACTCTTCATTTTTTCGGTAACATCATTATGGTCCCCGTCTTCCACTTTTGATAGCTCATCTTTTTCTAAATCATAATAGTAGTAATATGCCGTTCCCATTGCGGAAACATAATAATATTTTTCTACAGTATTTGTTGAATAATCAAATTTGTAATAATCTTTAGTTTCATTTCCCTTTAAATCGGTCTTTACAAAATCGGCATAACCGTCTTCACCCTTTTTAATCGATATATTTAGGCCTGATTCTTCAAAAGGACTGTTTTTCAAGTCCAAGTACACTAAAAGACCGTCTTTCTCCTCAAACTTTGATTCCTTTGGGGTATTATCTGCAGGTACATTACTCTGCTCATTCTCATTTTTATTCCCGCAGCCTGACATTATACCCATTGCTAATACAACTATCAATAATAATATACTTTTTTTCATACCATTTTCCTCCTTTTTATCTATTTATATCAAGCAAACTTTTTATACTTGCATTAATATCCGTCTTTGATATTTGACTGATTTTTATATATTCGCTGTCCATCTTTTTTGCTAATTCCTTTGCAAACCCATATTCAATATAGTTTCTTTCCGTATCGATTACCATAGTTTTAATGCCTTCATTCCTTATTTTTTCTCCCATGATAAAGGCATCTTCCAAAGCATTTTCCGATTTCAGAGGAACATTTGCCTTCCCGTCGGAAACTATAATAAGATATTGCAAAGAATCGGGATTTTTTATCTTATCTGCTTTAAGAACCTGATATGCGCTGTAAAGCCCTGCGGCTAAGGGTGTTTTCCCTCCCGTAGGCAATTTTTTGAGGCATTTTTCGGCTAAGTCCACACTTCTTGTAATATTCAATAGTACTTCTGCCTTATCTTTTCTGAAGGCAATAACGCCAATATTGTCCCTCTTCTGATACGCATCTTTTAATAATGAAAGCACCGCTCCCTTTACAGCTCCCATCCTTCTCTTTGCTCCCATAGAGCCGCTTGCATCTACCGTAAATAAAATCGTTGCCCCTGTATGTTTCTCTCTGACCTTTTCTCGTATATCCTGAGACTTTATGCATATAGCCATCCCCTTTTTATCCCTGTTTCTCTGATTACAGGCCGCTACCCTAAGAGTGGCATCAAAAGCTATATCCTTTACTTTTCCCTTAGGCATCTTGTACTTTACATATCTTCCTTTACTGCTATCCGTCTTTACTTTGGCTCTCTTTCCCGAACCTTTATTGCTGAATTTTTTTCCGAAGTCCATATTAATATTTATCTTTTGCTTTCCGCCTACAATGTCCTCTATACTTTCTTTTATTCCTTCTTTTTTAGTATCTGAATTCATATTTTCTTCTTCAGGTAAAGGTTTCTGAACTGTATCGCTATCCTCCCTCGGAGAATTTTCGGTATTGTTTCTTTCCATTCTATTATCATCCATAGATGTTTCTGACTCTTCAAGAGGTGTCAATTCTCTTATTCTATGAGGCAGTACATAAGATGCTGCTTCTTTAATATCATCTTCCATTATTCTATTTCTTTGATTAAAAGCCGCTATAGCTTCGGCGGTTTCAATTAATATTATATCTGCCCTGTGTCCCAAACAATTCCCCTGCTTTGCCAGGCCCACTGCAAATCCGTAATCCTCATCCTCTACTTTAATCCTCTTTATTATTTCTTTGCCCATATCAATTATTTCTTTTATCTTTATATCTTTCTTTTCCCATTTTAAACAAAATTTCTTAGGGTTCTTTTCATATTCCAACCGCCTTCTAATAATTTCTGTTCTATTCTCTACATTTGTTTCTCCTTTAGCTTCCACATACAAACCGAACTTGTCCAACAACTGAGGTCTTAAAAGACCTTCTTCTGGGTTCATGGAACCTACCAATATAAATTTTGAAGGATGGCTATATGATATTCCCTCCCGTTCTACTACATTAATTCCGGTGGATAAAACTTCTAAAAGTATATTTACGATATGCTCGCTTAATAAGTTTATTTCGTCAACATACAATATCTGATTATGGGCTTTATATAGAATTCCCTTTTCAAATGTTTTTTGCCCATCATTTACGGCCTTTTTTATGTCTATACTTCCCACAAGCCTATCTTCGGTAATATTTAAAGGCAGCTCCACTACATCCATAGAATCAATTATATTTGAAAATCCTCTTACCAATGTAGACTTAGCTGTCCCCTTTTCTCCGCTTATAAGAACCCCGCCTATGTTCGGATTAATTATATTCAGTATCAAAGCCCTTTTAATCCTATCCTGACCCAATACCGCCGAAAAAGGAAAACAATTGCTAAACATAGTTAAACCTCATTCCTTTCCGTTTACAACACCGATTTTTCAATAATATCATTGATTCTGTCAAAATCAATGACTCCCTCCTCGAATGGTTTTTTTCTCATTCTATGGGGAAGGGACAGCTTTGCGGCTATAAAAAGATCTTCTTTATCTACCTTTGTATCTCCTCTGTAAGCAGCATTGGTTACTGCTGCCTTCATAAAAGTTATATCCGCCCTATGACCGTCTACTTTCATGGCTATGGCAATTTCTGCTGCAACACTTAAGCATCCTTCCGAATAAACCACATCATTTAATATTTTCTTCGCATTTTCCATCCGACCGGCCAATTCTTTCTGTTCATTTTCATATTCTTTTACGAATTTTTTGGGATCTGCCTCGAAACTAAGTCTTCGTTTAATTACTTCAACCCGTGAATCAACATCTCTTTCACCCCGTACATCCACCACAAGTCCAAACCTGTCTATGAGCTGAGGCCGCAAATCCCCTTCTTCAGGATTCATGGTTCCTATCAGGACAAATCTTGAGGGGTGAGTATAGGAGATTCCTTCTCTTTCAATGGAGTTAACCCCCATAGCTGCTGCGTCTAACAGTACATCAACCACATGGTCATCCAAAAGATTTACCTCATCTACATATAAAATATTTCTGTTGGCTTCCGCCAAGATTCCCGGTTCAAATCTTTTCTCTCCTTTTTTTATTGCCTGCTCTATATCCAATGTCCCCACAACCCTGTCTTCCGTGGCACTGACGGGGAGGTTAATCACTCTCATTTTCCCTTTTTTGATTTTTCCGGTTTCTTTGTTGAAATTAGCCCTGCAGTTTTCGCACCAAAAGCTATCATCATTAGGGTCACAGGAAAAAATACAGTCTGCTATTTGTTCCCTCTCAGGAAGAATATCCGCCAGTGCTCTTACTGCCGTAGATTTTGCTGTTCCTTTCTCCCCTCTTATCAGAACCCCATTTAAACGAGGATTTATAATATTTAATATCAAAGCCTTCTTCATATCTTCTTGTCCCACTATAGCAGAAAAAGGATATATCAACCCGTTGTTTTCCATATATATTTGCATCCTTTCTTTATAAATTCTCTTCAATATTGCCCTCAAGTTCCAAATAGAGCTCTTTAATCTTGTCTATCTTTTCTTTATCCGCCTTCCAATATCCTCTGTTGTAATACTCCGTCATCTGCTCAAGTATATCCATATAAGCGAAGGGATTATTCTCAATAAGCCTTTTCCTAAGTTCTTCATTATCCACATAGGAATCATACATATCCTCATAAATCCACTCTTCCACACTATTTGTAGTTGCCGCAAGGCCTAAAACATTTTCAAATCTGTCGGCAATTTTCTGAACGCCGTGATATTTGTGCTCGAGCATTCCGTCAATCCATTTTGGGTTTAATACCCTTGTCCTTATTCCTCTTTCTATGGATTTCTCCACACTTTCGCTGAGAACCCTGTCCCCTGTCGTATCGGTTATATACATTTTGGCTTTTTGCCCCTTTACCATTTCCACTGATTTCGATAATCCTCCGAAGTATTCGTAATAATGATCCAAATCCGTAATTTCATATTCATGATTGCTTCTTATTTGAGAAATAATCTCTACGGTTTTCAGGTTTTCTTCATAAAGCCCTTCTACTCTTTTACCATGAACCTTTCCGTTATACACATGTTGCAGACTGTCTATATAAGCTTTCCCCAACTGTTCTTCTTTTTCCCAATTTTTTGTTTCTATTATCTTGGTTATTCCCGTACCGTAGCTTCCTTCCTTAGGGCCGAATACCCTGGAAATAGCCAGTTCTTTTGCTTCCTCTTCATCATAGCCTTTATCAAGAAGCTTTTTGTATATTCTTTTTGAATTCCTTTTGAAATAATTTTCCTCATCACTTTCGTCCGATTTCCAAAGCCTTTCAAATATCTCATTAAGGCTTACTATCAAATTCGGAAACATGTCTCTGAAAAAACCGCATATATTTATTGTTACATCTATTCTGGGCCTTTCCAGTTCTTCAATGGGAATAATGTCATATTTTGGATCCCATTCATTGCTGCTCTCCGAAACCCTGACCCCCAGATAGGCTAAAATCTGGGAAAAAGTTTCTCCCTGGGTCCTCGAAGTTTCGAGCCCCCACAGCACCACGGCAGTAGATAAGGGATAGGAATTCTCTTCTTTTTTATAAGCATCGAGAGTATTCAAACATATCTTTTCCCCTCTCTTATATGCAATTTTAGTGGGTATAAGCCTGGGATCAAATTGATACAGATTATATCCTGAAGGCAATATTTCAGGATGCCTGTATATATCTCCCGCCAACTTTGCAGGATTATACTTTCCCTCCAATACCCTCATCAAGCCTTCCATTTCATAATTTTTTTGAGATGATTCAATAATTGTACACCCGTATTCCAAGGATTTTATAAATTCATCTTTATTATTTTCATTTATATATTTTGACTTTTTCAGCTTTCTATTTTCAAAATAATAATCAATAATTTTTTCTGCTTCTTCATCAATCTCTCTTATAGTCTCATACTGATCATTATCTAAGAGAGCATCTAAACTACATCCGTTAGCTCTTGTAATTAATTCCCTGATGCTTAAAATGCCGTTTCTGTTGTACCTCAGCAGACCTTTTGCATATTCCCTCGCTTCTTCAGGGGTATACCCTTTCCCGAATATATGGAGTCCCTTCGGTATGAGGCTTTTCTTCATTCTGTATAATTCTCCTTCTATATTATCGAGGTTCTTCGGCATATTAAGTTTTTCAGCCAGCTCCCATATACTTGATAATATATCATCGCTGCTTTGGGGAGCTAATGATAAAGACTGATGATAATTGTCTATCATTGATATTAATCCCGCAAATTCTCCGTAAAGTTCCCCTTGTACAAATACCGGCGGCTGATAACTTATTATATTTGCATAGGATCTTCTTTTAGCAATGGTCGACTCAGAGGGATTACCGCAATAATATAAATATATATGAGGAATATCCGATAGAAGCTTGTCCGGATAACAATTTCCGCTCATACCGCATTCCTTTCCTTTTAAAAATTCCAAGGTGCCGTGGGTTCCCACATGAATGATTGCATCTGCTTTGAATTCGTCTTTAATCCATTTATAGAAACCCGAATACTGATGATGGGGAGGCAAGGTTTTATCATGATATACTTTTTCAATTTCTTCATGTACTCCTCTCGTGGGCTGCAATCCTATAAATATATTCCCTTCAATTATCCCGGGAATCAAAAACTCATTATTATCGTTGACCATTATACTGCCGGGTGACGGTCCCCATTCCTTTATTATGTCTTCATAATCAGAACTTTTCTTTAATTCTTCTCTATATTTTTTATCCGGATATTTAATCATTTTTTCCCAACTATCACTGTATTTCCCTGAATTAACTATACCCCCGGCAGTAAATATCCCCATGAGTTCTTCTTTAGTGAGAGGATTTACTTTATAACCTTTATCTTTTAGATTTTTCAATATATTTTCAACAGATGAAAATGTATCTAAAAATGCTCCTCCGAATATATTACTTTCTCCAGGAGGATAATTATAGCATATAATAGCTATCCTTTTATCTTTATTTTCTTTTTTTCTAAGATTGATATATGACCTGATTCTGGATATCAATTTGTCTACTCTTTCTTCTATTATCACAAGTTCATCGGTTCTAATATCAAATTCCATGTCATATCTTGGCTCTGTCATAGCCCCGACAGGATATGTTTCGATACATCCGTCTAATTCCGGCAGCATAACGGAAATCATCATTTCTGATGTGCTGCAGCCCTGTATTGATTCTTCCCATTCCTTAATCCTTCTTCTTGACATAAAATAAGGATGAAAATACGGGACATCTGCTTTTTTTAGCAGATCTATACCTGCTTGAGGTTCTCCGCCCATGGGACCTGCTCCAAGCCTGAAGGACATGAAGTTCAGTATTATATCCACAGATGTTTTGGTGGATTTTAATATCACATCTTTAATCTTCTTTTCATTCTTTGTAAATGCTCCTGAAATTGCAATAGGAATGACATTTGCAAATTTCTCAATTCTTTTTTTGATTTCTCCGACACAGGACGATGTATCTACAGGATATTTATGGCCGTAGAAAAGAATCGCTACTGTGGGTTTTTTAATATCAAAGGGAAAGTCCTTTTCATACTCTTCATAATTTTTATAAAATCTCATAGTCTCAGGATTACATATACCAACTTCTTCTACTTCCCTCGGTTCCAGCAGTCTCGGTATTTCATTTATATTTCCATAATCCCTCAACATGAGGTAAAGCATATTGAGAATATTTGACTTATCCGCTACCTTAAAATATTTCAGTATACTAAAATAATTTTTCATATCCCTCATCTTGCCCGGCATTATTTTGCCGAGCGTTTCCGCCGTACTCTTCATCTTTTCAATGGCAGCCATATTCATTTTCTTTTTGTTTTTCCCGTCTGTCATGGCCTTCATAGTAAAACTTCCGAGACGCATATACTCTCTTGCGGAACTTCCGTAAGGAACTATATTCCCATTGCAGCTTTCAAGACCTATATATACGCTTTTCGCTATACTTGAAGGGCTTCCCATTAAATCTACAAAAACCAAATGGCTGTTTTTAATATCTTCTGCCATTTTTTTGGATTTTTCATCATTCATCTCTTCTTTTCCGTAATAAAGATTTAAATCAAGAATATTAGGATATTGTCGGTTTATCTCCTTCCCTGCTTCAATTAAGGATTTAATTCCAGGGGTTGATACAGTTATAAAAGTAATCTTCACCATAGGACCTCCCTATACTTTCTAAATGCATTCTTTCGCATAAAATCTCGGTTTTTTCGTATCTTCATCCATTGTTATTTCGGCTTTAACTTTAAAGACTTCTTCAATTGCTCCGCTTTTTAATATAATCCAGGGATCTCCTTTTGCGTATATTGGTGATCGTCAATTATAATGAGTTCGTTTGAATATCTGACCGCATGATTTATATCATGGAGTACCATGACTATAGTTATTTCTTCTTCCTTATTTAGCTTCGTTATGAGATCCATTATCTCTAATTGGTTACATATATCAAGATAAGTAGTAGGTTCATCCAGCAGAAGTATCTCCGGCTTTTGTGCAACAGACATAGCAATCCACACCCTTTGCATTTCTCCTCCTGAAAGGGTATTAATTCTTCTGTTCTGAAGCTTTATCACTCCCGTCTTCTCCATTGCCCATTGAACTATTTCACTATCTTTTCCGTCAACGGTCTCCCACCAATTTTTATAAGCATATCGCCCATATTGAACTAATCTTTTTACAGTTACATCGTTCATCGTATTATTATTTTGATTTAATATGGCTATCTTTTTAGCTACATCTTTGTTTTTCATTTTGAATATATTCTCTCCATTTAAAAAAATCTTTCCCTTTTTAGGTTTTATACTTCTGTTAATGGTCCGTATTAAAGTAGTCTTTCCACAGCCATTTGGACCAATAATAGAATAGACCTTCCCTTTTTCTATCTGTAAATTTATATCCGTTAAAACATCTTTATTTTTATAGCTTACGCTTAAACCCTCAATTGATAATATAATATTCTTATTCATCTTTAGCCTTTTACTCCCTTCTTAGCAAGAATAAAAAGAAAGGAACTCCCAGTACCGCCATTACAATTCCTACCGGTATCTCCATGGGGCTTAAAACAGTTCTTGCAAAAGTATCGCTTAGCATTAGGAGTACAGAGCCAAATAAAGCAGTTGCAGGAAACATGTATCTATAATCGTTCCCAATAACTAACCTTATACTGTGAGGCACTATAAGCCCTACAAATCCTAAAAGTCCCACAACACTTACTGCACTTGCCGCAAGAAAAGCGGCTAAAGCCGTAAATCCAAATCTTGTTGCTTCAACATTTAAGCCAATACCCCGTGCAACATCGTCCCCCAATATCAAAATATTAAGTTTGTCCGCAAATATATTTGCTAAAACAAAACCAATTATAGTGTAAGGTAAAATAGTCCAAACTTCCGGCCAGCTTCTTGATGATAAACTTCCATTCATAAAATTCAATGCTCCATGGACCCGATCACTATAAAAGACCAATATTCCTGAAATCCCTGCGGCAAAAAGAGACGATACAGCTACTCCTGCTAATACTACCCTTATAGTTTTTATGCCGCCTTTCCAGGATAAAAGATATATTATGGAGGCAGCCAACATGGCTCCCATAAAAGCTGCAATAGTCACCATTTTTATATACTGGGGAAAAACGACCAATACAATAATTCCAAATAGTCCTGCTCCGCTGCTTATACCGATTATGCTGGGATCAGCTAAGGGATTCTTCATTACCCCTTGTAAAATAGCACCTGACAGAGCAAGATTTATTCCTACCAAAGCTGCCAATATCATTCTTGGAAGCCTGATATTCCAAATTACCATTCTCTCTGGACTTCCGTCATCCTTAGAAATAACTTCAAATATCCGCTTCACCTCTACCTCAAGAGTTCCTTTTGTAAGCCCTAATATAAAAGATATAAAGAAGAGCATCGCTAAGATAGCAATAACAGTTATTTTAAATCCCTTTTTGTCCCTGAGAGAAATATCATTTTCCATCCTGATGAGTCACCTCTCCATATATTTCCGGATATATACTCTTTGCCATATATTCTATTGCTTCACTATAATAAGGACCTGCATTATATAAGAAATACTGTTGGGGAAGATAAATAACTCGTCCCTCTTGAACGGCTTTTACTCCCTTCCATACGGGGTTACTCTTAAATTCCTCTTCCATAGTCTTTTTGGCCTCTTCGTCATCAGATATCATACTTGTAACCAGAACATAATCAGGATTCTTTTTCACTATGTATTCCACATCCAACGGAGTAGTTTCCGAGCCTATAGTATCGGGAGGCAAATCGGATGCAATATTGTCAAGTTTTAAAATTTTAGCTACATCTCCTGCTATACTATTGTCCAACTTAACAGCAATAGTTTTGGCTGTTATATATAATATGACCACGGATTTATTGTCTTTGGGCAGTTTAGATACTATTTCTTCTTTCTTATTCTTTAGAGCTTCTATCTTTGCTTCAGCTGATTTTTCATTTCCCAGTATCTTGCCGAAGGCATTATAAGTTGCTATTACATCATCATAGCTTCTTATATTAGTAGTAATCACCTTAAACCCAATATCCCTTAATTTATCCGCCTGTGTCCCTTGAGTGCCGGCCTGAGCTATAATTAAATCCGGTTTAAGGGATACTACGGATTCCATATCTATGGAATATACAGGCCCTATCTGTGGAAGATCGTTTATTTCCTTCTTATATTCGGATATCAATTTTAAATTATCTGTTATATTAGACGTACATATGGATTTTCCCCCCAAATCGTACCATATATTTAAGGGGGTGCCTGATAAAACAGCTACCTTTTCCGGTTTCTTTTCTAAGATAGTTTCTTTCTTGAGAAAATCCTTTATCTTTAACGGATAATTATTTCCCTCTACAGTTATGGGAAGGTCTTGAGTATTGCTCAACCCGCCTGTCTCAGTAGTTTTAGTACACCCCGAAACGCTAAATATCAACATAATCACAACTAATGGCAACAATATCCTTTTATAGAACTTCACCTTTTTCATCCTCTCTTTTTATAAAAAAATAAGAACTTCATTAAAGCAATAATCATGGCTAATGAAGTTCTTATAAGCTTATTAAATAATCTTTATTATATAAAATTCAATAAAGCAAAAATTCTTCTAAAATAATAATCAGCTTTCTCCATCCACCGTAGAGTTATTTCTGCTAATAAATAGGTAGGTTTTCTGACTTAAGATTCATCATCTTTTCTGTCTTCCCAGTTTCCCAGTGACATTTAGAAAAGACTCTTCCTTTACAGCGGCGGGACCGTGAGGGATTTTCACCCTGCTTCCCTAGCCCTATTCATTCTTATATTCAATTCTCATCTATTATATTAAATATAGTGATATCAATTGTCAAGACAAATTTTACTTTGCCATCAACGTCTGCGCCAAGCAGCTCTTACGCCAAACACCACTAATCCTATCATCAGCAGGATACCAATTAGCGCAGCGCCGGGTGCGTCATCGGTTTCCCCAATGTAAATGCCGGCAATGCCAATCAATATCCCGATGACAAAGAGACAGGCAGCGATACACCAGGCCTTGCGCCTAACTTTCTTCAAAAAGTCTACCTCTTTATCCGTCGTTGGCGGCAGCGGTATATTGACAGGAGATTTCATCTTTTCATAGTCCGAGCGGCAATCGTCACATTCCTTTAAATGCTGTTCGACCTCCATTTGTACACGCTTTGGGCGTATTCTTTGTATATTTCTTCAATGCGGGCACCCACTACCTCGCCTCCTTTTAATTGATTCTGCTTATATATCCCAAAAACGAATGTTTCGTTACAGAGGGAAAAAATATTTTGAACAAAAGCGGAGAGAAATATTTCTGCAGTCTTACCGTCCCCTTCATGTCTTAAAAATTCTCTGCATAGTAAGAACTTCTAACGAGAGGTGCCGATGCCACTCTCTTAAAACCCATGGATAACGCGATTTCTTTATATTCGTAAAATGTTTCAGGAGTAACATATTCCACTACCGGAATATGGGATTTGCTGGGCTGCAAATATTGCCCCAATGTCAGCATGTCACAATCAACTTCTCTTAATCTTCTAAATACATTTATTATCTGTTCTTTAGTTTCACCCAAGCCTAACATCATACCCGATTTAGTCCTCATATTTGGTTTTGTCTTCTTTACATAACCAAGTAATTCTATAGATCTATCGAATACCGCCATAGGTCTAATCTTATAATATAATTCCGGTACTGTTTCTACATTATGATTCAGTATGTTTGGTTCTGAATTTATGATAATATCTACTAATTCCTTATTTCCTTGCATATCAGGTATAAGCAGTTCAATTGTTACCTCTGGTGTAGTATTTCTTATTTTCTCTACAACTCTTGCAAACTGATTAGCTCCTTGATCTTCCAAATCATCCCTAGTAACAGATGTAATAACGGCATGTTTTAAACCAAGCTTAGCTACAGCCTTAGCTACGTTTTCCGGTTCCATGGGGTTTATTTTTTCGGGCTTTTTCTTAGTTACATTGCAAAAGGTACAGTTTCTGGTACAATTTCTACCTAATATCATAAATGTGGCAGTTCCTCTTTCATAGCACTCCATCCTATTAGGACAATTGGCTTCATTGCATACGGTATTTAAAGAAAGTTCTGAAATCAAAGAGTTTACCTTACCTGATACATTTCCACCTTGTATTTTTACTTTAATCCATTCCGGTTTTTCTAAATGCATTTGTTATTCCTCCGTATTTAAATTTATATCCAGCAGTCCATTAATAAATTCATCTGTTGATAAATCCAAGGATATAGTCATTAATATCTAAATTGCCATATTCCAGCCGCATCTATTCTTCTGCAACCCTGCCGATAACCTCCGCTGCTTTTTTTGCACCTCCGGATAGTTTAAGGCTCTCTGATAATTTTACAGCATTTTCCTGATAGGAACCATCTTCTAAAACCGTCTGTACAGCTTCTTTTATAGCTTTGGAGCTATCATTTTTCAGATAAACTCCGGCACCTAAGGTTACGACTCTTTCAGCTACCATGCGTTGTTCTTGATGCTGGGGAAATAATACCATCGGTACACCATAATATAAGCTTTCGTTAACGCTGTTCATTCCGCTATGTGTTATAAAAACATCTGTATTTTGTAATACTTTTATTTGTTCAACCTTGTTCTTTATTTCAAAATTCTCAGGTATTTCTCCCAACGATGAAATATCCGTGCTTTCGCCTACGGACATGATAACATCAAATTCGCCATCACCAAATGCCATCAAACATTTTTTATAAAATTCATTATTTTTATTGTTTACGGTCCCAAGGGAAATATAGATAAGTTTCTTATCACTATTTCGTGGTCCCGCCAATATATCGGAAACAGAAGGACCCACAAAAAAATATTTATTTGAAAATGTGTTCGCTAACGGTTGAAACTCCTTTGAAGTATACACAATAGTGTATGTTTCATTGTCATTTTGGATGAGAGAAATAAAATTATCAACAGCATATCCATAGTCATTCAATTGTTTAATTTTTTTCTTGATACGATGCATTCCTTTAATCATCCGTACCATTTCCATTAAATTTTGTTTCATCATCTTTGCGGTATATTGGTTAAAAGCAAAGGAAGTGGTAGAGCAAACATATTTTATATTCAGTTTAGCTGCAAATAATTTTCCCCAAAAACACAAAGAATCTGAAACAATACAATCAGGATGAAATTCATTTAGTTCTTTGCAAACTTTCTCGTCTAAGGCTATAGTAGTATCCACTGTCATTTCAATAAGCGCTGCAAAATCCTTTCCTACTTTTTTTTCATCTTCAGCCTTCAGTTCAGGTACATACTTATCACATTCAATATATTTAGCACCTGCTCCTTCTATCTTTTTACGGAACATACTAAAGGAATAGTACCATACTTCATGCCCTCTTTTTGTAAGTTCACGGACCACTTCTATTGTTGGATTGGTGTGTCCATAGGCTGGTATACAAAAAAATACAATTTTACTCATTTCTCTACCTCTTTAAATAATTATTTTAATCTTTCTTCTTATTCTTCACCTTTATAAACTTCTTCTATGAAATTTATTAATATATCCTTACAATCCGATGTTGCTCCATATAATGCCATCAACGAAATACGATTGTTTATTTCAGGCAGGACTTCTCGCCTTAAAACACCAATATAGGAGTCATTCCTAAAGAAAATACCGTAGTCATAAAACGCCCAGGCGGTGTACTCCATCCCGACACCACATCATTTGCAACTATGATACAAACAGTTAATAAGCCTAATGTTCCGATTAATGATAAAACCCCTCCAATAACAACTTTCTTCATCTTATACCGAACTCCTCTCCCATTAATATCAAACAATATAAGTTTATAACCTCATAATTAAAAGATAACTTTTTTCTCCGAATTATAAATTAAAAGTGCTAAAGTAATAAATGCTACTAATTTTTTATTAAAATCATTTATTACAAAATGTTACAAAGTTTGATATCATTGATTTAAATTCAATTATAACTTATTTACTTTTATATAATCAATATCCATCGAAAATAATTCCTCAATTACTTTTATTTATCTCAAAATATATCTTATAAAAAATTATAATTTTATCAACATTATTTCTAATGATATTTTCATCATAAACGCCGTTTTCACAAACCATTTTGTTAAACATTTTCTCAGCCCTCTTCCATCTATATGACTTTGGAAAACCATCCGCTAATTACCAATGAAATTAAATATATAAACTGATAATATATAAATATACATTATATTTCTTTATCTTGGCTTTAATTTCTTCTGAATTTTCGAAGAACATATTCGGTATCTCAGTAGTAAACTGCTGTAATTCTTTAGATATTCCACATTTTTTTGTTATCTCATCCATGTTTACAGATGAAGCAATAATATTTGTAACTATATTGTAATCTTTATATAACTTATTTGAAACCTTTTTTAAACCATAGACTAATATACTTAAGTTAGAGGTTATAATTAATATTATAGGAAGTAGAGGAGATTTCATATTGAACACTATACACAATCGTCGTTACATAACAGGATTAGATGGACTTCGCGCCTTTGCAATTTTATCTGTAGTTTTTTATCACTTCACCTTTAGTTGGGCTAAAGGTGGTTTTTTAGGAGTTGATATCTTTTTTGTCCTATCTGGTTATTTAGTAACCTCTAAAATTTTATTAACAGGAGAAAATTTTAAAGTAAAAACTTTTTGGAAAGATCGTCTTTGCAGAATATTACCATCTGCTTATTTAATGATTATAGTCACTGTCTTATGGGTAATACTTTTTAACCATAGACTTTTGACAAGCCTCTTAGGAGATGCAATGTCTTCTATTTCATATACAACTAATTGGTGGTTTATTTTTCACAAGATTTCTTACTTTGATAGCTTTGGCTCACCATCTCCCTTGAAACATATGTGGTTTTTGGCAGTACAGGAGCAATTCTATATTTTATGGCCATTTATACTTATAATAGGACTAAAAATCACTAAAAAAATCGGCAAGTTTTCACGTATAGTTTTTATTGGAGCTTTGCTTTCAGCAACTTTGATGGGTATACTTTATGATCCAACTGCCGACCCAAGCCGTGTATATTATGGCACAGATACTCGTGCTTTTGAATTATTAATAGGAAGCTTTTTAGCAACTGTTTTGGCAAACAAGAAACATTTCACTAAGGAAGTTTCTCCGAAACAAAAAAATGAGTTAAAACTCATAAGCATTATTTCTTTTTCTATCTTTATTTTTAGTGTCATATTTATAGATGAATATAATTCCTTTTTATACAGAGGCGGATTATTTCTGTTTAGTTTAAACACGGCTTTACTTATAGCATGTGTTTGTCATCCACAAGGAATTTTAGGTCCTATACTTTCGTGGAAACCTATGCGCTGGATTGGTACAAGATCCTATGAAATATACCTTTGGCATTATCCTATTATGGTCTTAAGTACCCCTATTTATGAAATAGGAAACCCATCATACTTACGTGTCTTTTTTCAACTAATTATTACATGTATTATTGCAGAATTCTCATATCGTTTTATAGAGCTGCCAATACGAAAATTTGGGTTTCGAGAATATTGCCATTACTTAATCTCAGCAAAAAAAACTACCACTATAATATCATTTTTAGTGATCATGTCCCTTGCTATTGGTATTACCAGTATGGCAAAAATAAAATCAAACTTAGAAAAGGCCGAAGCATATTCATCCGAAATAAATACAGCTCAAACTCCCGAAAAAAAAGCTTCTAATAAAAACCTCAATAAAAAGGATATAAAAGTATCTACTGAAAATGATGAAAAAACCTCATCAGCAGAAAATGGAACTTATAAGGATATATTAGCTATTGGAGATTCTATTATATTAGATATTGCTCCAAGCCTTAACGAAAAATATAATAACATTACAATCGACGGAAAAATTGGAAGGCAAATGTCGGAAGCAGCAACCTTAGCTGCTAAGTATACCACATTTAATGATTCTGATAAAGCGGTTATCATTGAATTAGGAACAAATGGCTATTTTACAAATAAACAAATTGATAAATTGCTTGATTCTTTCTCAAAATCACATATCTTTTTAATAAATATTCGTGTGCCACGTTCCTGGGAAAGCAAGGTCAACAAAATCTTAAAAGAAAAAGCTGAAGAACGGGAAAATGTGACATTAATTGACTGGTATTCTACGGCTTCTAAACATCCTGAGTACTTTGACCAAGATGGTGTACATTTAAATTCCAAAGGAGTTGAATCCTTAGAAAGCCTTATTATCGAGAACCTAAAAATATAATAATATTTTACAGTACCAGGTATATTTATTATATATATAGCTTTTACAGCAATTATCTTCCTTTAATTTATAATCCTCAGCTTTTCCTACTGTTTTGCCCTGTGTATCGATATTTTTGTAGATGGATTTATTGAATCCATCCGAAGCATTTCTTATTATCCTAATATACCTAAATCTTTTCGATATCGAATACTAACTTACCATCAATAAAAGTTTTCAAGACCTTAACATTCTTAATATTTTCAGGTTCAATTTCATATATATTTTCTGATAATACAACAAAATCGGCTAATTTCCCAATTTCTATTGAACCTTTAATATCTTCGCTGAAAGAAGAATATGCAGCATCAATAGTAAATCCATGAAGTGCTTCATCAACTGTCAATTTTTCTTCCGGAAACCATCCTCCATTTGGGAAGCCATTTAAATCCTTTCTGGTTACTGCCGAATATATACCAAGCATTGTATCAGGCAGCTCAACGGGACTATCCGAACCCAATGCCACTTTTATGCCTTCGTTCAATAATGTCTTCCAATTGTATGAATTAGTAATTCTGCTTGGCCCAAGCCTAGATTCAGCCATATGAATATCATAGTTTAAGAATATAGGTTGCACATTAGCAACAATGTTCAATTTCTTAAATTTTTTCAGCAGCCTGTCATTGGTAACCTGACAATGCACAATATTGCTTCTTAAATCTCTTTTCTTATATTCTTCCGGTAATTTTTCCAAAGCATCAATAACCATATTTATGGATTTATCTCCTATAGCATGGGAAGCAATTTGCAATCCGGATTCAGTTGCAGTTAAAATCAAATTATCCAGTTCATTTTGTGTGTATTGCGGTATCCCGAAAGTAGAATTGTCATCGCTGTACGGTTCCGATAAATAAGCCGTTCTGGTTCCTAAATTCCCATCAGTTAATATTTTTAGCTGTCCGATTTTAAAATGATCATCGCCAATCCCGGTCTTATATCCTTTAGAAGCAAATTCCTTAATATATTCTAAGGTTGGAAGCAGGCATTGTTCATAGACTCTGATTTTTAGTTCACCGTCTCTGTTCATTTCAGTATACGAATCAATAACATTCTGCCACTCTATTCCCGGTAGCATAAAATCATCAGTGCATAAAGAAGTAATACCTCTTGATAATACATAGTTTGATGCAAGCTTTATATATTCTTTAAACCTATCTTTAGATACCTTAGGCAGCTTAGAGTATACCAACTTCATTGCACTCTCTCTGCAAATACCTGTTGGAACACTATTCTGGTCTATATCAAAAATTCCATTATTTATCTCATGATTTTCCTTGTTGATCCCAATTTCATCCAAAACATTACTGTTTACGACACACATATGATAACATCCTCTGGTTAAACAAATATTATGTTCTTTTGAAATTTTATCTAAGTCATATCTGTTAGGAAGTCTTTTAACATTAAAATAGTCTTCATTCCATCCCTTTCCGATTACCCAGTCTCCTTTCGGAATTTTCTTTGAAGAAATATAATCCTTAACTTTATTAATTAATTCCTCTATTGATTTTGTCCCTACTAAATTACATTCATACAGATTTGAACCAAACATGGCTAAATGCATGTGGCTATCTATAAAACCCGGTAATATGGTTTTCCCATCTGCATCAATTACAAGGCTGCTTTTATTTATTAATTCTGAAATCTCTTTATTAGATCCTATATTCTTAAATATTCCATCTTCAATAAATAATGCTTCTGCTTTTGGATTTCTTTTATTCATTGTATAAATATTTCCGTTTAATATAATTAAATTCATATACACTCACCTTTTATTTTATATTTACTTAGAATAGCTTAATCTGATTGTCTTAGCTTTTAAAAATAGATTAAGCTATTCTAACATTTTAATTTTAGCATCTATTTTCTTAATCTTGAATAGTAGTTAAAAAGGTCCTATTTGTAATTTATATGCCAATATAACCATCACAATGTTTGTAAGAGTTATCAACAAAATCGGTTTCCATGCAAATTTAACCCAATCCTGATATCTAACTTTACACAGCCCAAGTGCAGCTAAAAGAGTACCGGATGTGGGCCAAATATATTGTGTAGCGCCCTCTGCGTACTGATATACAACGACTATAAGCTGCCTGCTCATATTTATTATCTGACCAATCGGTTTTAAAATTGGCATAATCAGCATGGCCTTTCCAGTGCCGGATGAAACTAAAAATTCAAAAGCCATAATTGCGAAGAATAGGATTATTAAAATCCCAATTTCTTCTTTTCCTTCAAGTGCCTGAACTAACGTATGGATAGCGGTATCTATGATTTTAGCATTATTCATTAATACTAAAATTGCATTTGAAAATGCCAAAACAAAGGCTGCAGGAAGAATATTTTTTGCACCTTCCATGTAAATTTCGCATGCTTTATTAGGATTGATTTTGAATATAATTACAATAACAAACGTTAGAATCACATATAAAGATGTTATTTCAGCAATCCCCCAACCTAATTTAAGAGGACCATACCCCTGTAATATCACTGCAATAAGCAATCCTATTAATGCAACAGACCTCTGCCAAGTTAAGGGTAATGATTCGGATTCTTTTTGTGTTGACAATTGATTAATATATTCATCAGCAATTACACTTTTTGTGGGGTCTTTTCTAATTCTTTTGCAATACCATAATAAGTATGAAACGGTTACTATATAAAATAATGTCGAAGCCATCAATCTAAACGAAAAACCTGAAAATATCGGTATTCCTAATATTTCCTGTGATATTCCCACAGTAAACATGTTTAATGCACCACCGCTAAAACCTATAGCCTCTCCCAAGATACCTGCTCCCACTGCAGATACTTTATCATATCCAGCTCTAATCATTATACCTGCGGCTATTGGATATAACGGAAGACATCCATCCTGCATTCCTATATTCCCTAAAATTGTAAAAATTAATAAAATTACAGCCGGAAGTAAACTAATATGATTAGAGAACGTATTAACTAATTTTCCTACACCAGCCTCAAATGCACCTGTTGTCTGGAGAAATTCCAACGTACCACAAACCATTATTATTTGAAAAAATATTGACGCTGCATTCATAGCACCGTTATAAATTGCTACCCCGAAACCTAATGGGGAAGTTGGTGTCGGTTTTTCAACTGTATGATAACTATCAGGGTCCACAATTGTATTTTCTGTCACAGGATCAACAGTTCTTACATATTCTCCACTTGGCACGATAAATGACATAATTATTACCAATAACATCATTGACATTAATATTATATATACATGTGGCATTTCAAATCTCTTTTTCTTTATTTTAGTATGTTCCATAATCTCCCTTCTTTCTTGTTTTTAGCTCTAATAAGTTTTATATACTTTTTGCTTAATTCCCTTTTGACGTATTAAATTGTTCCTAAATCCACTAATTACTTAAGCTCATCGTTTATGAACAGAGTAATTGTTTCAAATGCAATATAATAAATTATAATTTTTCTATAGCTTTCTTTATTCTTTTCATACCTTCTTCAATGTTTTCGTAAGAATTTGCATACGCTAGTCTGACAAAATGGCGGCCTTTCTCGCCTTTGAATGCATCTCCGGGAACTAAGGCAACCCCTGCTTCTCTTATAATATAATCACAAAATTCATCTGAACTCATATTTAATTTATCAATACATAAAAAAAAGTAGAATGCTCCTTCAGGCTTGATGTAATCTATTCCATGTATCTGATCTAAATATCTTATAACTAAATCCCGTCTTCTCTTAAATTCTTTAACCATCATTTCAGTCCAAGATTTACCACTCTCATATGCCGCAACAGCGCCATATTGGGCAAAGGTGCTTGGTTGCGTAGTCATGTTCTGGTGAGTCTTGCATAAATACCTTGTTATCTCAGGCCGAGCAATCGTATAACCAACTCTCCAACCGGTCATTGAAAATGCTTTTGAAGTAGTATTTACTATTATAGTTCTTTCTCTCATTCCGGGTATAGTAGCTATGCTTGTCCACTTCTGATCAAAATAGAATTCACTATAAGCATCATCAGATACAACGAATAAGTCATTCTCAATAGCAATTTGAGCTATTTTCTCCAAGTCTTCTCTTGACAATATAGCACCGGTAGGATTATTTGGACTATTAATTAATATCATTTTTGTTTTATTTGTTACTTTTCTTTTCAATTCATTAATATCTAGTGAATAGTTATCTGAAAACTTAAGAGGCACCTCTACAGGTATAACCCCTGCTAAAAAAGCTTCATCAAAGTATGCTGGAAAGCACGGCGTCAAAAATATGATTTCATCTCCAACATCAAGTAATGATATCATAGAATTTATTAATCCTTCTACTGCTCCAACTCCTACAACTATTTCATTATAAGGATTTACTTCAATTCCGATTGTTCTTTTAATATTGTCTGCGATTGCAGCTCTAAGCTCTTCAACTCCTGAAATATCGCTATAATGCATTTGGCCAGCCTTAATTGATTTAATTAAAGCTTGTATTGCAACTTCTGGAGAACCAAAATCAGGCCTTCCAATTTCCAAGTGGATTATCTTTTTACCTTCTTTCTCCATTTTATCGGCTTTGCTTAAAATTTCTCGTATTCCTCCAGTAAATGGAATATTACTCATTCTTTTGGTTGGTAATTTCATCACATGACCTCCTTCATATTTAAAAATGGTTTATTTGATGAAGTGGTTTTTCTGACATAATGATTCTCCTCGCTTCTTCTGCTGCCTTTATTCTTAATTCTTTAAAGGAATCTAAAGAATAGAATCCAATATGTGGAGTAATAAATAGGTTATCTAACTCTAAAAGCTGATTATCTACTTCTGGGGGTTCTATCTCTGTTACATCTAATGCAGCCCCTGCAATCTTTCTATTCTTTAAAGCCTTATACAATGCTATTTCATCAATCAGTTGTCCTCTGGCAGTATTTACTAAATATGCAGATTCCTTCATAGAAGACAATAATTCATCATTAACAAAGTGATAAGTTTCTTTAGTATTTGGCATATGCAAAGAGATAACATCGGATAATTTAAATAATTTATCCATGGAAACAAGTTCTACACCATATTCCTTTGCTATATCAGATGAAACATATGGGTCAGAAGAAATAATATTTCTGAATAAACTCTTGGTTTTCTTAGCAAGAGCTCTTGAAATACCGCCAAATCCTGCTAAGCCCAGAGTCATATTTTGCAATCCCCTTGACAGAGGCAATACTTTCGGACTATCTATATGCCAAATACCATTTTTCACATCTGAGATATAATTCGGAATTCTTTTTACCAAACTGAGAATTAATCCAAGAGCTAAATCCGAGACCTCAGAAGAACAATAATCAGGTACATTACATACAATAATTTTGTTTTCTGTTGCCGATTTTATATCTATGTTATCAGCCCCAACGCCACGTCTGATAATTGCTTTACAATTGCTCAATCTGTTTATTGTATCTCGCTTAATTTCAGGATTAGCTAAGATTAGGACACTAATTTCCTTAAATCTTTTTTCTATTTCTTCTTCTGAATTGAAAAACTCAACAACCGTATCAGTTCCTTTTAAAATTTCCTTCTCTATATCTATTTCATCTTGTTTCATATAACTGAAAATTGCAATTAATGATTTCATGACATGCCTCCTTTTTTAATTATTAAGCTGTTTCTCCGCCATCTAATGGAATATGCTGTCCAGTAATATATTGAGCTTCATCAGATGCCAAAAATACATATAATCCAGCTACCTCCTCAGGCTTTGCGTGCCTTTTCATAGGTATGCCCTCATTTACTTTTTGTAACATTTCTTCTGTATATTCTGCTCTTTGCATTGGAGTCAATACATATCCCGGACAAACAGAATTTACTCGAATATAAGGAGCGTATTCCAAGGCCAAAGTTCTTCCAAGCAATATAACACCGGCTTTGGAAGCATTATAATCTGCATAGAAAGGATGTCCTTCCATTCCATTCGTTGAAGCTGTGAAAAGTATTACTCCTGATTTTTGATCCGCCATTCTCTTCAATGCTTCCTTTGCACATAAGTACATCCCGCCCAAGTTTATATCCAACACTCTTTTCCATTGTTCATAAGTTGTATCTTTAAATAAATTTCTTATGCTAATTCCCGCATTGGAAACAAGAACATCAATACCTCCTATAAGTTCATCAGATCCTAAAAAACCATTTCTTACACTTTCTTCATTTGAAACATCTACCTCTTCCCCTCCGATTAGTTCCGGGTTACTTAAAAGAACTTCTTTTAAAGCAATTTTGTTTACATCAAAAATTACAACTTTTGCTCCCTCTTGCGCAAACCGTTTAGCGGTAGCAAAACCTATACCGCTTGCCCCTCCTGTTACAATTACTCTTTTGCCTTTTAAATCTTCGTATTTAGCCATACTCATCCTCCTGTTCATTAAATAAATAATATTATGCAAAATATTTTGAAATTTTAGAGCAAAGTCTTACCATCCTCACCTCCTGAAACTTTATATATAAGATCATTCCCATAACCAACTTTAATCCTGTAATAGCCCTCTAAGTATTTATCGACTGCAGGGTCACCTGTATATACAAAAAGCGGATTTCCTCTTAACTCGATAATCTTGCTATTTGATGATATAATTATTATATTTTCTTTTTTAATTCTAGATATTACTCGAGAGCTGATCTGCTGATTGCCCCTCCCCAGCAGATATCCCTGACCGCCTGTTGGCGCAATAACCAGTTTACAAACACGTTCTAAATCAATGTCTAAAATATCGCTTTCATTGCAATCCAGTTTCACTATTTTTCTATCTCTAATTATATCTACTCCGAGAAGGCTGTTGGGTAAGTTCAATTCCTCCATTATTGCTCTCGTTGTAGTCCCCGGTCCTATAACATAATAAACACCTTCCAGCATATTATCTATAATATCAAGGGCAATCGCTTTCTGGCTTTCTTCATCTCCTAAAGGAGTCGGAGATTTTTTATTCTGCAGCAGTCTCTTTTTATACGGAACCTTCAAATATCCGAACAGACGCGTTACCACCCTATTATTTCTGAATTCTTTTTCGTCAATATCAATGACCTCTTCATCTTTCAAGCATAAATTACCGTTTTTTAAATACATAAGAGCCAAATCACCCGCTAATTCCGGAGTGTTGGCATAAACAGGAGAATGGATTTTCACCCCTGTGGGAATTCCTAAAGCAGGAATTCTAATTTCCACGGCCTTATAAATATCTCTTGCAGTACCGTCACCACCTGCGAAGAGTATCAATTCAACGCCTAATTTCTCAAAAATCCTTGCGGCATTTATAGTATCACGGTAATTTGTAAAATTTCCGGTCTTGTACACAATCTTATAGTTAAATCCCAAAGATTTACATTGAATTTCTCCCATATCATTTGATGAAGTCAGTATCAGTAAATCATCTTTCAACGGAATTAACTTTTCTAATGCTTTCAAGGCTTTGCATGGAGCCTCCCTAACAGCTCCAAGTTTAACAGCCTTATTTAAAGTAATCGCTCCGTCTGTTCCTTTCAGCCCTACCTTTCCACCCATACCGGATATCGGATTTATAATTAAGCCAATAGTTTTCATATTACATACCTGGCTAATCAGTCTTAGTTTTTCTTAGATATACTCTCCACGTCGGACACCACTCATCAGGATCATCGAGGCTCGATTCATCAACCTGATGAATTGTACTATTGTTTGGAGCACTATGAATTATCTCGGGATTATTATAGGCTTCATCCAATATGTGATGTATTGTCTCTATATACTCGTCCAAATCTTCCTTAGACGGAGATTCTGTTGGTTCCAGTGTTATAGGTTCGGGAATATAAAAGGGATGATGGCTTGACCAAATATGCGTTCCGAAGTCCATTACTCTTCTTGTAATATCTTCAATACCTATTCCGGTATCCTTAGTTATCTGTTCCATTGAATATCTGGCTTGCTCGATTCTTTGAATATTTACATCATATGGAACTGTAAGGCCTTTATACTTCAATAACTTTTTAATTAAATAAACATTATTCAAAACTGCAATCTTTGCAACCTCATACAATCCTTCAGCGCCCATGCTCATAATCCAAGAATATGCTTTTAACACTACCTGGGGTGTTCCAATAAAAGACTTAACTTTTCCAATGCTGTTTTTAATATTATAGTTTAAATAATATTTCTTCCCGTCAAAATCAACCAACGGTTTCGGCAAAAGATCTTTCAATTCCTTAATGACTCCGACAGCACCTGAACCGGGCCCTCCGCAGCCATGAGGAGTTCCAAAAGATTTGTGAAGGTTAAAATAACACATTTGAAAACCTGCTTCTTTAGCTCTCGCCACTCCAAACAAACCATTTGCATTAGCTTGATCATAGCAATTCAGACCACCGGCTTTAGTAACTAAATCAGTAAATTCCTTTATCCTTGGGTTAAATATTCCGGTATCTTCCGGATTGGCTGCGACAAATGCAGCCGTTCTATTGTTCACCGCAGCCTTAAATGCCTCATAATCAGGATGACCCTTCTCATCCGTCATAATCTTAATAATCTTATAACCTTTTAACGCAGGAGCCGCCGCGTCTGACGGATGAGAATATATAGTCGTTATGATTTCATCCCTTTGCTCCTCTTCACCGCGTAACCTATGATACATCCTGACTATTGAAGCCATAGTCATAGTAGCTTGAGAACCTCCTCCCGGCTGAAAACTGAAATAATCCATACCGGAAATCTCTCTCATCATTAAATCGGTTTTATACATGATTTCCAATATCCCCTGGACAGTACTCTCATCCTGTAGGGGGTGCAATTCAGTCATCTTTTCGGAATCGGCAATTTTGTTATTTATTGTCGGATTATATTTAACAGTACATGTGCCTTGTCCGATTTCAATATTTATATCACCTCCCAAAGTTTCCTGTGAAAGCCTCAAATAATGCATGAGAACTCTCTTTTGATTTATCTCAGGCAAATTAGGCAGTTTCTTTCTTCTCACAGATTGGGGAAGTTTAGATATCCCATCTCCTACCTGTCTTTCAATGGCTTCCTCGGTTTGAGGAACTATTATCCCCCTTTCGCCTTTATGCCCTAGCTCATTTATAATTGGTTCATTCCACCTGGCCTGATGGAAATCTCTGATTTTAGAATTTCTAATAATTCGCTTCATCATATCATCCCTTTCTGCTGTCTATCCTCTGACTATTTTTTTTATTTCATTGACTAAGGTATCAATATCCTCTTTTAAATGAACCTCTGTTACGCAATATAGCGCCGCTTGTCCTAATTCAGGGAATTCTTCAGAAAGATCTTTTCCACCGAATATGCCTTTTGCTAATAATTTTTCATTTATTTCTTTAACGGTCTTATTCGTATCATTGAAATCAACTACAAATTCCTTAAAGCTTACATTACTGAATTTAGAACCTTTTACACCTTCTATCTTAGTTAATTCTTCTATGGCATATTGAGATTTCTGCATAATATTTTTCCCTAAATCAAACATTCCATGGGGACCCATTAATGAAAGATAAACCCCTGCAGTAATACCGTATAATGCTGTTTGAGTACCTACATACTCCTTTCCTTTTTCTCTTAAATTTCCAAAGGAAGTCCTTTCATATGCTATATCCCCAAATCCGTATTCTCCTTCTTTTATAGTTGGCGCGATGCCAAATAATCTGGAAGGAAACTCAAGTACAAATTTCTTTTCATCTCTTGTAGCAATAAATCCAGATTGCCCTCCCCCATAATTCATATGCATTCCTAAAGGCTGTAAATCTCCACAAATTATATCTGCTCCATATGCTGACGGAGTCTCCATTACACCTAAGCTGCTTGGATCAACTCCTACAACTGAAAGTGCTCCGGCATCGCGGGCAACCTTGGAAATTTCATTTCCTTGTTCTTCAATGAACCCTAAATATGAAGGATTTTCAAAGTAAACTGCGGCAGTTTCATCAGATATCTTATTTTTTAAATCATTCATATTAATCATTCCGGTTTTTGTATCATAGTCAACTAAAATAATATTTACTCCGGGATCACAATAATTCTTAATTATATCCAGCTTATCCCTGCTAATAGTTCGGACTACTAAAGCATCTTCCCTGGAAGTTATTCTTGATGACATTCTCAACGCAGTTGCCGCAGCCTGCGCCCAGTCAAAAGTAGGAACATTCACCACATCCATATCTACAAGCTCGGCAACCAATGACTCATATTCAAACAAGGCTTGAAACCTTCCATGGTCATTATAAGGTTCTCCGGCATATCCCGAAAGGAATTCTGCTCTATTAGCTATCTCATCGCAAATAGCCGGAACATAATGCTGCCAGCAGCCTGCCCCTAAAAAATTTATATATTCATTGGAAGATATATTTTTTCGTAACAGTTTCTCAACTTCTCTTTTCAATTCATATTCTGAAGTATATGGTTCAGGTAAGTTTAATTTTCTTTTAAACCTTAATTCTTCAGGAATCTCACTATGTAAATCCTCTAAATTTTTTAAACCTATTTCCCTTAACATCTTCTTTTGTACATCCTCATCTGAGTTAGGAATATACGGATGATTTCTAAATCCATGATTTGTCATACTTGGTACCTCCTATTAAAATTTATGCAATTCCTTCACTTTCAACAACAAGTGCGGCGCCTGCTATTCATAATGCTAAATCATTATATAAGCAATTTTTACACTTCCTCCCTTCACAGTACAATGTGTATCAGCTTTATCACCACTTTTTAGTTCCCCGGGCTTCCAGTCCGATTCCTGAAACATATTCAGATATAACTGTCATTTTACCTGTCAAAGATAATTTATCTTTGACTATAATATTACGTCGCATTTTTTATACCAATATTTTAGTTTATACTTTTTTTATTAAAAATTTTTATATGCTATATTCCAATGTTTTTTGAAAATTTTTAATTTTCTTTTCCGGTAATGTGATAAAATAATCATATATAATTGCCATTTAAGTCAAATTAATTGTCATATTTGTCAAATAGGAGGGATATCATGATTTTAAAAGACATCAGGCCGAGCCTGGATAATATCGTTTCAACAATGTCAAATCTAACAAATTTAGAATATGCAATTTTTGATGCCGATTCACATTTAATTACGAGTACAAGGACCTATCTTAAAAGGAAAGGCCGAACTGTTCATTCGGCTTCTATTGAAGAGGTTTTGACTCAAGGCAACATTGTAGTTAATAAGCCCGGCCATATGAAATCATGTATTGGATGCAGATTTGTGAATAATTGTCCTTCTACTATTGAAATATTATCTTGTATAAAAATAAATAGCATTCCAATAGGTGTAGTCAGTATGACTTCTTTTTCTCAAGAAAGACATGTCACGATAGAAAAGAACATCAGTAATTATGTGGAAATTATAGACTACATTTCTAATTTAATATCTATGTTCGCTTCAAATGAATCTTCAAAAAAAGATTCTCAAATATTACATAATGCCATAGATGAATTAATTACAAATGAATATGAATATTTTTTGCTAATAGACGCAAATGGGATGTTGATTTATTGTAATAAAGGAACTAATGAACTGCTTCCATATTGTGATCTATTTGCTCAATCTATATATCAAATATTACCAAAAGATGTTTCGGATTGGATTTTATCCGTTAAAAAGCCTATAAAAAGATATTTTAGTCTCAACACATTTAACGGATTAATATACGTATCACCATTAACATCTTATGATGAGGTAATCGGCTACTCTTTAAAATTCGAAAAAGATAAGGTATTATCTGTATCTACAAATTTTAATTATCTTGAAAAAATAATATCAAATGATAATATTATTAATGAAATTAAAAGAAAGATTATAAAATTGTCTACCTCATCATCATCGGTCCTTATAACCGGAAAAACCGGCACCGGTAAAGAAATGATTGCCGAGGCCATCCATTATACAAGCAATCGGAAAGATAATCCATTTATACCAATAAATTGTGCAAATATCCCAGATTCTTTATTCGAATCAGAGTTATTTGGATATGAGGAAGGAGCTTTTACGGGAGCTAAAAAAGGCGGTAAACAGGGAATATTTGAACTGGCCAATAGCGGAACAATATTTCTTGACGAAATCGGAGAATTGCCCCTATATCTGCAGGCAAAACTACTTAGAGTCCTTCAAAACCATACAATACAAAGACTTGGAAGTATAACACCTATACCTATTGACATCAGAGTTATTGCTGCAACTAACAGAGATTTAGAAGAAATGATTGAAGAAAATAAATTTCGTGAAGACCTATTTTATCGCTTAAACGTGATTCAAATACACTTACCTCCTCTAATCAAAAGAATAGGTGATATAGAGTTATTATCAAATCATTTTATAAATGTATATAATAAGAGACTTAATAAAAAAATTAGCTCTTTATCGGATGAGGCTTTAGAAACATTAAAATCATATAGCTGGCCGGGAAACATTAGAGAACTGGAAAATTGTATTGAATATGCCTTAAATATGGAGGAAACAAAAATAATACAGGTTAGTAGTCTGCCTACTAGAATTACACACTATGTTAATTCTAACTCAAATATAAAAGATAGGGTTTCAGAAACCGAGTATCAATTAATAATAAATGCCTTAGATAAGAATGGATGGGATGTCAAAGGGAAAGAAAAAGCTGCAAAGGAGCTTGGTTTAAGTCTAAGAACTCTTTATAGAAAATTAAAAATGTAGTTACGCATTATTTATATACAAAAAAATCTCCTGTAAATATTAGCAACAGGAAAGAGAATTTGTTTTCACAAAAACACAGATTATTTTATACTACTCCTAAATATAATAAAATTTTATGCACTTAACTAAATAAAGTTTAGTTATTATCTGATATTATAGCAAATATCTGATGATCTTGCCATTGGCCATTAATTTTTACACCTTTTTGTTCTATACCTTCTCTATGAAAACCTGCCTTTTCTAATACTCGCATTGAACCTATATTGCTTAACATTACGCCTGCCTCAACACGATGTAGGTGTAATTCATTAAACGCAAATTCTACTACCAAAGAGACCGCTTCCGTGGTATATCCATTACCATTATATTGTTTATCCAATGAATAACCAATCAAACATTTCTGGAGTGAACCTCGAAATATATGAAAAATGGATATATCACCTACCAATTTTCCGTTATCTTTTAAGCATATACCAAAAGAATAGGCTTTATCTTCTTCTCTCTGCTTTACTGAATCACTGATATATTTACGTGTTGAATCAATTGTGTAAAAGTCATCGTCAAAAGTTGGCGAATACTTCTGAAAAAACTCACTGTTCCTTAAATGTAAATCAAGTAAAGCTTCTGCATCTGTATCTTCAAAAAAGCGAATAAAAATTTTATCACCCGTCAGGCTCATATTAATTTTACCTCCTATATATAAATACAATATAAATTTTTGTTACATAATAAATTATAATTTTGAATCAAATTAATGTAATCATAGCATATCCTGTACATAATAACAATTACCATCTTAATAAAGCTCTACTTCCTCATTTCACTACCAGTATTCAGACTAAGATACTCTTCCAATCCATCTATTATTGAATCCACTATCTTATTTTGATAATCCTCTGTTAGCAAAAGTTTTTCTTCGTTTTTATTAGATAAAAATCCACACTCAATTATTATTGCCGGCATTTTTGTCTGATTCAGTACAATTAAATTTTTTCTTTCTATTATTCCCTTATCCTTAGCTCCGGTTCCATTAACCATTGAATTCATCATAATTTGTGCCAATTCATTATTGTTTAAATCCCCAATTGTACTTTCTCTATTTGGATAATAAAGTACCTGAACCCCATCTACAGAACTATTATTTTCCATAGAATTGCAATGAATACTAATAAATACCCTAGCCCTCTTTTTATTTGCTGTCTTCGCTCTTAACAGATTGTCCACATATTCATCACTATCTCTGGTTAAAATAACTTTATAGCCATTTGACTTTAATTTTTTCTTTAGCTTTTTAGAAATCTCTAAATTGACTTCTTTTTCATAATTACCGCTAAACCCGATAGTTCCCGGATCTTTACCTCCATGCCCGGGATCAACTACTATTACTCTCTTCGAAGATTTAAAATTTCTATCTATAAAGGGAATGCCCTTTATAATAATCAATATAACTAAACCCAGTAAAATGGTCAAAAATACTACTCTCTTTTTCCTAAACAACATTCGTCCCCCCACCTATGAACACTGCATAAACTACTTTTATATAATTTTTTTCTTATACTATTACATATATTTGAAATAAAAATATATATTATTAAAATATAAACTAAAATAAATAGATAGTTTAAATCTAATAATATATCTATTGGTTTAAATATCTCAGACAGTTAGATATTATATAGATTACAGATAATATTAATACTATCCTGAATTTCTTATATACTGCGATAATAAGGGAACTAAAGACATGATAATTCCGGTACTGCTTATAACTCTTGCTTGTCTTGGCACACAATCATCCCCATACAAATATATCATAAACATATCACATTCCTTAAAACTTATCAAACAAAAAGAACCGTCCCCTTTGCTTCAATTTATGCTTTTTCATCAATGGATAGCATCACTATCATGGAAAGCATCAGGTACACACTCACTACCATAATTTCAAAAATAATGGTCGAATAGGGGTGAGGGTAAAAATGCATTGCTAAAGTTACCAGAAACCTTGTAGGGAAATATAATCCAAGCCATACAGATATTTTATAGAAACTCTTTCTGAAAATAGCAGATGTTTCATTCCCGTTTTTTTGATATGCATATTCAAAACCACCGACCAACGCCACAAATGGTATGATACTTAAAACAACAAAGAAAACATTTTGTAGGATGATAGTAGCCATAATTTGCATCAGCAAAACCATGACCTCAAGCGTAATCAAATATATCATTATTTGCTTTAGGTTATTTTCTTTCGTCTCCTTGAGTTTTGGCAAGTCATTATCACTTTTAAAATCATCATTCAACAAATAGTCGGTGGTAACATTAAAAAGTTTGCTGAGTTGTAAAATATTTGATGCATCAGGTGTGGCAGACCCATTTTCCCAACGAGAGATTGCTTGACGAGATATATTCAGTTTTTCGGCCAAATCCTCTTGAGACATACCATGTTGTTTCCTTAAAATTATAATCTTATCTGATAATTTCACAATAAAATCCTCCTTTGTTTTGGTAATTTTATTGTAGTTAAAATCATGCTAAAATACTACCACATAAGCTTTACAATACCGCAACTAGACTTTACATTGCTTAATTTTGCGGTTTTTTCATATCAAAGGAAGAGTCAAATTCCTATTTGTCTAATAGCTTATAAATCATTCATGTTTCACTACTCTACTTTTCTGTAATATATAATATAATTCATCCACCGATTTATCAACTAAAATTTTCATTTTTCCTATGTCATCTATATTTTACCCTATTTTTAAGGGTCAAAAAACGGTGTTTTTACTCCGATTTTTGACCCAATTTTTGTCCTCAAACCACTATATGTTGTGGTTGAACCCTACCTTTTCTCCTTATCGCCACAATGCGTCATCATTATTATACTCTCAACGTGCGTATCTTTATCCCACAAAAGTTCCTGCACTTCTTCTCCGTCTTTAAAGACAGGAAAGTTAAAGAAAATCGACTTTAATGGTACTTCTGTTTCATCACGAGGATATATCTGAATTTCTTTAATCAAGGACGATACAAGAGCTTTCCGTTCTTCATCATTAATTCTATCGTACATTTTTTCAAAGTTAATCATCAATCTGTAAACATTGTCTAATGTGATAGCGTTCATTTCCACAGAACGTCGCTTTAGCTTTGCATCTTCAATTTTTTCTTCTAATTCCACCATTATATCATACAGCCCATCTAATCGAATAGTCATATCATGCAGCTTTCTCTCCCTATAACGGGTATCTTCAGGTAAGGTATCAATTTCATTCTCCAAACGTGCTTTGTTCAAGTCAACCTCTCTGAGCTTGCTTTCGTAATTCTTAATCTCCCTATCAATTGTTGTTGTATCAATTTGAGTGCCTATTCTTGATTTAACTTCCTTAGCAAAGGTTTTATTGCTAACCAATTCTTTAATTGAGGCAATAACAAGCGGCTCAATTTCTGTTTTTTTAAGCATTGCTTTATAAGTACAGCTTTTTCCTCTGACCATTCTATTACGACTACATACATAATAATATACTTCTTTGTATGTACCATCTTTATTTGTCCATGCGTGTTTATTGGTATACATCGGACCACCGCAAACTGGGCATCTCAAAAGCCCTGTGAGTAAATGTGACCGATCCTTGCCCACTTTTGATGGCTGCTTTATTCCAGTTTCTATTCTTTTTTCACGAACCTTGTTCCATAATTCCTCGCTGATGATAGCCTCATGCTTACCATCCGCAACAATATACTCTTCTTGCCACGCTTGCCGGTATTGATTTTTTGTACCCTTCACTTTTTCCCTTGCCCGTCTGCCAAAAGCAATTTTTCCATAGTAAACAGGGTTGTCTAAAATCTGCCTAACCAAATGACCACTCCATTCGCTAAGTTTCCCATTCTGCCTTTGAATTTTCTTAATACCTTGTAGGTTAAGATATTGGGCAACACCGCCGTAACCCATTTCCGTATTAGCAAACTTATCATATATTATGCGGATAACCTCCGCTTCTTCTTCCTGAATGAATAAATTTTTATCTTTTAAATAATAACCATAAGGAGCAAAACCACCATTCCAGCCACCTTGTCTTGCTTTTTCCTTACGACCATTCATTGTCTGCTCAATAATATTTTCTCTTTCAATCTCGGCAACCGCTGAAAGCACCGATATGAGGAGTTTTCCACTTGCCTGTGATGAATCTATTCCTTCTTCAATACAGATAAGATTTATCCCATAGGATTGTATAAACTCTAAAGAATTTAGAATATCTGCTGCATTTCTCCCGAAACGGGATAGCTTATACACCAGTATGTAATCTATTTGTAAGCCATTTTCTATATCTGATAACATCTTTTTAAAGGCAGGTCTGCCCTCAATGGATTTTCCGGATTTACCTGCATCTTCATAGATGTCTACTACTATCATTTCTTCTCTATCTGCAAAGCGTTTTAAGCTACTTCTCTGACCATCTAAGCTAAATCCATCAACCTGCATTTCTGTGCTGACACGAGGATATAAAACACATTTCATGCCACTTCTGTTCATAAATAAAACCTCCTTTTCTGATTAAACAAATGGAAAATATCCTATGTAACGTGCTGTGAATTACACAGCACAATCTATTTCTTCTAAAATCTCAGCTCCATACTTTTCTACTACACTCACTATGGTATTTATGAAAGTGTTATATGCTTTTGACCCAGAGGAGCAAGCTGTTCCTTTTGGAATAAATTCTTTTTCCGTTAAATGTTCTGATTCGTGCTTGATATTTTCCATCTGTAAACACCTCCGTGATTACATGCCTCCATTATAAATAGGTTTTAAATTTATGTGAAATGTATCGATTTTCTATTTCAACTCAACATCTTTAGAAAAGCAAAAAAGACATAATTATAGGCTCTCCAATCCTACACTGATTGAGAGAGCCTTATTGATACAAGAAATTTCTTCCTCGCTTATTCTTCCTATATATTTTTTCAACCGTCTTTTATCTATTGTAGTAATCTGCTCTAACAATGCCATTGATGGAATGGATAATGCAGAATGAGAACTTAGTTGGCAATGAGTGGGCAGTCTTGCTTTGTGATGAATTTGTCCTGTGATTACTGCTACAATAACCGTTGGACTAAATTTATTTCCTATATTATTTTGGATAATCAGAACTGGTCGGTATCCTCTTTGTTCAGCTCCAATTCCATTGTTTAGATTGGCACAGAAAATATCTCCACGCATAATGCAGTCATTCATATACTCCATCTCCTTTCAAATCAGGTGCAATAACTGTATTAGCAAATGTATATAATTTTTAGTAAAATCGGACGGCTGTTGGCACAGCTCCACGGGAATTTCACCCTCTCGACGTTCTGCCGAAACCCTACCCATTGCCTGCGACGCTTTCAACGCTCGGACTGTGGCTATAAGGGAGTATCATTGTCCCATTTATATGTCATCGCCTACAAACTGCCATATTTGTTTTACGGTCTGATATTATTCGCTCACTCTAAACAGAGGTCATGGCGTATCAACCGCATGGCTCTATATAAATGGAATGTATCCGATTTGCATTATACTGCAAAGCCGTTATCTGACCTGCTTTCTTTGTCAAGGAACATCAGCCTAAGTTATCAGGCAATAAAAGCTCACTTCATCAATGAACTTTTATTGAATGGCAACGAAACCATAAACTGGAGGTACAGAAAGGGGAGCGTACTTCCCATATGGATTTATCCGTTAAGCCGCATTAAAAGTTAAGATTTTTGTAATCAGCTTAGTTTCCAGCCTGCGGCGTAATGCCTCATCTACACACAGATGGGGATTGCCGCTTTCATCGTAAAATGTCCTCATAGACAATGCAGCTATGTACCCTTCATAATGTTTCAGAACGGCATTGATAGCATCCACATCGCCACCAGAGGCTAATACTATAACAGGGTAGGAAATCAAATGATTATTTCTTTTCTTGTTGCTCATAGATATCTACCTCCATAAATTTTTTTAACTTCTGTAGGGTGCTTGTTCTTTGGTACTGAACAGTAGAACGCAGCATATTCAGCTTGTCCCCAATTTCTCGATCAGACAACTCAAGGAAATAGGAAAGCAAGATAATATCACGCTTGCGTTCTGGTAAACTTTCTAATGCCTCTGCAATAACACCATCAGTAACAATGACATCAAGACCTAAAACATTAAAAACCTGCTCGATAACAAAATATTTATCCTCTGTATAAAGTAGCTCCATTTCCTTTGCTGATAAATCTGAAAAAGTTGTTTCTCGACCACGTTGCCGTTTAAGCTCATCGTAATAATCTCTTGCCTCATGTTTTAGTACCTTTTTGCAAAAGCTGTCAAAGATGTGTCGCTTGCTTTGCTCATGGTTGTTAGGTTTCACATTCTCACCCCCTTTCGGGCGGTGACTCCGCTGTTTCCCTTTCGCCACTACTACGGTGAGAATTGCAAAACTGCCAAACTTTTGAGAAGATTTTTGAAAAAAATTTAAAAAAAACGCAAAAATGCTCGACTGAAAATACAGCCGAGCATAAGAAGAACTATTAACTTTTAGTAGATGATGTGTGTGTTCATATTGATAGCAGTAATATACCATGGGGGGATATAGGCTTTTTTTAATGGATAAAACTTGGACGTCCCATGGTAATTAAAAATAGACACGGCAATACCTCCATTGATACCGCCGTATCCTTAAAAAAGGGTAACTTTAATATACCCTCCGTTGCTCAATTTTTTGAAAAGAAAAACGACGGATTTGATTTGTTATTTCAAAACCGCCGTTTAGTGTAGGTTATCTTAGTAGCATATAATTATAACCGCTTAAACAACGGTTTTCCTATGACTTTCAAAGGGTAATCCGTGTGATATTTCAAGGGAAAATCAACTCCAACAATCACGGAATATAATTATTTGTTCGTTAAGCTGCTTCATGCTGGGTATAAGAGCGCACTGCAAGAATAAAGAATAGGACAATCTCTATGCCTGCCGCTACCAAAATAATGTATGGTGTCCATATACTTATTGACCCCAGCGGTAAAAAATGAAATTCAGTCAATTCAAAGAAAAAGCTATTTCTAAGCCCAACTCCCCCTGATGGCAAACATAACCTAATCCAATTCTCAATATTAGCGCCGCTTCCAGCAAAGGATAGAATCGTAGGTAGTAAGCAGCTACCGAGAGCAAGCCCCAATACGGTAATCGGGTTTTTGAACTTTGTTGAAAGGAAGAGCGTAAAGCATACCGTTGCAAGGAAAGTAAGCAAGCCAGAAAACACAACAAGAGTATTGGCTTCCCCTATGGTAAGGGGAACAAAGGAAATTGCTGAAAAAGCAATTTGCAACGTTGCTTTTAGACTATCCCAACCGAATGCAGTGTATGAAATCAATATAAAAGCCGATACGCAGACTGCAAAAATCACAGTAGTAAGCAGAATGGCGGACAATAACTTTACAACCGCCAACCGTCGTCGCCCATGCTTCGTGCAACGCAAAATATCATCAGCTCCACTTTGATAATCAGCAGAAAAGATAGGTGCTACAATGACAGTGCATAGCATAACCAACAGGAAAATGCACATAGTAAGATACTCCGACGTGTCGCTGTCCCCAACGCCATACACATAATAGAATGGTGCTTTTACTTTCTCGTTCATGGTAAGAGCCTGTTCAACAGCATTGGGAAAATCTTTATATTCCTGTGATAAGTAGCCCGCAAGTCGCTCTGTGCGTTGTTCGTAAAAATTGGTTGCTTCCTCTGGCGAAATCTCATAGAGTGGTACAGGGATACCAGTCGAGTTATCCACATAGACCTCACGTACACTATTCAATATTGCATTGATTGGCGCTATTTTTTGATAGTATATATCCTTCGGTATATCCTCTATCTTTGCTCCATAAGTTTCATATACTTCATGATAGGTTTCAAAGACGGTTCGTATTTTTTCAGTGGTAAGCTCCCCCTCAATGGGTTTCAGCATTTCTTGATTTGCCTGTATAGCATCCCTGCCTGTAAACCTTATTTCTGTACCGTTTTCATCAAGATTCCAATGTCTCGCAAAGGAGATAACTAAAAGGGCCATAATGATTGACAACAGCAGTGCTCCAGCTGCCAATATCCATGTTGAACGAGTTTTTGCCACCCGTTTCAACTCCAACGTTATCATGCGTTTCATACTTCTTCCTCCTTTACAACTTCTTCACTACGGAACAGCCAAAGATATAAGTCCTCAAGCCGAGGGACCGTATGCTGTGAATTCGGCAAGATTGGGTTTTCTGAAAGATATCGCACCAATACACTTCCTCCATCCTCATTGCGAACAGTTATAATCCGAATGGTACGTTCATAACGATGAAGCTGCTTCGTTGGAATCGTGCTTTGCCATACCTTACCGTCCATCATTTTTACTAGCTCATCCGTGGTATCGACCGCAATAATTTTACCGTCTTTCATAATTGCATTGCGGTTTGCTATATACTCAACATCGGACACGATATGAGTGGAAATCAGCACGATACGCTGCTGCGCAAATTCCGAAATAATATTGCGGAAACGGATTCGCTCTCCAGGGTCGAGGCCACTTGTAGGTTCGTCCAGAACTAAAATATCCGGGTCGTTCAAAAGTGCCTGTGCAATTCCCACTCTACGCTGCATCCCACCCGACAGCTTACGAATATGCTTGTTCCGGACATCCGATAGTGTTAGTTGATGAAGTAGTTCGTCTATTTTTTGATTTGTTTCTTTTTTTGGCAGCCCTTTTAGAGAAGCCATATATTGCAGATAATCGGTTACCGTAAATTCAGGGTAAAATCCAAAGGTTTGTGGCAGGTATCCAAAGACATCCCGATAGGCTTCACCCAAAGTTTTAATGTCTATGCCATCGTACTGAATTTTGCCGGAAGTAGGTGTCAAAATTCCAGCTACCATCCGCATTAAGGTTGTTTTACCTGCACCATTTGCACCGAGAAGCCCCCATACTCCGGGGGTAAGCGTAAGGCTCACGTTATTTACGGCAGTTTTGCCTTTAAACCGTTTGGTAAGTTCTTGAATTGTAAGCTCCATATATATACTCCTTTTCATGTTTTTATATTCCATTCGTAGATAGATCCAAGGATATCGCCTTATCCAGCAGATGATAAATCCCTATTATTAAAATTATTCCACATAACACACATAATCCACCCCAAACTGCAATAGATGCCTGCTCATAAACAACTGGGGCAGTTTTGTATAAAACAAGCAGCAATGCAATTAAGGAGAAGCAAAAAGATGTGCTTACAAATCCCTGATACCTACTATGTGTATAAGTTTGAATAAATAAGAAACCACAACAGGCAATCAAATAGGGTAGCAATAGGTATAAAACCACGCTTCCCATTCCAAACTCTGCTTTCGTCCTTACAAGTAAAAAGGAAACCGTAAGCAATAATACATTGCTGATACATATAATGAAAATTCGGGTCAGCAGTAGTTTGGGAATTGAAATTCGTGTTGCCATTTCGATTTCAAGCATCCCATACTGTATCGAACGCCCAAGAAACGGGATACTGGTCATTGCGATAAATACTGCAAAACATCCAAGCAATACCGGTAAATGGCGTGGAGCAAAATTAGAAACAGTGCCCAAATCTGCAAATCTAAATATCCAGAATGCGCATAACAGCAAAAAACTTTGCAACATCCAAACTGCAGCACCGACAAACCTTACCTGCCGTAACAGAAAAGCTGAATACCTAATACGTTCTCGCTGTCTGCGATTTTGGTATGCAATGTGGGCTTCTCGCATTGTTTGTATCAAATGTTGCTCTGATATTTGCAAGTCAGACTGATTTTTTAGTTCGGTTTGTAATTTTGAACGCAAATTTTTATTCAACTATCTTACCTCCATTATTAAAGTCTTTTTCTAACCGTTTAAGTGCACTTCGCAAGCGAGATTGTATTGTACGCATTGGTACACCTACAACATCTGCGATTTCCCGAATTTTAAGTTCATGTACAAATCGTAACAAGACAACTTCCCGTTGTTTATTAGGTAATTCTCGAAGTAACCATACAAAATTTGCATCTGATTCTATCTGTTCCAACTGGCTGTCGTATTCCTGCAAATCATCTGGCAACTGTTCCATAGTCTTTTTACGGCTATAATCAACGCACACATTAGAAGCAATTTTGTAAAGGTATGCTCTGAATTTACCACGATGAACATAAGCATCAAGGTGTCGTATGGTTTTCAAAAAAGTATCTTGTGTAGCATCCTCAGCTGTCTGCCTGTTCGGTGTATGCCATAAGCAATATCGAAGAATATCGGGATAATAAAATGAAACAAGTTTATCCAGACTCACACTATCTCCATCTTTAATTTTTTGTAGTAATTCATCTTCATTTATCAAGGCTAATCCTCCGGAAGATTCCCTCATAATATAGAACGTTCTGTTGTTTCTAAAATGATTGAGGTTATCAAAACTTTTCTAACTACTTTTTAATGAACATTCTCATATATGAATAAGATGTCCTTATAATATATAACGTTCGACAATATCCAAAATGATTAAGAATTTTATTTTTTGTTTTGTTCCTTTATATTATATAAACCAATATGAGAAATAACAAGAATGCTTATGATTTATTTAAGTCATGTATATGATATGTGTACTCATATCCAAAGTGAAAGTATGAACAGTAAAATGTAGTAGGGTGAAATAAATTATGAAACGAAAAGTTGAAAAATATGATTTTAAGGCTTTAGGACAGGCGATAAAGGAAGCAAGAAAAGCAAAGGGAATATCAAGAAATCAATTGGCAGATAAGATGAACATTGCCCCTCGATACATTGCGTCTATTGAGAACAGCGGACAGCATCCAAGCCTGCAAATCTTTTATGAACTTGTTAGCATTTTGGACGTATCCGTAGACCAATTCTTTTTTCCGAATAAGGAATCGGACAAATCCACGCAACGCAGACAGCTTGAAAGTTTACTTGATGAAATGGATACCAAGGATTTAACCATTATGACCGCTACTGCAAAGGGAATACAAGAAGCCAAATCAGAGGAAAGGACGGAAATTTAACCGTTCTTTTTCTTTTGTTATTGTTACAGGTAAAAGTGGTTATCAGAATTCCTGATAATATTGGCAAGCAGGGCAAGGTGGTACACACCTTGCGATTTTGCATAAAATTCCCTTGCGGAATTTTTGCCAAATCTGCTTGTTGGGGAGTATCCCCAATCCCCATTGAACACACAATAAAT
>ENA-UOOR01000566-UOOR01000566.1-fermentation-metagenome-genome-assembly--contig:-NODE-566-length-51487-cov-6.658987_pt1 | contig 51487 bp, 52 predicted proteins | sample MGYA00245780_ERZ724029 | MGnify/ENA primary metagenome ERZ724029 (study PRJEB28704, sample SAMN03018315) | fermentation metagenome | biome: anthropogenic terrestrial biome; feature: soil; material...
GCAGATGAAATCTACAGAGGTATAGAGTCATGAACAACAGATTTTCCGTTAATGATCTGATTTACCGAGCTAATAAGCGACGTTCTGACAGTGGGGAAAGTATAAAAGCTCAGGACTATGGAGAAATCCTTGATAAGCTTCAGCGGCTCATTGCTAAGAACCATTCAGCAGAGCTTGCCCAGGTATTGTATTCTGAGGAAGCAGAGGAAAAACTTAAAGACCTTATTATGCGATATTTAAACAGTGAGCAGTTGGTGGCTAAAAATCTTAACAATATCTCCGAACTGGTAGACGCTGTATATTATGATATGGCTGGTATGGGACTGTTATCTCCTTATCTTAAGGATGGTGACGTAGAGGAAATAAACATCAATGGCTTTAGTGGAATTTGGGTGCTATACAAAGACAAAAAGGTGAGACTTAATGAAATCTTCACCAATTCTGAAGCCTGCTCCAACATCGTAAGAAAGATGAGCCGATTCGGTAATGTTATTCTTGATGGATCAAAACCTATTGGGGATAGCTTTATTGCACGAGGCATCCGTATGTCAGGAGCCATTACGCCTTGCGTTGACCAAGATTCAGGAGCTATTGCCTCCATCAGAAAGCAAAAGCCCTCCTATATCACAAGGGAAAACCTGATTGAATGGGATACAGCAACAGCGGAGGAACTGGACTTTCTCACCCTTTGCGTTAACAATGGCGTATCAGTAGCTATTGCTGGAGCCACCGGCAGCGGAAAAACTGCCGATATGGGATACATTCTAAGCTGTGTATCTTTGGATAGGCGTATTGTCACTATAGAAGATACCCGTGAGCTATCGTTAGCACAGTTTGATGAAAATGGTATGATGATAAACGATGTAATTCATCTTTTGACCAAGGAGGAACCTAATCCAATCAGCATGTTGGATTTATTAAAACTCTCATTAAGACTGCACCCACAAATCCTTGTACCAGCTGAGATGCGAGGTAAAGAAGCCCTCACAGTGCAGGAAGCCGGACGAACAGGACACACCATCGTTAGTACGCTACATGCTAATAGTGCAAGGACGGCTTATGATAGAATATTGACCATGTGCTTGGAGGCTGGGACTTCTTTGTCAGAGGAAAGGCTTCTAAAGAATATTGTAGAGGCCTTTCCGATTATGCTCTTTAAAATGCAATTACCTGATATGTCAAGAAAGTATATGGAAATCTTTGAAGCCAAAGGGGTACAAAATGGTGAAGTTATCGGCAACACCCTTTTTAAATACGTAGTTGATCATTATGAACGAGATGAGTCCGGGAAGATTACAAAGGTTGTGGGAAGCCATAAGCGTTTAGGTTGCATTTCCTCTACTCTTGCAGAAAAGCTGCTAATTGGCGGTGTTCCTAAAAAGGAGATCCAACGCTTTGCGGAAGGAGGAGCTCTATGAATCCAATTTATCTATCCCATGCTCTTGTTTTTGCATTTATCAGCTTTGCAATGTTCCTACTGCTAAAATTAAACCCCTTTATCATAGAACAAGATCCCCTGAAAAAACGCCGCCTATATTTAACAGGAACAAATCTGAAAATTACCGAGAAAATCGCTATCAGGTTTGAAACATTATTCCGGCAGACACGATGCACACACAAGAAATTCCTTGTAATGGTATTTGTATCAGTGGTAGGCGGCTTTATGGCCGGATTTATGCTGTTTGGCAATACCGAGCTGGCAGCGGTCATGGCAGGATGTATGCTTCCTGCTCCATACTTTTACCTAACTGTAAAAAGCTCTGGAGCAGCAAGGGAGCAAATCGAGGGATTAGAAAATACCATGTCCATTATTACCAATGCCTATGCTGGAAATGACGATATTATTAAAGCTGTGGAAACCTATGTAGAGGAAAAGAATAGATATATTCCAGCTCATTTAAGAACACCCACTCCTTTTGATGAGTTTGTGTCTGAAATCAGACTCATCAATCCTAGTGTGGAGCATGGTCTATACCGTCTATCCGCAAAAGTTAAAAACCGCTATTTTACCGAGTGGGTAAAAACCCTTATCCTCTGTTACCATGACAGAAGACTAAAGTTCGCTTTGTTTCCTATCATTAAGGCTATGAATGATGCAAAATCCATGCAAATTGAGAGTGACAGCATGATGGTGAGAGTATGGAGGGACTATCTTATGACAGCAGGTCTGATGTTTTCTATAATTCCTATGATGAGATTTTCTAATGCAGAATGGTTTTTTATCCTTACAAAAACATCCATCGGTAAATTTTTAATTATTCTCATGTTGCTGACTGCCCTTGGCACAGCCTTTTATGTAATGAAGGCTACAAAACCATCAAACAGATAAGGAGGTTTTCCGTTGTTTTATCAAGTTATTATATTCGTCCTGCTGACTGCGGCAGGATTTTTAATTTGCAGGCAACTTCTTAAAATTCCAAAGATGAGTATGAAAAAGAACATCAAGCATCTGCAGGATAAAAAAGAAAAGACAGGGAGTCGATTGTTAAACCGATTTGTAATGCCCCTTGTAAAGCCCGTCTCACGGCTAATACCCCTTGATCCTGTAAAGGAAGCAAGGATGGCATCTACACTCCGTCGCGGAGGATTAGAGCTTACCCCAAAGGAGTATTACGCAAGGGCTATTATATGCGCCATTTTTACATTACCTCTTGCTCTGCTATTGTTTGCAATCGGTGCTACAAATCTTGTGCCTATTGTACTCATCTTTTCCATAGTGGTATATTTCCACTTCATGACCGACCTTAAAGACAAGATGAAGGAAAAAAAGATGCGCATTGAAATGGAGCTTCCAGGCTTTGTGCGCTCTATATTGTATAAGCTGGATGACATCAAAGCTGACAGTAAAAAAGCCGTCGTACAGGTGGATTTAATTCAGATATTTGAGGATTACCTTAAGGTAGCCAGCGATGTATTCTACTATGATGTTTCAGTTTTAGTAATGGAGATGAAAGCAAAAGATATTGAAACCGCCCTTAGAAACTTCAATGAACGCATCGGCCTTGCAGAAGTATCCTTTCTGGTGAATGCCCTTATAGGACTTCACCGGGGAGAGCATCAAGGGGAGGCATTGGCGTATCTTGCAAGAGATATGGACATTAAAGCCAAAGAAGCCTTAAAGAAGAAACTAAATAAGCTGCCCCGCAGGATTAAGATTGCATCCATACCCCTTGTGGCTGTAACTCTTGCCAGCCTGCTCTATGTCATAGGCTCCCACCTTATAAAGTCAATGGGGGGCCTTTTTTAATGTGAAAATGGGGAGACCCTTTTCAAAATAAATTTTTAGGAGGTATTAACCATGCAAAACAAAACAACCGCAATCCAAATTATCGAGGGAAGGAGAGAAAATTCTATGAAGAAAAGAATGGTAAATGCTCTTTTAAAGGCAAGAAATGTTTTAACAAGCAAATCCGGAGATCAGATGACAGGATGGCTCATTGTCGTATTGATTGTCGTAGTCGTGGGAGCAGTGTTTATGACACTGTATCAGGACTCCATCTCTACCATCTGGAACAGCATTGTTACCAAGATTACCAGTCTCTTGAACTAATTTTAGCCAAAAGGCAGTGGTACAAGGGGGAGAAATTCGCCCTTTTTTAAAACTAAAATCTAAAAATAAACGGAGGTATTTTCTATGTTGAAAGCAACAAAAAGCAAAATGCAAAGTATGGCACTAAAGGCAAGAAGGGTACTTACAAACCAATCCGGCGACCAAATGACAGGCTGGCTTATTGTGGTCTTGATCGTGGTAGTTGTAGGTGCAGTATTCATGACGCTGTATCAGGATTCAATCTCGCAGATATGGAACAGTATCGTAGCTAAAATCACCGGCTTAATAAACTAAAGGCAGAAAACTCAAAGATAGTAATATAGGGGGAGCATCGCTCTCCCTTTCCCTTTAAACCAAATAAAATATGGAGGTATTTATTATGATGAAAACTTTAAAAAACAAAATGCAAATGGTAGGTCTTAAAGCCAGAAATATACTTGCGAGCAAGTCCGGAGACCAGATGACTGGCTGGCTTATTGTGGTCTTAGTTGTGGTAGTTGTAGGTGCGGTATTCATGACACTTTATCAGGGCTCTATCACACAGATCTGGAATAGCATTGTTAATAAGATTACTGGCTTAATAAGCTAATGACAGTCATTTCGAATATATCCGCTGATGCGGGAGGTGCAAGAAGATGAACAGAAGGCACCGAGGTATATGGGGGAGAAATTCTCCCCCGTTTCCTTTTATGAAACTACTTTTTAACAGGAAAGGTAGCAGCTATTTTGACTTGATGGTCAAAACGCTGGTGGTCATTACGCTCATGGTTACGGTTATGAGTTTTTTAAGTATCTTTACTACCTACCTCAACTTAAACCATATCTGCCGACGTGTTGTTCGGGTAATTGAGCTTGAAGGACAGGTATCGGACAGAGCCTATGATGTTTTCTACCGGCTAAAACAGCAGACCAGTCTATCCCCGGAGATGACTGTCGAGGATGTGGAGTATCAGGGAGGACAGAAAATCCAATTGAGAGATACCTTTACAGTCACTATGACGTATAGTCATCCCTTTACCATCTTTACACCATCCTTTGCGCCCCCTGTTAAAATTGATATTCCTATGCGGGTGAGTATCACCGGCATGTCGGAAAAATATTGGAAGCTCTTAGAGTGAGAGCGCCGGAAAGGAGAAAGCTGTGGGGAATTTTAAACGTATTTTACAAAATCGCAGGGGCGACACCTTCATATTCATCTTGATACTTGTATTCTTTATCCTAACCCTATCCGCTATTCTGATTGAGTATTTCCGTATGGAAAGCCTGTATCAGCAGGTGGAATATGTAATTCAGCGGGGCGTAAACAGTTCTGTGGAATATGCAATGATGGATGAATATCGTAGGGACGGCTATGCTCAGCTGGACAGCTCCCTTGCGAAAGAAAAGCTTTATGAGTACCTACACGAAAATATGAAGCTGGATGCGGGACTTAATAAATATGCTGATGAAGAATGGGTTTATGAGCTTGAAATCAAAAACATTAACGCAACTGATAATCCACCTCGGCTGACGCTGGACGGGGTACTAAAAACCCACAGTATTTTCAATTTTCTAACCGGCGAGGTTAAGCTCCCCTTTAGCATATCCAGCGTCAACAATAGAATCGAGGAAGGAGGTTTCTAATGAAATGCAAATTTATCTTTGTCATTCCCCTTATGCTTGTATGCTGCCTGCTCTTATCAGGTAAAGCCTTTGCTGCTCAGATTAGCGACATTGAAATTAGTATTACTTCTCCCATAGACAGTCTGAAAAATGAAAGCGGTATGGTAGCCGTAGAACAATTCCCCGCAGAGATTCCTATTAGGGTAATGGCTAAAACCGGTAATCTTACGGATATCCAACTGGAGTACGACGGTCAAAGCAAAAAGATAACACCGGAATATATCCTGACCGTTGAAAGCAAAGAAGCTTGTGGTCCCTATACTATTACAGCAAAAACAGACCAGAATGCAGTCCTTACCATTACTGCAAACGTCATATTCCAAGTCAAAGCTACCTATGACACTCGATACCGCATCATCGGCATGAATGTTAAAGAAATCTATGAAGGTGAAACATTGCTAAAATCCTTTAAAGAACCCCAGCGTATTGACCTTGTAAATGCCAATACTGTTGCCGATTATGAGCAGGAGCGAATCGCTGATTGGATTGGTCGGTATGACGGTGGAACCTATAACTTAAAGGGAAGCAATGTGGTAGAAATCTATGGTTTTAGTTCTGGCAAACTCTATGGAACCTATGACACTGATAGGGATTTTGAATCGCTGACCACCCGTTACGGCTGGACACCAAAATCATTGATTGCTTTTGAAACCATGAGAGATACAGCCCTATCCTATCAGGCTCCAGTCAAAATTGATGTAGAGGCTACATGGTGCGATGAAAAAAAGCAGGATGTATACGGTAAAATAACTGCTCAGGATAAGGGAGTGCCAGAACTACTCTATCCTTATCAGACCACATCCGTGACCTTTACCAAGGATGATATTTTATTGTCCCGAAACTTCATATACATGGGGCTTGAATGGGATTACACACCGGAAACAGAAGAATTTACAGATGGAGAAAGCAAGACACTTACCTCTGTCACACAAAAAATCCATTATCAAATCCCTACTGTAGACTTCTGTTTTAAGTTTAAGGCTCAGGATGGAAACGACTTATCGGTTGTTATCCGTGCACCTTCCACAGTGTATCGGGGCAATAACTATACTTTTACCGTTATTTATATGAATAGCGGAAACAGTCCAGCCTATGACGTGCCATTAAAAGGTACAGTAGATGATATTTTGGTTGAAGAAATACCTAAAGTGCAGGATTTTTCAGCTAATATAAGCAAAACCTACACCATTAAGCGTACTGCTGATACTGTAGCTAATGAAATTCATCTATGGGCTAATATTGGTGTACCGGAAGGCTTTATTGACGGGAATCTTTCCAATAACACTGCCACGGCAGTTATCAAAGTGATTGACCCTGAACCAGAGTCAACACCCGACCAGCCTGATATACCGGATAAACTCGATGATCCAGTAAATTCACCGGAAGAGCCACCAGTTCCTCCAAAACTTTGTGACCTTACGGCAAGTATTCTTGCGCCCCGTACAGTCTATGAATATGAGGATTATAGCTATACCGTGAGCTTCACAAACAATTCTGACGTAGAACTAAAAGACGTACTCTTACAGGGGAAAAACAATGATAATATCTTGCCTGAAATTCCCAAAACAGCAAGTTTTAAGCCCCAAGAAACAAAATCTTTTACTATCACAGGTACAGCAGGAGACGCAGGTGAAGTTTATCGCCTATGGGCAAATGTGAAAGCACCAGAAGGCTTTAGGGATGAAAAACCAACTAACAATACTGCTATTTCGAGCATTACGGTGGTAAAACACACTTTTGATGATCCAGATGACCCCGAAAACCCTGACAATCCTGACGACCCGGATAACCCAGATAACCCAGATAATCCAGATGAACCTGACAACCCAGATGATCCAAGTGATCCCGACAATCCATCGGATACCCCGGACAATCCTGAAAATCCAGAGGTACCCCCGGTAGTAAATCTCTGCGACGTATGGGTAAATTTATCATCGCCGCCTACGGTGTATGAACGGGATGAATACAGCTTTACTGTATACTTTGCCAACTCTACAGATAAGGAACTATCTGATGTGGGTCTAAATGTCACCATCAACGGTAAGATAGTTTCAACTATACCGCCTAAAGCCAATTTCAAATCCTTTGAGAAGAAAGCATTTCTTGTTACTGGCATAGCAGGAGCAAAAGGCGTACCTATCAAGCTATCAGCACAAGTATCACCACCTAAAAGGTATAGGGACATCAATACAGGTAACAACCAGGTTTCATCTGAAATCATGGTGTTGGAGCATCCTTATGATTTAGATGTGCAAAGAATCACGCCGGATGAGTACAAGGAAAATCAGTCGGTCATTACCACCGTCAAGGTATCAAACAAAGGAAGCCTTGACTTTGCACCAGGACAAAACGTTACTGTATTGTTTCAAATTCCTGAACTGTCTTTATCAAAACGTATTGATGCGGTAGTGATGGAAAGGGATACATGGAATGTTGTGTCCATACGATGGGATACACCCAATGTAAAGGCCGATAAAGATATTACACTGATTGCCATTATCAACCCTGAACAGTTATTAGGGAATGAAGGCACCAATGATAACAACACCTATACCCAAAAGGCTATTATACAAAATATATCCTATGGGGAACCAGAGGAAAGCCGGGTATTACCCGACCCACCGAAAAGAAATGAACAGCCAAGGGTAACATGGTGGGAACAACGGTACGAAAATAATAAGTTTATATGGCGAGAATTCTACGCTGAACTAAAGGTAAGCACTATGTTGGATTATGATACAAAAGCAAAGGGCTACTTAAAATCGGGTTACGGCTATTTTATTCGTGTTACAGCCACGGTAAGCACCAACTATGACAGGTCAGAAATGATTACTGCTCCACAGACAGCAGAAGTATATCTGCCGGAATACCACTATGAAACTGCCATTCCTTTAGTCAAGGAGGGCAGTCAATTTACCTTTAAAGAAAATCCATCATCACCTTTCCGCTACAGAAAACAGTATATTCCGGTGTGGTTCCCAGATAACAAAGATTATATCGTACAGCTTCTTGTCACCGACGTACACACTCCTGGAGGAACACTGTCTAAGTGGATTACCGGAGGACAACTTAAAATCAATGTGGTAGATAGCATGTATTCCGATGATGTCACTACGGGTAATTGATATGGCACTGCTATTTTGTGCCATTCCTATACTGTGGGCGGCTATCACAGACTTTAGAAAGCGGATTATTCCCGACTGGACATGGATAGCTATTGTCCTATTTGGCGGTATATCCGCTTTTCTTTTACCTTATCCTACGTTACCCCAACGGATTGTAGGATTTTTATTGCCGAGTATCTGCCTATTTATCCTTGCTATAAAATACGGTGGTGTGGGCGGTGGCGATATTAAGCTTACGTCGGCAATGGGATTTTGCTTTGGATTAAACGGACTTGCAGCCATTCTCTTTTTCGCCCTGCTACCTGCCTACATTTATGCAAAGGCAACACGGCAAAAAAGTGTTCCACTGGCTGTATTCTTATGTATCGGATTTTTTGTCTATATGGGTGTTTTTATATGTTGATTTGCCTTTGTACTCTGTATGGTGTTGGACATTGAGTGTGTAGATATGTTTACACATCGTTTTACTTAAAGTGTTCAGGGATGTCTATATTATGAAATGTTGAGCAAATTTAAGGTTAATAAATAATGGGAGGATGTCGTTTTTTACTGACATTCTCTTTTATATTAAAAAAGTAAAAAGCCGTTTTCTTTATTGAATGATAAAGTAAGCGGTTTTTTGTGTGAAAGGAGGAACAGAATTGAACGCAAAAATAATTGCCATAGTCAATCAAAAAGGAGGCGTTGGCAAAACAACCACCTGTGCCAACTTAGGCATAGGCTTGGCTATGGAAAACAAGAAAATCCTGCTTGTGGATACCGACCCTCAAGGAAGTCTGTCTATCAGTTTAGGATACCAACAGCCGGATACGCTCACTATTACCCTTGCTACGGTCATGGGAAAAGTGATTACCGACACAACTATTGAAAATAAGGAGGGTATTTTACATCATCACGAGGGAGTAGATTTACTTCCTGCAAATATTGAGCTATCGGGTATGGAGGTATCGCTCGTAAATGCCATGAGCCGAGAAACTATCTTAAAGCAGTACCTTGATACGGTGAAAAGGCAATACGATTTCATACTTTTGGACTGTATGCCCTCTTTGGGTATGCTGACAGTCAATGCCCTTGCCGCCGCAGATAGCGTAATCATTCCTGTGCAGGCACAGTATTTGCCCGCCAAAGGCTTAGAACAGCTTTTACAGACCATTGGAAAGGTACGCAAACAGATAAATCCAAAGCTAAAGATAGACGGTATTCTGCTGACAATGGTGGATAACCGTACCAACTTTGCAAAGGACATCAGCTCCTTGCTTAGAGAAACTTATGGAGGAAGTATCAAGGTATTTGCCACTGATATTCCCCATTCCGTAAGAGCTGCCGAAATCAGTGCGGAGGGGAAAAGTATCTTTACCCATGATCCGAAAGGCAAGGTTGCAGAGGGATATAGAAATCTGACAAAGGAGGTGCTAAAAATTGAAAAGCTCCGCCAAAAACATAAAGCTGACATCAGTAGATGATTTGTTTTCCACTGAGGAAAGCAGAGCTGATGAGAGCCGAGAAAAAATAGTGGAACTTCCCTTAACGGAATTGTTTCCGTTCAAAGACCACCCATTTAAGGTAATCGACAACGAGGCTATGTTTGATACAGCCGAGAGTATCAAGCAGTATGGTGTGCTTGTTCCTGCTATTGCTCGTCCCCGTGATGAGGGTGGATATGAACTTGTGGCAGGACACCGCAGACACAGGGCAAGTGAACTTGCTGGACTTGAAACAATGCCTGTCATTGTCCGTAATCTTGATGATGATGCTGCCACCATTATCATGGTAGACAGTAATTTACAGAGAGAAAATATCTTACCGAGTGAACGTGCTTTTGCTTTTAAGCTAAAATTAGAGGCTATCAAAAGACAGGGTGCGAGAACAGATTTAACTTCTGTTCAAGTTGGACAGAAGTTAAATGCAAGAGATGTAGTGGCAAAAGAGGCTGGTGCAAGTGCTGTTCAAGTACAACGCTACATTCGCCTAACTGAACTTATCCCTGAACTGATTGCTATGGTAGATGAGAAGAAAATTGCTTTTAATCCTGCTGTAGAATTGTCTTATCTTAAAAAAGGGGAACAGACCGACTTGCTTGAGGCTATGGATATGGAACAGGCTACCCCCTCTCTTTCACAGGCACAGCGGTTAAAAAAATTCAGTGCCGAGGGCAAATTAAGCCTTGAGGTTATGAGTGCCATTATGAGTGAGGAAAAGAAAGGCGAAATCGACAAGGTAACTCTTACAGGCGATAAAATTAAAAAATATTTTCCTAAAAGCTACACTCCACAGCAGATGGAGGCTACTATCATTAAACTACTTGAAGGCTGGCATAAAAAAAGGACACAGCAACAGGAGCGATAGAAAGGAGTTTCCCTATGAATAAGAATAAACCCATTTTTGAGCTGATTGACGAGGCTCGCAGGCAATCAGGAGAACCGAAACTTGCTGGACACGATATTATGGCTTTGGAACGCTTTGACCCTGATGTTACACACATGGTTGTATTTGATGTGTTGAGCCATTCTTCCCCTGTGGGAAATAAGGGAGAGCGTATGCGATTGTTTTTGACCGATATGGGGTATCAAAAGGCACTGGAGAGCCAAAAGTGTGAGGAAATTAAAATACTTAGACACGCCAAAATAGCAAGAGGTCATATCCTCTATGACAGAGGAAATGAGCCAATACGCTGAGATAACCGCAAAATTGCTTGCGATTTTTTTATTTTTCAGTAGGAAAGGAGTGATGTGATTGGCAGTATTCAGAGTGGAAAAGACAAGAGATTACACGGTTATGGCAAATCATCACTTGCGAAATACCGAACTTTCCTTAAAGGCAAAAGGCTTATTATCTCTTATGCTTTCCCTTCCGGAGAATTGGGATTACACCACAAAAGGACTTTCCTGTATCTGCAAGGACGGAATCGACAGTATCAATGCCACGGTAAAAGAACTTGAGGCACATGGGTATATAACCCGCAGGCGTATTCGTAATGAAAAAGGGCAGCTTACCACAATAGAATATACGATTTTTGAACAGCCACAAAGCCTTGATACTACTGATGTTCCACCTAAACGGGAAAATCCAATCTTGGATAAGCCAATGTTGGAAAATCCAATACTGGAAAACCCAATCTTGGAGAAACCTAAACAGGGCGAACCTATCTTGGGAAATCCCCACCAATTAATTACTAATAAATCAAATACTGATTTATTAAATAACGATATATTAAATCCTCATCAATCAAATCCTTATCCATCAAGTGCAGGGGCGAAAAAGAAGATGGGATATGATACAATTGCATGTGACAGATTAGAAGAAGTAAGAGAATTGGTATTAGAAAACATTGAGTACGAGTATATCAAGCACAATCATGACCGTGAACAGCTTAACGAAATTGTTGACCTTATGGTGGAAACACTTTGCTCCACAAAGGACATTATCAATGTTTCAGGAGATGATTATCCGGCACAGCTTGTTAAGGAAAAACTGTTACGGATCAACAGTCTGCATATTGACTATGTGTTTGAGTGCCTAAGAAAGACTACCACCTATATCCGCAATATCAAGCGTTATTTGCTGGCTACTCTTTTTAATGCACCATCAACGATTGGCACTTATTATTCGGCACTGGTAAACCACGATTTATATGGAGATAGATAATGGCATTTTGCACCTGTTATACAGGAATAGCAAGATGCCTTTTTTTGTACCCAAAATCAGAAAGGAGTTTTAGAAGATGAAAAGACCTATGGCATACATTACTGCGGCTTGGGGAAAGAACGAGTTTGAAAATACCGAGCTGGCTGTTAAATATTGCAGGAAAATCTACGAGGCGGGATTCACTCCCATGTGTCCCCTTTTGTTCCTGCCCCTTTATCTCAACGATGAAATTCCGCAGGAGCATAAAGATGGGGTTGATATGGCAAGGGATATGCTGCGGCGTTCTCATGTGCTTGTGGTATGTGGCGATGTGGTGGACGAAAATGTGAAAAATGATATTGCCATCGCTGAACGTTTACACATTACAGCTACTACTCTTGAGGGTATTTTAACCGTCAAGGGGCAAGGGAGGGATAAAAACAATGGCTGATTACTTGATAAGGCGGCTGGCTGTTCCGCCGTAACGAGTATTTTAAAACCCATGAAAGGAGGTACTTATCATGCAGGAAGAAGTAGAAAACAGAACCGTTGCACTGGCTATTAACGGAGGTAAACTGACAGGGCATGTGCTAAAGGCGGCAATCCTTAAATTTTTAGCGGCACAGAAAAATAAAGGCAGGGATAGTCCTGAAATTCCTCATGGCAAGCAGAGTATCAAAGATCTTGCCAAGCAAAATCAAGGATTAAGTAACATTGAGGTAACGGATAAGAATATCAAAAGTTTTGAACGTGTGGCAAGGAAATACGGTGTAGACTTTGCGATCAAAAAGGATAAGTCCGTCACACCGCCGAAATACCTTGTTTTTTTCAAAGGTAGAGATGCTGATGCCATTACTTCTGCTTTTACTGAGTTTACCGCAAAGACCATGAAGCAAGCGGCAAGACCCTCTGTGCTGGCACAACTTAAAAAGTTTACCGAGCTTGTGAAGAACACCATTACCGACAGGGTAAAAAACAGGGAGAAGGAGCAAAGCCGATGAATACAAAACTTAAAAAGCTCCTTATCCTGAATATCCCCTACCTGTTTCTTGCTCTGTTCTTTACAAAGGTATCACAGGCATGGCAGCTTGCCGCAGGCTTTGAGATGGCGGACAAAATCTTGAATCTTATGGACGGTTTTTCGGTTGCCTTTAGCAGTCTACTTCCGAGCCTGTATCCACGGGATTTATTGGTTGGTATCGTGTTTGCCGCTATAATCCGTCTTGCTGTCTATATCAAAGGGAAAAACGCTAAGAAATACAGAAAAGGTGTAGAGTATGGCTCTGCAAGATGGGGCAAAGCCGAAGATATACGACCTTTTGCAGACCTCGTATTCCGAAACAATGTAATACTGACACAGACAGAACGTCTTATGATGTCAAGCCGCCCCAAAAACCCTAAGAACGCACGAAATAAAAATGTGCTGATTGTGGGCGGTTCCGGCTCTGGTAAAACAAGGTTTTGGCTGAAACCCAATCTGATGCAATGCCACAGCTCCTATGTGGTAACTGACCCAAAAGGCAGCATTGTTGTGGAATGTGGGAAGTTGTTACAGCGTGAGGGATATAAAATCAAAATCCTTAACACCATCAACTTCAAGAAGTCCATGCACTACAACCCTTTTGCTTATATTAGGAGTGAAAAGGACATTTTAAAGCTTGTTACCACCCTCATTGCCAATACCAAAGGCGAAGGTAAGGCAGGTGATGACTTTTGGGTAAAGGCAGAAACCCTGCTCTATACGGCTCTCATTGGATACATCTATTTTGAAGCTCCTGAACATGAGCAGAACTTCTCCACCCTCATTGAGTTTATTAATGCCTCTGAGGTGCGTGAAGATGATGAGGACTTTAAAAATCCTGTGGACTTAATGTTTGATGCCTTAGAGGAAAAAGACCCACAGCACTTTGCCGTAAGACAATACAAGAAATACAAACTGGCGGCAGGCAAAACCGCAAAATCTATTCTCATCTCCTGTGGGGCGAGGCTTGCTCCTTTTGACATTAGAGAACTGCGTGAGCTGACTGCTTACGATGAAATGGAGCTTGATACCTTGGGCGATAAGAAAACCGCCCTGTTTATTATCATCAGCGATACAGATGATACCTTTAATTTCTTGGTATCTATGGCATACACACAGCTTTTTAATCTGCTCTGTGATAAAGCAGACGATGTGTACGGCGGCAGACTTCCTGTTCATGTCCGCTGTCTGATTGATGAGGCTGCAAACATCGGGCAGATACCAAAATTGGAAAAACTGATGGCTACAATCCGTAGCCGTGAAATTTCTGCTTGCCTTGTTTTACAGGCACAAAGTCAGTTAAAGGCTTTGTATAAAGACAATGCGGATACCATTATCGGCAATTGCGACAGTATGATTTTTCTTGGAGGAAAAGAAAAAACTACCCTCAAGGATTTATCAGAAACCCTTGGTAAAGAAACCATTGATATGTTTAACACTTCCGATACCAGAGGTTCACAAAGAAGTTACGGGCTTAATTATCAAAAGCTGGGAAAGGAGCTTATGAGTATGGATGAGCTTGCTGTCATGGATGGAGGCAAGTGCATTTTACAGCTAAGAGGTGTTCGCCCATTTCTCTCCGAAAAGTATGACATTACACAGCACCCCAATTATAAATACTTATCGGACTTTGATAAAAGAAACACTTTTGATATTGAAAAGTATCTGTCCACAAAACTAAAACCAAAGCCTAATGAGGTGTATGATGTTTATGAAATCGACCTCACAGACGAACCCGAAACCGCACAGTAGCGGTTATTTTTTACCCAAAAACAAAATAACAAATTAGGAGGATTTAATTATGGCATTTTTTAATGAGGCAGTTGATGTATTGCAGACACTTGTTATCGCTCTTGGAGCAGGACTTGGTATTTGGGGTGTTATTAACCTTTTGGAAGGTTACGGCAACGATAACCCTGGTGCAAAAAGTCAAGGCATGAAACAACTCATGGCAGGCGGTGGCGTAGCACTGATTGGCATAACCCTTGTACCTTTGCTTTCCGGCTTGTTCGGTTAAAAGGTAACACTTTATGCAAAGTATCATCGACAGTATTACCCAATGGCTCAAAGAGATGTTAGTCGGTGGTATTACGGGAAATTTGTCGGGGATGTTCGATAACGTCAACCAAAGTGTTGGCGAAATCGCAGGGGAGGTAGGAAAGACACCGTCAACGTGGAATGTAAGCTGTAAAGGGTGGTAATGATACCACTACTAAAACAGCAAGGCGGCGGCTCATTTGCAGTGAACCCACGAATTGCAAAGGGGGTGGTAACAAGCCGCAAGACGGCGAAACCGTAACAGGCACAGGCAGACAATCAGCGGATTTACACAGACCTCAAACCCGCATGGATACTGGCTTTGTGTTACGCAGTTACCCGCAAAAACAGGCAAGGTAATAGTAAACCTTACCCCATGTCCCAAAGAGCGAACAGGGGCATTTTAGGGGCTGTATCGCACCTTAAAAAGGCGGTATTCTATTCACTCTCCATAAGGCGGTCAACCTCATTCTGCTGCTCAATCAGCCATGAGGAAAAATCGGGCAGCTTCATTTCCCCACGCCGTACCTGCCCCTTACGCTTGACCGCTTCTTTACGGAACATCTGAAACGCACTCTCCACAGCCGCCGCCTTTTGAGGATTGGCGGCTTTTCCACGCTTTAGTTTCCGCAGACGGTTATACCAATAATAATACGCTGCTTCATGCAACTGTTCAAGCCTGTCCTGTTTCGCCCGTTCGTCAAACTCCCTCTTTGCTTCTGCCGCCTGTTTCTTGCGGCAACCGTCAGAGCATAATTCATAGTGACGGCTGCGGGCAAGAAAATCACTGCCGCACACCTTACAGGTCTGAAAGACAAGTTTCCATTCCTCAATCTTGTGCAGATAGTAAGCAATCAAGGGCAGAAATGAAGCCGAAGCAACCACACATTCCAATGACCGCTTTAAGGCGGGATACCACAATTCTACCCCCGCTTCTTCCTCATGCAGAACCTTTGACAGAGCGGCGGCGGTTTCTTCCTGCCACGGTCTATCAAAGTCATAAAGGAAAAACGGGCGGTACAGCATAGACAGCCGCCGTATGAGCAAATCCCCGCCGTGATTGAGATGATAGCAATTCAAGTATTCTTCCCAAGTGCGGATAGCGGCGAACATGGCAGACGGCTCATCACTTTTATATTTCCCCCGCAGGAAATCAGAAACAGGGGCGGTCATTTTCAGCCGTTCCCGTTCAAAGGGAAATACCTTATCATAGCTTTCACACAAGGTCATGGCTTTTCTGTTCCATTCCCTTTCCCTATCCGCTTCAAATCCAATCAAAAGCGTTCCTAAAGGGCGGGTACGGTCATAGTAAGCCGCACCCGTTCCCTGTTCCAAATGGCGGCGAGTTTCGTTCATTTCTCCAATGACGATACGCTCCGTCATTTTTTTGCGGTCAAGCATGAGGGCAAAGACGATTTTGCCAAGACCCCGCTCCTGCTTTGAAAAATCATAATCCATAAAATCATTTCACCCCTTTTTAACAGGAATAATGTTTTAGTGTTTCAACCGTTACTTGTATGATAGCTCTAAAGTCTTAAATAGTCAAGAAATCGTGCGATACTATTGGTGTACGGGAAAATCAAATAGAAATACCCCGTAACCAAAAAACTGAATACCGCAGCTTGTCAGATACCGAAAGCCGCCACACTCTTGTCATGACCGCCACGGGGAGCAGAGCGAGAGGGGCGGCAATCGAGCCAACGTGTCTAATGTCAGTCAAGGCAGGACACAGGAACGGGGCAGGAATGAAAGCGGAAAAACCAAATCAAGGACAGTACCCCCGTCATGTCTTTGATGAAAAAATCCACAGGGGGCAGCTATGCCCCGCAGAAAGGGTGATAACCGACAACCATACTATTCAAACAATCGGACTTAACAAGAAAGGAGCCGATACCATGCAGGAGAAACCAACAAGGCAGGAGCCGCCTACCCGTGAAACAGGCATATTCACAAAGCGTATCGGCTCCACCAATTATCAAGTATCTGTTCATTTCAGCAAGACCAGCCGAGAAACCATGAATGAAAAAATCATGCGGCTTATCAAGAATGACACAGGAGAAAAGGGGGCGGGAAAGTGAAATTGCAGTTTACTTCCCCGCCTTTTTGTAGTAAAATGAAATTACTGCAAATGAGCCGTTTGCCTGAAAGGAGTAATCCATGAACAGGCAGACAGGCAACGAAAAAATCACAGCACTATATTCCCGATTGAGCCGAGATGATGAATCTATCGGGGATAGCTTATCAATCCAAAATCAAAAGGCAATGTTAAAAAAGTATGCCGAGCAAAACGGCTTTTTTAATATTGCCCATTTTTCTGATGACGGGTATTCCGGCGGGAACTTTGACAGACCCGATTGGAAAAGAATGATTGAGGAAATCGAGAAAGGCAATGTAACCACCGTCATTGCAAAGGATATGTCACGAATTGGGCGGGACTATCTGCAAACGGGCTTTTATACCGAAGTCTTTTTCAGAGAAAAAGGGGTACGCTTCATTGCCATTTCCAACAATATCGACAGTCAAAACAGGGAAAGCGGCGAGTTTGCCCCATTCCTCAATATCATGTCGGAATGGTACTTGCGTGACGCAAGCCGCAAGGTCAAAGCAAGCCATAAGGCAAGGGGCATGAGTGGCAGGCGGCTGACGTTCAAAGCCATATACGGCTATATGCCCGACCCCGCAGACAAAGAAAAATGGATAATCGACCCCGAAGCCGCCCCCATTGTGCGGCGTATATTCGCCCTTACCATAGAGGGCAAAGGACCGACGCAGATTGCAAGGATATTGCATGAGGAAAAGGTGGAGCGCCCCTCTTACTATCAGTACAAAAAAGGCATTGTGAATTATGAAAACAGCTATGACCATTCCGAGCCTTACGCATGGAGCGGCAATACCATTTCCCACATCATAGAACGGCAGGAATACATGGGGCATACCGTGAACTTCCGTACTTACAAGGACAGCTACAAGGACAAACAGGCGAAGCAGAACCCGCAGGAAAACTGGGCTATCTTTGAGAATACCCACCCCGCCATTATCGACCCCGAAACATGGGAAACGGCGCAGCGTTGCCGCAAGACCGTAAGGCGCACCGACCACGGCGAAGCGAACCCCTTAACAGGATTATTGTTTTGTGCCGATTGCGGGGCGAAGCTGTACAACCACAGAATGCCCTACCCCACAAGCTATGTAAACAAAAAAGGCTATGTATGCAACAAACCGCCGAAAGATGTTTACACCTGCTCCACCTATAACCTTACGGGCAGGAAATACAACCGCCAATGCACAGGACATCAAATCCGAACCGTTGTTATACGGGAATTGGCTCTTGAAGCCATCAAATCCGTAAGCGGCTTTGTGAAATCCAACGAAGCCGAGTTTATAAAGCAAGTCCGTGAAACCTCCGCAATCAAACAGGAAGAAGCGGCAAAATCCCATAAGCGGAAAATGGCAAAGGAGCAAAAGCGAATTGGGGAACTCAACACCCTCATTCGCAGGATCTACGAGGACAATGTAAACGGCAAGCTGACCGATAAACGCTTTGAGGTGCTGTCGCAGGAATATGAGCAGGAACAGGCGGAACTGGAGCAGTCTATGGAACGGCTGCAAGGGGAACTGGACAGTTTTCACGCTGACAGCTTGAAAGCGGATAAGTTTATTGAACTGGTGCAAAAATACACCGACTTTTCCGAGCTGACCCCTACCATGATACATGAATTTATTGAAAAAATCGTAGTCCATGAAGCGGATAAATCAAGCGGCGAGCGCAGCCAAAAGGTGGATATTTATCTGAACTTTATCGGCAAGTTTGAAGTGCCAATACCCGAACCCACCGCCGAAGAAATCGCCGCCGAGGAAAAGGCACGGCGCAAGCGGGAACAGCGGCGAGAAGCACAGCGCAGATATGCCGCCAAGCAGAAACAAAAGGAACAGGAGCAGGAAGAAAAAGCAAGGAAGAAGAAAACCGCATAATGCAATTTGACCGCAGAAAGCGGCTTACTCACGAAAACGGGTAAGCCGCTTTTTTGCGTTCAAAATCCCTATCTATCAATCCTATCCTATCCAAAGTCGAAAGGAGCATTTTTACATGGCAAAGACAAGGACCGAGAAAATCGAAAGTATTCAAGACCAAATTGCACAGCTTGAAAATCAGAGAAAACGGCTTGTGCAACAGCAAAAGGAGCAGGAACGAAAAGACAGAACTAAGCGGCTCTGTAAACGTATGGGGCTGTTTGAAAGTATGCTCCCCAACACTATCCCCCTGACAGATGAGCAATTCAAAACATTTCTTGAAAAGACCGTTGCCACCGACCAATGCCGCCGCCTGTTGGCAGAATTGACCGTACAAGGCACTTCTACCGCCCTGCAAAACCCCACGGAGTTAGCACCCCACAGCACCAAAGACGAGGGCGAGAACGGGGCAACGGCACAAGGGTAACGGGCTTCTGCCCTTTCCCTTGCTTTAGGCAAGGGCGCACTTATATACCACACGAGTGTGGTATGTGCGGTCTTGCAGACAGCGTTTTGTGCCTATCGGCACAAAAGAAAAATGGCGGGATTGCCTTTGTCATAGCTAATCAGCTTTTGATAAATCTTCTGTTGTTATGGCAACAGAGGGGAAATGTTCAAGTTGTGTTAAGTCCATATCCAACGGAACGCTATAGACCATGTAATAATCATCATTCTTATTTGCTTCAATAAGCGAATTTAGTCGTTCTCTTGCCAACGCTTTATCCATTGTGGCAAATACAACAGATACTACCCCAACTTTACTGCCTTGATTTTCTATAACATTCCCACTCATGATAATTTTAAGGGGAGCAGCCCCATTTAATCCCAATTCAATATAATCATCATTATTCATTGTATTATCACCCCATTCACTTTCTGATTATCTATTGGAAAAATCAAATACATTATACCATTACTCTGTCATATGTTCAAATCAAAAATGAAAGGAGAAACACCATAGCAATCTACCATTGCAGTATTAAAATCATCAGCCGAGGAAAAGGCAAGTCGGCTGTTGCGGCGGCAGCTTATCGGGCGGGTGAAAAAATCCTCAATCAATATGACGGTATCGAGCATGACTATACCCGTAAGGGCGGTGTTGTGCATACGGAGATTTTATTGCCCGACAATGCCCCCGCCGAGTTTTCAAATCGGGCTGTTTTGTGGAACGCTGTCGAGAAAATCGAAAAGGCGAAAAACGCACAACTGGCAAGAGAAATTGAACTTGCCCTGCCTGTTGAACTGAAAAGGGAACAGAACATTTCCCTTGCCCGTGAATATGTAAAACAGCATTTTGTGTCGGCGGGAATGTGCGCCGATATTTGCATACATGACACAGGCGGCGGCAATCCCCATGCTCATATCATGTTGACCATGCGCCCCTTTGAGCAGGGCGGCGAATGGGGAGCGAAGCAGAAAAAGGAATACATTCTTGACCCGCAGGGCAACAAAATCTATGACAAAAAGAAGCGTTCCTACAAATGCAAATCTATCCCCGCCACCGATTGGAACGAGCAGACCAAAGCCGAGGAATGGCGGCAAGGTTGGGCAGATTTTTGCAATGCCGCTTTAGAGAAACAAAACCATGCCGAGCGTATCGACCACCGCTCCTATGAGCGGCAAGGGATAGACCAAATCCCCACCGTTCATTTAGGTGTGGCGGCTTTTCAAATGGAAAGGCGAGGTATTCGCACCGAACGGGGAAACATGAACCGAGAAATTGAAGTAACAAATCAGAGATTGCGACAGTTAAAGGCACGCATTTCCAAACTACAAGATTGGCTGAAAGAGGAAATGCAGAACACCGAGCAGCCTACCCTTGCAGATGTGATACAGGGTATTCTTGCAAGTCGGGAGCAATCGGGAAAATCTGACCGATATCAAGCTATCGGCAATCTGAAAGCCGCCGCAAAAATGCTGAACTTTTTACAGCAAAATCATATTAGAGATATGGCGGGACTTGATGATAAATTCCGTTCCATGATTGACGAGCAGATGAATATTCGTGAAGAATTGAAACCCGTTGAACGGCGCATGACCGTTTTGAAAAAGCATATCGGACAAGCTGACACCTACTTAAAGTACAAGGGCAAAAAGGCATTGACGGAAAGTGAGCAGATACTATTCACAGCGGCAAATACCTATCTTAAAGATGTGATGAACGGCAGAACTGCCCTACCCGTAAAGGCATGGAAAAAAGAATATGCCGATTTGACCGACAAGCGGCAAGTCCTCAATGAGAGGTATGTTTCCCTCAAAGATGAGGTGAAAGAAGCCGAGCAAATCCGAAAGAATGTTTACGGTATTTTGCGGCAAGAACAGCGGAAACAGCAACAACACAAGGCAAAGGATATGGAGTTGTAAATGAGTAAAAATATATGTAAAGGAACCTTGACAAAAATTAATGAGATAGCTATAATATATGTAAAGGTAACTTGTCAAAAGTGAGGTGGTAAAATTGTGAAAAATCGAGTTGAGGAATTGAGGAAGGCACGCAAATTGAGTCAAGATGAGTTTGCAAAAGCAATAAGGGTTTCAAGGCAAACGGTTAGTTCGATTGAAACGGGAAAGTATAATCCGTCTTTAGAGTTAGCCTTTACCATTTCAAACTTTTTTGAAATGTCTATTGAAGAAATTTTTATTAATGAAAGGGGTTCTATAAAATGAGAAAAAATATGCTTATGTCAGGACTTTTGTATGTCCTTATTGGTATCGTATTTTTGCTGTGTGCGATTTTTTTGGACACAAAATTAAATAGTCTGTTTTGGGGATTTGCAGGTGGCGGTATTGCCCCCGGCCTTACTATGATTTATAGATATTTTTACTGGACACATCCTCAAAACTCAAAAAAGTATGCAGAAAAAATGGATGAGGAAAAAATTAATCTGTATGACGAGCGCAAAGAAAAGTTTAGAAACCAATCTGGGCGATATGCTTATCTATTGGGACTAATCATTATTTGTATTTCCATTGTAGTCTTTTCAGTGCTATCTTCCTTGGGGATTATACAAAATGCGAAAGTCTTGATTTTATATTTAGGTGGATATGCGGCTTTTCAATATGTCGCAGGGATTCTTATATTTAGGTATCTCAATAAAAAATATTAGAGCAAATGACTATGTGCATATACTGCTAAAAATCCGTATAACCTTATATGTTTTTTATTGCTGTGCTTTATCCAAAACCAAAAACAAAAATATTAAAAAGCCTCTTGACTATCCCCTTGGGGGTTGGCTTAGGATATAAATGGAGGTGGTAACAAATGTTGATTAACGAAGTATGTAAAAGATGTAAGTTAACAAAAAAGGCTATTGAATATTATGAAGAACAAAAATTGATATTTCCTACCATTATGGAGAATGGCTATCGTGACTTTTCTCAAGATGATGTAGAACTGTTAAAAAAGATAGCTACCTTGCGTAAATTAGGACTGTCTGTTTCTGATATTCAAAAAGTATTGAGTGACCACAGCGGGGCAATGCTAAATAAGCTGTTAAGCCAAAAAGAATTAGAGATTAAGTATTTAAAAGAAAGACAAGAACTTACAGAAAAACTTGCACGAGATAATGACTGGGATTATGTCAATGTACAGTTAGAAACTATTGAAAAAAAGCAATCTGTTTTGCAAAGACTATTAGATGTTTTTCCAGGGTACTATGGAAAGTATATTTCTTTGCATTTTGCGGCGTATCTTAACGAACCCATTCTTACCGATGAACAGCACGAAGCATTTGAAACAATCATCAAATTTTTGGATAATATAGATTTTGATATACCAACTGATTTACAAGAATACCTAAATGAAGCCACCAAAGATTTTGATGAGAATTTTGTTGCAAATATACATGATAATTTTGCTAAGGTTACCCAAGATACCGAGAAGTATATTTTGGACAATCAAGAAGTATTGGAACATTATATGTCATTCAGACAATCCGAGGAATTTAGAAATTCGCCTGCATACAGGCTTCAAGAACTTCTTAAAAAATTCAATAGTGATAGTGGATATAATGACATTTTCATTCCTGCTATGAGAAAGCTAAGTAAATCTTATCAAGATTATTTTGTCGCAATGGAACAAGCAAACAAGGCTTTTATTGAGAAGTACCCACAGGCAACATAAATAAAAAACTAATGTTGTAAAACAAGGCTTTTCCTGCTTATATGCTTCTAAAAATAGCCATAGGCATTCTTATGCCATTTTTCAAAACGCACGCTTAGAGATATTCTATTCGTGCGTTTTTTCATGCCTGAAACCAATTCCAACAGCACGCTCCCCTCCGACTTTCCCGTCTTGTCGCAAACAAAACGGAAAAGAAACGGGGAAAATCACATGAACATATATGAAGAACAAAAGCAGATTATCTGCTATCGGTTTGACGCTTTCTGCAAAAAGGCTATGCGATATGCAGCCCGAAACTGTTATCGAGATATGAAACGCAGACAGCAGCATGAAATATCCCTTGACTATCTTGTGGAAGAATATAATCAAGTGCCGTCAAGTCTGAATGACGATTTTACCATGTTCCCCATGTACCGATTTTATATCGGAAAAATCGTTATAAGCATTGAAAACGAGTGCTTAGAAATGGCTTTGTTACAACTGCCCGAAAGAAAACGAGAGTTAATATTGCTGTTCTACTTTGTGGGCATTAAGGAAAAAGAAATTGCAAAAATGTATGATTGCTCCCGAAGCAATATCAACTATCACAAGAACAGAATATTAAAACAATTACAACAGGAAATGGAGAGGTTAGACCATGAGTAAATCCAAATATCCGCTATTGTCTTACGAGCAAATCGAAAAGGTTATTGAGGGAGATACCGAAGCCATGAACGCATTAGTAAGACTGTATATGCCCTATATCTATGTGCTAAGTAAAGGAAACAAAGACATTGAAGATATGGTAAAAGCCAAGCTGATGAAAGCAGCTATGCAGTTTAGGCTTGATTATGAGAAATAATTGAGGATAGCGAAAAGACATAGCAAAGACACGAAAAACCGTCAAGGGTCAAGATGAACGGCTGCGCCGCCCTTGACGGTTTTTCCTGACTTTGCTGTATGGCAACTAAGAGGGTGTAAGCAGAAAACTGCCTACACCCTCTTAATATTATAGGAAAAATCAAAAAATATCATTTAACCCCTTGACAATATCCGTTCTGGAATGGCGGTGTCTTCTCTATGATACAGTCCCTCTCCGACACCGTAATTATCCCCATTGCCGGCATTATCCTGACCTTTGTGATGTGCTACGAACTGATACAAATGGTCATTGAGAAAAACAATCTCCATGATATTGAAACTTTTATGTTTTTTAAGTGGATTTTCAAAACCTTTGTGGCTGTGATGATTATTACCAGCACCTTTAACATCATTATGGGGATTTTTGATGTATCACAGCACATCGTATCTAACGCCGCAGGCGTAATTATTTCCGACACCAGCATGGACATTGCCACTGTCATAGCAGATATGGAAACTCGCCTCATGGAAATGGAACTTGGCTCACTGCTTGGAATATGGCTGCAAAGTATGTTTATAGGACTAACCATGCACGCCCTGACCATCTGCATTTTTATCGTCATCTATGGGCGTATGATAGAAATTTATCTCATGACTTCCCTTGGAGCAATCCCCTTTGCCACCATGACAAACCGTGAATGGGGCAGTATGGGACAGAACTATTTGAGGGCAATGCTGGCTCTTGGTTTTCAAGCCTTTCTCATTATGGTATGCGTAGGAATCTATGCAGTATTAGTACAATCCATTGCCACGGACAGCGATATTATGGGTGCTATTTGGACTTGTGTAGGGTACACGGTACTCTTGTGCTTTACCTTATTTAAGACAGGCTCACTGGCAAAGAGCATTTTTAATGCCCACTAAGGGCAGAACGAAAGGAGGATTTTATGGCTTATGTACCTGTACCAAAGGATTTAAGCAATGTGAAAACAAAGGTCATGTTCAACCTGACGAAAAGGCAGCTCATCTGCTTTTCCCTTGCTCTGTTGGTTGGATTGCCTTTGTTTTTTCTGTTAAAGGACAGAACGAATACAAGTGCTGCAACGCTTATTATGATTTTTGCTATGATGCCTTTTTTCATGCTGGCTATGTACGAAAAACATGGGCAACCCCTTGAAATAATCGCAAAGCATTACTTAGAGGTTCGTTTCTTAAATCCAAAACAAAGACCCTATAAAACAAACAATTTTTATGCCGTTATCATGCGGCAAGCAATGCTGGATAAGGAGGTAAAGTACATTGTTACACGCAAAAAAACCAACCCGTCCAAAGCTGACAAAGGCAGACAGACGGGAAATTAGCACCGCTATTTTACGGGCAAGGAATACCAATAAAAAGGAAAAATCAGCACAGGACAGTATCCCCTATCTGCGTATGTTCCCCGATGGGATTTGCCATGTTATGGATCGGTTCTACACAAAAACCATACGCTTTCAGGACATCAACTACCAGCTCGCCCAAAATGAGGATAAGACCGCAATTTTTGAAAGCTGGTGTGATTTCCTTAACTATTTTGATAGCTCCATTAAATTTCAGTTTTCCTTTCTCAACATGACCGCCAACGCAAAGGATTATGAAAGCAGTATTTCCATCAAGCCACAGCAGGACGATTTTGACAGTATCCGTACTGAATATGCAGATATGCTCCATAATCAACTTGCAAAGGGTAATAACGGTTTGACGAAAACGAAATATCTTACCTTTGGAATTGAAGCAGACAGCATTAGAATTGCAAAGCCGAGGTTAGAGAGGATTGAAAATGACCTGTGGAATGGACTAAAACGGATTGGAGTATCGGTGGAGTCCCTTGACGGAAAGGAACGCTTAAAGCTCTGCCATAATATGATTAGAATGGACGGGAATGAGCCTTTTCGCTTTGATTGGAAATGGCTTGTGCCATCAGGATTGTCTACAAAAGATTTTATTGCTCCGTCCTCTTTTGAGTTTCATGAGGGCAGGACATTTAAAACAGGCGGTAAATATGGTGCAGTTTCCTTTTTGCAGATACTTGCACCCGAACTCAATGACAGGGTACTTGCTGACTTCCTCGATATGGAAAGCAACCTGTTAATTACCATGCACATTCAGTCCGTTGACCAAACAAAGGCAATCAAGACCATCAAGCGAAAGATTACAGACCTTGATAAAATGAAAATTGAGGAACAGAAAAAGGCAGTTCGTTCCGGCTATGACATGGACATTATCCCCTCTGACCTTGCTACGTATGGTGGAGAGGCGAAGAAACTCCTTGCAGATTTACAGAGCAGAAACGAGAGAATGTTTCTTATGACCTTTCTTGTAATGAACACTGCGGACACCAAACAACAGCTTGAAAATATCGTATTTCAGGCATCGGGGATTGCCCAAAAACATAACTGCACTTTGGTAAGATTGGACTTCCAGCAGGAGCAAGGCTTTATGTCCTCTCTGCCCCTTGGATTCAATCAGATAGCCATTCAGCGAAGTCTAACTACTTCTGCTACCGCAATTTTCGTTCCCTTTACCACACAGGAGCTATTTCAATCAAGCGGCGAGGCTTTGTATTATGGCTTAAATGCTCTAAGCAACAACCTTATTATGGTAGACCGAAAACGGCTGAAAAATCCTAACGGCTTAATTTTAGGAACGCCCGGCAGTGGCAAGTCCTTTTCTGCAAAACGTGAGATTGCAAATATCTTTCTCATTACTACCGATGACATCATCATTTGTGACCCAGAGGCAGAGTATTATCCTCTCGTCAACCGCCTAAACGGACAGGTGGTAAAAATCTCTCCCACAAGCACGGACTATGTAAATCCAATGGACATTAACTTAAATTACAGCGAAGATGAAAACCCTTTATCGTTGAAATCTGACTTTATCCTGTCCTTGTGTGAGCTGATTGTAGGCGGGAAAGAGGGACTACAGCCTGTGGAGAAAAGTATTATAGACCGCTGTGTCCGTCTTATTTATGCTGACTACCTTGCCGACCCCGTACCCGAAAAGATGCCGATTTTGGAGGATTTGTATAATGCCCTTGAAAGTCAAGGAGAAAAAGAGGCACAGCATATCAGAGCCGCCCTTGAAATTTATGTGACAGGTTCGCTTAATGTATTTAACCATCGTACCAACGTGGACATCACAAACCGCCTTGTCTGCTTTGAAATCAAGGAGTTGGGTAAGCAGCTTAAAAAGTTAGGTATGCTTGTAGTGCAGGATCAGGTTTGGAACAGGGTAACGGTAAACCGTGCTGAGAAACGTGCGACCCGTTACTACATGGATGAGTTTCATCTGCTGCTGAAAGAAGAACAAACGGCGGCTTACAGCGTGGAAATTTGGAAAAGGTTTAGAAAGTGGGGAGGGATTCCTACAGGTATTACGCAGAATGTCAAAGACCTGCTATCCTCTCGTGAGGTGGAGAATATCTTTGAAAACTCTGATTTCATCTATATGCTCAATCAAGCGTCGGGGGATAGACAAATTCTTGCAAAGCAGCTTAACATCTCTCCTCATCAGCTTTCTTATGTGACCCAATCGGGCGAGGGAGAAGGACTACTGTTTTACGGCAATGTGATTTTACCATTTGCTGATAAATTCCCGAAAGATACGGAGCTTTACCGTATCATGACCACGAAGCCGAATGAAACGGAAAAGGATTAGGGGGTGCTTTATGAGCCGAAAGAGCAAAAGACCATTTCGTCCTGCGGGTAAAGTGTCAAGGCTTACCTTTACCGAGGAAGAACGCTCCGACCCTATCCTTGAAAAGCCGCTAAAAAAAGCAGAAAAAGCGGCAGATAAGTTAGAAAAGGCACAGGCAAAAGTCCCAAAGATAAAAAGCCTTGCAACAGAACGCACCTTTGATGCCAAAACAGGCAAAGCAAAGGTGCGTTTATATTTTGAAGAAACGGATAAGCCAAAGCCACCCTCTAAGCTGTCCCATGCTGTTAAAACCATTCCACAAAGGGAGCTGCTTAATAAAATTCATAAGGAAATCCGTGAGAGCGAACAGGATAATGTTGGTGTGGAGGCGGCACATAAGACGGAACAAGGGATAGAGTTTGGAGCAGGGCGGGTATTAAGTGCCTACCGCAGCCATAAATTAAGACCCTACCGTCAGCTTGCCAAAGCAGAAAAACAGACGGTCAAAGCCGAGGTCAATTATCTGTATCATAAAAGTTTAAGAGATAATCCTGATTCCATGACCAATCCCATTTCCCGTTGGCAGCAAAAGCAGGCGATTAAGAAACAGTATATTGCCAACCGTTATGGAAAAGGTGCTAAGACAGCTCATCAGGCGGCTAAGAATACAAAAGTGGCGGTTCAAAAGACAGCAAGTGCCGCTGAAAAAATCACACAGTTTCTTGTCAGAAATAAGAAGGGAATCTTGATTGCTCTTGGAATTGGGGCAGTTATTATGTTTTTGATAAGTGCGGTTTCTTCTTGCTCCATTATGCTGGAGGGCGGCTTTCAAAGCGTGGTAGGTACTTCCTATACTTCCGAGGACGAGGACATTGTTGCCGTAGACGAGGATTACGAGGCACTGGAACGAGCATTGCAGGAACGCATTGACAATATTGAAAGCCAGTATTCAGGTTATGACGAGTACCAATATCATTTAGATGAAATCGGACATAACCCATTCACCCTTGCCTCTTACCTGACAGCAAAGCTACAAGTCTATAAAAGGTCTGAGGTGCAAGCAGAATTAAGAGCCTTGTTTGACCAGCAATATACCCTTACTGTCCGGGAAGAAGTACAGGTGCGTTACCGCACAGAAACACGCACCGATACATGGACAGATGAGGACGGGAATACCCATAGTGATACCTATACCGTAGAAGTCCCTTACGATTATTACATTCTTCACGTCACGCTGAAGAATAAGGACATCAGTATTCTTGCCGAGAGCCATTTGACTGACGAACAGCACAAAATGTTTGGCGTGTATATGGAAACACAAGGCAACAAGCCTTACTTGTTTGAGGGCAATATCTATGCTCCCAACAAGGGCGAATATACTGATTATGACATACCGCCCGATGCACTGACTGACCCTGACTTTGCCGCCCTTATCAAAGAGGCGGAAAAATATTTAGGCTATCCCTATGTGTGGGGAGGCAGCTCTCCCAGTACCAGTTTTGACTGTTCCGGCTTTGTGTCATGGGTATTAAACCAATCGGGTGTATACCCGATGAGCCGGACAACGGCACAGGGCATTTTCAATCAAGCTGCTAAAATCCCCCCAAACGAGGCAAGACCCGGTGATATTATCTTTTTCACTGGAACTTATGCAAGCAGCGGTGCAGTATCCCATGTGGGCATTTACGTTGGAAACGGAATGATGATTCACTGCGGAAATCCCATACAGTATGCCTCTGTAACCACTCCTTATTGGATAGAGCATTTCTATGCCTATGGGCGTTTGAATTAAGGAGGAATATCATGAGTAAAAAAAGAGAAAAAATCCTTTTGGAAATCTCAAAGACTAAAGAAAAGATTGCGGAATTACAAGAAAAGCTCCGTGAACTGGAACAGCAGAAAATGGGGATTGAAAACACAGAGATTGTGGCACTTGTCCGCAGTACAAAAATGAATACCATCGAGTTATCTGAATTTTTAAAGGCGTATCGTGAGAAAAACGATGCGTCTTTTTTCAATCAAAAACAGGAGGAAACCATCCATGAAGAAAAGTAATATTCGTATTTTTGCTGCTTTGTTTGCAGTTGTCCTTTGCTTTACCATCTTTCCTGCTACAGCCTTTGCAGGAGGTGGCGAAGAAGAAATCCCGCTTATACCCGAAGTAACGGAAATACCAAAGTCTGACCCTGTTCCCCTCACTCCCGACGGTAATCTGACCCTTGTAGATGATGTTGCAGGGGAAAACGCCGAGGATAAACAGTTTGTAACCCTTGTTTCCAAAAACGGAAATTACTTTTACTTGGTAATTGACCGAGCAGGTGATAAGGAAAATGTCTATTTCTTAAATCTTGTAGACGAGGCAGATTTGCTTGCACTCATTGAGGGAGAAACCACAAAACAACCTCAAGTGCCACAGGTATGTAATTGTACCGACCTTTGCGAAGATGGAAAGGTAGACCCGAATTGTCCTCTTTGTAAAAATGACCTGACCAAATGTACCGGAAAGACCACAACGCCGACCCATGCTCCTGAATCAAAAGAAAAAAAAGATGGAGGTACAGGCGGTACGTTACTCCTTTTACTAATTGTGGGCATGATCGTAGGCGGTGCGTTTTACTATTTCAAGGTGCTAAAAAATAAGCCGAATACCAAAGGTAATACCGCACTGGAGGAATATGACTTTGAGGATGATGAGGACACTGACGAGGGCGAATATGAGAAAGAGTATGAAGTCGAGGGAGCGGAAGAAAGTGAGGCTGACAGCCTATGACCTACTTCACTGACAGTGTTTATGAAAAAATGATGGTGCAAAAGCCTAAGTGCGAGCAGGAGAAAAAAACTCCCGCCCCTAATGATAAAAAAAGTGAGAAAAGGGATAAGACAAATAACGAACCTATCCCCAACCTCGAAGAAAGGAGCGTGAAAGAATGAAATTAGTAATAGCGGAAAAACCATCTGTGGCACAGAGCATTGCTGCTGTTATCGGTGCTACGGACAGAAAAGACGGATACATGGAGGGAAAGGACTTCCTTGTATCGTGGTGTGTGGGGCATTTGGTGGAGCTTGCCTCTGCCGATTCCTACGATGAGAAATATGCTAAGTGGCAATATGAGGATTTGCCTATCCTGCCCCCTGATTGGAAGTATGTCATTTCAAAAGGCAAGGAAAAGCAAATGAAAATTATTGGAGAGCTGATGAAACGCACTGAGGTTACACAACTTGTAGCTGCTACCGATGCAGGGCGTGAAGGAGAACTTATCTTCCGATTGGTATATGAAAAGCTCTCCTGCAAAAAGCCTGTTAAAAGACTTTGGATTTCCTCTATGGAGGAAAGTGCCATAGCCGAGGGATTTCGTAATCTCCGCAATGGATCAGATTATGAACTGCTGTACCAGTCCGCTCTGTGCAGAGCCAAAGCAGACTGGATTGTAGGCATTAACGCCACTCGCCTGTTTTCCGTCCTCTATGGTCAGACTTTAAATGTAGGCAGAGTGATGTCCCCGACCCTTGCCATGATGGTGGAGCGTGAGGAAAATATCTCTGCTTTTCGTACAACACCATTCTATACCGTACAGCTTGATTTAGGTGGTTTTATGGTATCGGGAGAAAAACTTCAAGACAAAAAAGAGGCTGAGATTCTGTGCAATGACTGTGACGGTCAGAATGTTACCATTGAAACGGTGGAACAGAAGGAAAAGTCAGAAAAGCCGCCGAAATTGTATGACCTCACTACGCTCCAAAGAGAGGCTAACAGACAGCTTGGTTTTACCGCAGAGCAGACCCTCGAATATGTTCAGAACCTTTATGAAAAGAAACTTGTAACCTATCCCCGTACAGACAGCCGCTACTTAACGGAGGATATGAAAGATACTGTTCCTGCTGTGGTAGAAACCGCCGCAGGATTTTTTTCGCTCCAAAATCCGTCTGTGAACATGAAACAGGTCATAGATAACAGCAAGGTATCCGACCACCATGCCATTATCCCTACTATGAGCGTAAAGAATTGCGACATTCAATCTCTGCCTTATGGAGAACAGGAAATTTTAAGGATTATTGCTCTGCGTTTGGTTTGTGCTGTGGGCGAAAGCTGCCGTTATGCGGAAACCGTCATAACAGCAAAGTGTAACAGTTCTGTATTTAGTGCAAAGGGAAAAAGCATTCTTGATGATGGGTGGAAATCGGTTGAAAAACTCTACCTTGCTGATAAAAAGGAACAGACGCAGGAAGAAAAAGATGCAGCCCTGCCACATGCCTGCCAGGGCGAAGTTTTTTCTGCTAAAGCAACTATTAAGGAGGGCAAGACCAGTCCACCTAAACATTTCACAGACGATACACTGCTTTCCGCTATGGAAAATGCTAACAACGCAATGGAGGATGCGGAACGTAAAGGGATTGGCACTCCTGCCACTCGTGCAGGGATTTTAGAAAAGCTCATTAAAACAGGACTGGCAGAGCGTAAAGGAGAGAAAAAGACAAAGTATTTTATTCCGACACCAAAAGGCATTTCCCTTATCACTGTTTTACCGGAGGCAATCAAGTCCGTACAACTTACCGCCGAATGGGAGGAACAGCTAAAACAGATTGAACGAGGAACACTTTCCCCCAAGACCTTTTTAGAAAGTATATCCTACATGACAAAAGACCTTGTATCCACCTATGAAGTCATCAAAGAGGCGAATACTCTTTTTCCATCAAAAATCCAAAGCATTGGGCAATGCCCTCGTTGTAAAGGTTCGGTTATAGAAAATAAGAAAGGCTTTTGTTGTGAAAACAGGAATTGCGGTTTTGCCTTGTGGAAAGAAAGCAAGTTTTTTACGGCGAAGAAAAAGGCTTTGACAAAAGCCATTGCTACAGAACTGCTGAAAAAAGGCAAAGCCATTCTTACAGGCTGCTATTCAGAAAAGACAGGCAAGACCTATGATGCTGTTATCATTCTTGATGATACGGGTGGTCAGTATGTAAACTTTAAAATGGAGTTTCCTGCAAAGAAAGGAGGCAAGAAGTAAATGAGTAAAGAAATCAAAGCATTTGCCGTAAACACCAGAGCTTATGACGAGGGAGATCGGGACTTAGGAGAATGGGTATCATTCCCTGTTACCAAAGAAGAAATAAAGGCTGTCTATGACCGTATTGGCATAGATGGAACACACTTTAAAGAAATATTTCTTGATGATTTTAAAACAGATGTAGCCGGACTGGATAAGATTTTATCCGTTCATACCGATATTGACGAGTTGAATTACCTCGCTCTCTGTCTATCAGAGCTGCCCCAATCGGAACTGGCTAAGTTGGAGGCCATTGCGGAAATATCCCCTTTTAAGGATATAAAGTCATTCATCGACTTTGCCCCAAACGTGGATTATTATGTTTTGATTGACGGTGTAAAAAATGCGGAGGACTTAGGTAACTACTATCTTTACAAATCCGGTATGGTACAGATGCCCGAAGAATGGAAAGCCGGAATCGACCCGAAAGCCTTTGGCGAACATATCTTAAAAGACGAATTAGGGAACTTTACAAAAACCGGATATTTGATAAAATCCGATGATTTCTGGCTTGATGATTACTGTGGAAAAGGAGATATTCACAAGGATTTTCTTGTATCCCCTCAAGCAATTTTTAAGCCATCTGCAAAAGAGAAACCCTCTGTTATGGAGCAGCTTGGAAAAACCAAAGAACAGGCAGTAAAACTTCAAAGTCCTATGAAAAAATCAGAGTTAGAACGATGAAAGGAGCATGATATGGCAGATAACAGTAAAACCAAAGAACGGTTAAAAGAGATTACGGACAGCATAGAAAATGGCATAAAAGAGCTTTTTGAAAGCGATAAATATCAGCAGTACCTACGCACCATGTCTCGCTTTCACAGCTATTCCCTGAATAACACTGTACTCATTGCTATGCAAAAACCCGATGCCACCCTTGTGGCAGGATTTAATAAATGGCGTGACCAATTTTCCCGGAATGTAAAAAAGGGAGAACGGAGCATTAAAATCATTGCCCCTACACCCTATAAGGTAAAAAAGGAACAAGAAAAAGTTGACCCTGTGACAAAGGCTCCTATGCTTGATACAAATGGTAAGGTATTGACGGAGGAAGTGGAAATTAAAATTCCAATGTATAAGGTGGTATCGGTGTTTGATGTTTCCCAAACAGAGGGGAAACCACTGCCCACCCTTGCGGAAAATCTGACCGGAGATGTAAAGTATTTTGAGATTTTCATGGAGGCATTAAAGCGTTCTTCCCCTGTGCCTTTATTCTTTGAAAAAATGCCGGAAGATACAGACGGATACTTTCATACCACGAAACAGCATATCGCCATTCGTGAGGGCATGAGTGAAATACAGACGGTTTCAGCTACAATCCATGAGATTGCCCATTCAAAGCTACACAACTATGAAAAGGAAAGACAGGAAAAGGTACAGTCTGATGAAAATGACGAGCCGATAAAACCCATAAGCAGACAGACGGAGGAAGTTGAGGCAGAAAGCATTTCTTTTGCTGTCTGCTCCTACTATGGAATTAAGACCGATGAAAACAGCTTTGGATATATTGCCGCTTGGAGTAAGGGTAAGGACTTGCCGGAACTGCGTGCCTCTTTGGAAACCATCAGCAAAACTTCCTCTGCTCTCATAGAGGATATTGACAGGCACTTTGCAGAGATTGTGAAAGAAAAAGGTATTGACCTGTCTGCTGAAAAAGAAAAACTTCCTGCCTACTACCTGACAGCTGATAAGGTAAACGCCATCGTGACTGATTATGGAACAGAGGGGAAATTGGTGTCAGGGGAACTGGAATTACTGATACAGAATGTAGGTACTCTCGCCAACAGCATCAATAATAAGCTGATTATGTGGCAAAGTGACCATATGGGAGAGGGTGTTCCTGCTGATGTGGAGCAGAATATCGTGGAACAGCAGATTTCAGCTTTAAGCAAGGAGTTAGCTCCCAAAGAACTGGCTTACCAAATGGGGGATTTCTATTTTTCCATTCAGACCATCGAAGATGGCTATGATTACTCTATCTATGATAAGGACTACAATCTCCTTGACGGAGGCGTGTATGATGACCCCGATATTTCTATCTATAAGGCAATAGATTATATCTTGGAGGATGAGCCTGCAATGGATTTTTCCACTGCCAAAGATATTGACTATGAAGAATTGACGGAAAAGGCAGATCAGGCTTGGCAAGAAAGTGTTGCAGTTAAAAAGGCTGAGGTTTTATCTGATGAACCAATGCAGGAACACACCTACCCTCTGCCCGACCCTGATATAAGTATTTTAGACCGTAATTCTTATGGTTACTTATATGATGAAATGCTGCCCCTCACAAAAGAACGGGCAACCGAATTGTTTGAACAGGACTTAACAGTGTACTTGCTTTATGAGGACAATACGGAGGCTATGGCATTTGACCTGAAAGATATAGACAACCATGGCGGAATCTTTGGCATGGAACGTACTGACTGGATTGCCTCTAAAGACTTTGAGGAATTGAACGCGGCTGAAAGATTCTCTGTATTAGAGTTGGAGCAGAGATTTTTAGAAAGTCCTGCTGATGCCTATGCCATTTATCAGCTCAAAAGCGGTGACAAATATCGTGATTACAGCTTTGAGGGACTGAAATCATTAGAAAACCGTGGTCTTTCAGTAGAGCGTGATAACTACAACATTGTATATTCAGATAAGTTTACAGGTTTTGCATCTACAAGAGAGCGGCTTGAAGAACTTTGGGAGCGTTTCAATATTGACCACCCCGACAACTTCAAAGGTCATTCCTTATCGGTCAGTGACATCATTGCCATTAAGCATAACGGCATTGTAACATACCATTACTGTGATAGTTTTGACTTCGTAAAGCTGACAAAGTTTTTAGAGTCTGTACCACTTGTGCCGGACAGTTTCTTGACGGGAGATAGGATTGATACACCACGAGGGAGTTTTTCCTTGACTTCCATGACAAAGGAGCAGATGTCGGCAGCCGGATATGGTGTTCATCACACTTCGGATAACGGCAGCTATTACATCATGGGAAACGGTACTCATGCATTTGCCGTTAGAAATGAGGACAATCCACTCCGTACTGCCGAGATGTCAACCGAGCGGAACTACAATCAGATTGATGGCATTATCAATAATCAGCCTACTGTGGCAGAACTGGAACAGACAGTCAAGGCAGGCGGCCAGATTTCCCTTTTAAATCTCTCTCGTGCAATTCGGGAAGATAAAAAGGAAAAACGGATTTCTGTGGTGGAACAGCTTAAGAACCAATCTGTTGCAAACAAAGAAAAGCAAAAAACAGCACCCTACACGAGTGCAGAAATGGAGCGATGAAAGGAGCATTGAAATGAGTATCAAAAATTTAATTAAAACCCTTTTGGATATAGAAGTGAGTACGGAAGATATGATTGCGTTACATGAAAATCCTCATAAATATACCAATAGTGAAGATGATGCGGAAAAGCTGAAGGATTTATTTTTACTCATGGATTTAGCAAGTAGTCAGGCGGTGGGCAAAGATGCCAGCCTTTGAAGAACTTCGCTATATTCAAGCATTTGCGAGAATTATAGGAGTAAAAGAGGACGCTGCAATAGAATATGCACAAAGAAAGGGCTTAAATGCTTTAGTGGATAATGCTACACAACTGCTTACTACTCCGGTTCAGCGAGAGAAACATCAAGCATTTTTGGATCTATATAGAATGAGCAGCTCCATTAATACTCGAAATCCAATAATCAGTTCCCCTAATGATGCCTCTGCCTTTTTCCATTCAATTATGGAGAAAATATATGATAAGGAGGCTTTCGTGGTTGCATTTCTAAACACTAAAAATCGTATAATCGACCATGAAGTAGTGTCGGTTGGAACCATTAACAGTTCTATCGTACACCCCAGAGAAGTTTTTAGAAATGCCATTATAAACAAGGCAAATTCTGTTATTCTATGTCACAATCACCCATCTGGAGATATAAATCCAAGTGCTGAAGATATAACCATTACACGTAGATTAAAGGAGACTGGGGAGATATTAGGAATCAGTGTTTTAGACCATTTGATTATAAATGGAATCAATCAGAACAAAATGTATTCATTCAAGGAAAAAGGAGTGTTAGAGCAGGTAGGAGATTATATTACATCTAACTCAGATGGCATTGCAGTAAAGGAAGCTAAAAAGGAAAAGAAGATTTCCGTTGTGGAGCAGCTCAAAAACCAATCGACTATAAGCAAAGAAAAACAAAAAACAGCACCTATCAGTGCAGAAATGGAGAGATGAATATGAGTAAATTTAATGTAGAAGAAATTAATTTAATCTGCATTTACAACACAGGCACAAGAACAGGATTGCTATCTGAGCTTACTAAAATGCAGACACATTTGGCACAAGATGAAAAAGAGCTTTTCAATTTGACCCAATCCGTTGTAGATAAGCTGAGTACCATGAGTGATGATGAGTTTGATAGCATTACAGCAGAGCTGATTGCTGATTTTGAGGAACAGGAGGACTAAAATGTCAGACAAAGCACAGGCCTATGCACAGTTGGCAGAAGAAACCGCAAAAAGTCTTACCAAAAGTCTTGCGAACTGGACTGGTTTTCTTACCACTGTAGGAAGGCTGTATAAATACCCTTATCATGAACAGCTCATGATTTACGCACAAAGACCCGACGCTACGGCTTGTGCGGAATATGACCTGTGGAACAATACCATGAACCGATATGTTCGCCGTGGCTCAAAGGGAATTGCACTGCTTGACCCTGACGGCGATAGAATGAGGTTAAAATACGTTTTTGATGTTTCCGATACGGGCGGCAGGGAAAATTCCCGCCGCCCATTTCTTTGGGAAATGCAGGAGTATCACAAAGAGCCTATCTTAGAAATGTTAAAAGACAGATATGGAACAGAGCACAATACTCTTTCTGATGTCTTTTACAACATTGCAAGGAATATGTCCAAAGAGTATTATGATAATCACAAAGCCGATATTCGTTATCTTATAGAAAACAGCTTTTTAGAGGAATACGACGAGGACAATATCCGAGTGGCGTTTGAAGATGCCGCTACTGTAAGCACTGCATACGCTTTAATGAAACGATGCGGATTAGATACGGAAGGATATTTTGCACATGAGGATTTTTTAAGTATCTTTGATTTTAATACCGCCGATGCCGTTGCCCTGTTAGGAACGGCAGTCAGCGAACAATCAGAACAGGTATTTAGGCAAATTTCTCTTACCATTACCAAAACGGAGCGTGAAAGGAGCAAAGAGCATGAAGGAAATCACTTACAGCAGGAACGGGGATTATCTGATACCCGACCTCACATTGACACAGCCGACAGTGGGCAAGGAACAGATCTTGGGCAAATACGGGAGAATGAGGAAGCAATATCTTCAGGAACACAGGAAACCCCTATTTCATTCCCTGCTCCTGTCAGAGAAACTGTTTCCCCACTTGTTGGAAATCGACCAGACAGCCAACAGGAGGCTAACGCAGATAATGGCGGACTTACAGAAAGTACAGACCTCGCCCGACAAGATGAAACAGCAGATGGAATGGGTAGGCTACATGAACAATCTCAAATCACAGGCGGAGGAAATGATACTGACGGAACTTATATACAGTTAACACTGTTCCCCTCGGAGCAGGAACAGATACAAAGAATTGCGGAGAACGGCAGGCTTGATAAGCCTTTTCGTACCTCCGCTTTTTCTTTTCCACAAGAGGATATTGACAGTATTTTAAGAACAGGAAGTAATCGTAATGACAGCCTGCTACGAATTGTTGCTTTCTATCAAAAGGATAAAACACCGAAAGAAAAAGTTGACTTCTTACAAAAGGAATACCGAGGTGGAAAAGGGCTTTACATCAATGGAGAAAAGGTATCCGCATGGTTTCATACCGATGGGATTCATCTTGCAAAAGGAGATTCTGCCCTTTATGCTCCCTCCAAACAGGTAATCAACTGGACAGATGTGGCAGACAGAATTGAAGAATTGCTGACAGATGGGCAATTCGTTCCTCAAGATACTTTGGATATGGCAGAGAGTTTTGAAAAGCTGGAGCTTGCAAAAAGGCTTTGGTATCTGCATCAGGATTTTTCTGATAAAGCAAAAGAAGAATTTTTTGATGAGGAACTTTTTAAGGGTGGTTTTCCCGATTCTACCGAGCATATTGCGGAGCTGTTAAATGACCATCAAAAGGCGGATGCTTTGATAAAGGGATTACAAAGGTTCATTTCTGCCTATGAGAATGACAGGGAGATTTTGCGTTTTCAGTTCCACAAGCCACAAAAATTACTTTCGGATTTCATGGAGTTGAAATTGTCAAGGCGTGAATTTATTTCTGCAATCTCTGACTATACCGATTTTAAAATGTTCATCACACAAGATGAAGTTGATAAGCAGCTTGCAACAGGGAGTGGATTTGAAAATGGAAAATACCGCATTTATGAATACTTTACCCAACTTAACAGTCCAAAGGAAAAAGAAGATCTTGTAAAAAATGAATATGGTATTGGTGGGAGCAGTCATGCTCTTTCCGGAGCAGACAACAGTAACCAGTGGCATGATGCAAAAGGAATTTTATACACTCGCAGAGATAGTGACGATAAATTGCTTTTAAACTGGACTAAAGTTGCGAATCGGATTGATTATCTGATTTCCAATGACCGCTATCTGACAGCCCAAGAAAAAGAACGCTTTGCCCAAATGCAAAATGAGAAAGCAGGAATTGTGAAAACACCGCCTGCTCCCTCTCCCATAGCAGAGTCCGATAATTTGGTACCTGTCCATGAGCCACAAGCTGAAACAACGGTTGAAACTGAAAACGAGGTAGAATCAAAAGCCGATGCCGCACCACAAATAAAAGAAATTACACCGGAAGATATTGATACCGCATTACAGGCATGGAATGGCAATGCAGACAGTAAACAGCGTGTTGCGGACTACATGGAAACCCATGCCCGTGAGCGTACTACTGCTGAATGGCTAAAAAATGAGTATGGCGGCAATCTCCTGAACTTTCTCGTTAAAAAAGACGGACTATCCCTTGAACTACCTTGGACAAAGGTACAAAGGCGTATTGGTCAGCTCATAGCTGAAGGAAATTTTTCTGCTAAACAGGAACATATCCCATCTATCCATGATTTAGATGTTGAAACTGAAACCGAAGTTATACCAAAACAGATAGAAGAAAACAAAATAATACCATTTGAAAAGGGCGATACCGTCTATCTTGAAAATGGTACGCCCTTTATTATTGAGGAAATCACGGACTATCAAGTGACGCTGCTTGATCCATCTCTTTTCTATCCAGTCCTTAGAGCAGAGAGCAGGGAGAGTTTTTTAAGACTTTTGAAATGTTACCCGCAATCTGAAGTCCTACAGGAAAAGGCTGAGAACTTCCGCATTACAAATGATCATTTAGGCGAGGGCAGCAAGCGTGAAAAGTTTGCGGGAAATATAGCTGCTATTACTACCTTACAGACCATAGAAAAAGAACACCGCACCGCTACAAAAGAGGAACAGGAAATCTTATCCCATTACGTTGGTTGGGGCGGCTTATCCGAGGTTTTTGACAAGGACAACAACAGTTTCAGCAATGAATACACACAATTAAAATCCCTGCTGTCCGAAGATGAATACAATATGGCAAGAGCCTCTACCCTTAATGCCCACTATACAAGCCCTGTGGTTATCAAGGCGATTTATGATGCAGTAGAGAATATGGGATTTACCACAGGCAATATTTTAGAGCCTGCCTGCGGGACAGGACACTTTTTCGGTATGCTCCCTAACAGTATGCAAAGTTCCCGCCTATATGGAATTGAACTGGACAGCGTTACAGGCAGGATTGCAAAACAGCTATATCCCAAAGCCAATATTTCCATATCCGGTTTTGAAAAAACAGAACTTCCCGACAGCTTTTTTGACCTTGCCATCGGGAATGTACCTTTTGGAAACTATAAATTAAGTGAGAAACGGTATGACAACAAAAATTTTATGGTGCATGACCATTTCTTTGCAAAGGCGCTGGATAAAGTACGCCCCGGAGGTGTGGTTGCCTTTGTTACCTCAAAGGGAACGATGGATAAGCAAAGTACTGATGTCCGACGCTATCTTGCACAGAGGGCGGAACTGCTCGGTGCAATCAGACTGCCTAACAATGCTTTTCTGAAAAATGCAGGGACAGAAGTTACAAGTGATATTATTTTTCTGCAAAAGCATGACAGACCCATTGATGTGGATAGGGATTGGATGCACCTTGATACCAACGAGGATGGCATTGCCCTAAACAGTTATTTTGCCGACCACCCTGAAATGATTTTAGGAACAATGGAAATGAAAAGCGGTCAGTTTGGAATGGAAAGCACCTGTACGCCTATTCCTGATTCTGACCTTGCAGAACAGTTAAAAGCTGCTATCCACAACATTGAGGGCAACATACCCGAAACTGAGCTGCCCGACATGGAAGTCAGCACCGACACTTCCATTCCTGCCGACCCTACTGTAAAGAACTTTTCCTATACACTTGTAGATGGAGAAGTTTATTATCGTGAGAACTCCCGCATGGTAAAGCCGAATTTAAGCCAGACAGCAATGGAACGCATTGTGGGAATGGTAGAACTTAGGGAGTGCGTGGGCAATCTTATCCGCTATCAGCTTGAGGATTACAGCGAAGAAACCATTAAGCAGGAACAGGAAACGCTAAACCGCCTTTATGACAGCTTTACCGAAAAATACGGACTGATTAACAGCCGTGGGAACAGCCTTGCCTTTAGTGATGACAATTCCTACTATCTACTTTGCTCCCTCGAAGATATAGATGAAAACGGAAATTTAAAAGCCAAAGCCGATATGTTTACCAAACGCACCATTAAAAAGCGTGTGGCAGTCAATTCGGTGGATACTGCAAGCGAGGCACTGGCACTCTCCATTGCTGAAAAAGCAAAGGTTGATATGGAGTATATGGGCAGGCTGACAGGACTTTCAGGAGAACAGCTTGCCAATGATTTGAAGGGCATTATATTCCCCATCCCCATGCCCTATGACAGCAGTAGTCCCACTCGCTATGTAACTGCCGATGAATATCTTTCTGGCAACGTAAGGGAAAAACTGTATACCGCTAAACTGGCGGCACAAACCTCGGACAGATACATTCCCAATGTGGAGGCTTTAGAAGCGGCACAGCCAAAAGACCTTGATGCTTCTGAGATTGATGTCCGACTTGGAGCAACGTGGATTGACAAGGAATACATTCAGCAGTTTATGTATGAATTGTTTGATACCCCATACAGACAGCAAGGAGAAATCGAGGTAAAATACGCCCCCTTTACTGCCGAATGGAGCATTACCAATAAAAATGCTATTGGCTATAACAATGTGGCGGCATATGTCACTTACGGTACAGACCGTGCCAATGCCTACCGTATTTTAGAGGACACCTTAAATCTGCGTGATGTGCGTATCTATGACACTGTGACAGATCCCGACGGTAAGGAAAGGCGTGTGCTGAATAAAGATGCCACCACTTTGGCACAGCAAAAACAACAGGCTATCAAGGGCGAATTTCGGGATTGGATTTGGAGAGATGCAGACAGACGGCAGACTTTAGTAAAAACCTACAATGAGAAGTTTAATTCTATTCGCCCCCGTGAGTATGATGGGCAGCACATCAACTTTGTGGGGATTAATCCTGAAATATCGCTCCGACCACATCAGGTCAATGCCATTGCTCATATTCTTTACGGAGATAATACATTACTTGCCCATGAGGTAGGTGCGGGCAAAACCTTTGAGATGGTAGCCGCCGCTATGGAAAGCAAGCGGCTTGGACTTTGCCAAAAGCCTCTCTTTGCCGTACCAAACCATTTGACCGAGCAATGGGCGAGTGAGTTTTTAAGGCTTTACCCTGCCGCCAATATTTTGGTGGCCACGAAAAAAGATTTTGAAACAAAGAACAGAAAGAAGTTCTGTGCAAGGATAGCCACAGGCGATTATGATGCGGTTATTATCGGACACAGCCAGTTTGAACGTATTCCCATGTCCTTTGAACGGCAGGAACGCCTGCTCCGTGAGCAGATTGATGAAATCATAGACGGAATTGAGGAAGTCAAGGCAAGCGGCGGAGAAAGGTTTACCGTCAAGCAGTTGGAACGGACAAAAAAGGGATTAGAACAAAGGTTGGAAAAATTACAGTCACAGCAAAGGAAAGATGATGTTGTAACCTTTGAACAGCTTGGCGTTGACAGGCTTTATGTAGATGAGGCACATAATTACAAGAATCTATTCCTATACACGAAAATGCGGAATGTGGCAGGACTGTCCACCACTGATGCCCAAAAGTCCAGTGATATGTTTATGAAATGCCGTTACATGGATGAACTGACAGGAGGCAAGGGAATTGTATTTGCTACAGGTACGCCTGTTTCAAACTCTATGACTGAACTTTATACCATGATGCGGTATCTGCAATATTCCACACTCCAGCGTAACGGATTGGTTCACTTTGATAGTTGGGCAAGTACATTCGGAGAAACTGTGACCGCCATCGAACTGGCCCCTGAAGGTACAGGGTATCGGGCAAGGACAAGATTTTCAAAATTCTTTAATCTGCCCGAACTTATGGCAATGTTCAAAGAGGTTGCGGATATTAAAACTGCCGACCAGTTAAACCTGCCTACTCCAAAAACTAACTATCATACCATTGCAGTAAAGCCTACGGAGATACAGCAGGAAATGGTAAAGGACTTATCGGAAAGAGCCGCCGAGGTTCATGCAAACAAGGTTGACCCCTCTGTTGACAATATGCTGAAAATCACTTCTGATGGACGGAAGTTAGGACTTGATCAACGTATCATTAACCCACTTCTTCCCGATGACGAAAGTAGCAAGGTAAATGCCTGTGTCGATAATATCTACCACATTTGGGATAAGGGTATATCAGAACGGCTGACACAGCTTGTATTCTGTGATATTTCTACTCCAAAGGGCAAGGCTGCGGCACAGGAACAAAAAGCGGCAAAGGCAGGAAACCAAACCATAAATGGTGTGGAACTCCATGCTTTGGAGAATAGCTTGCCTGATGAGGTAGTTACCCATGATACTTCATTCAATGTCTATGATGATATACGGGAGAAATTGATTAAAAAAGGTGTCCCTGCCCATGAGGTAGCATTTATCCATGAGGCAAATACGGAAGTCAGAAAAAAGGAGTTATTTGCAAAGGTGCGTAGCGGTGATGTCCGAGTGCTGATTGGCAGTACCGCAAAATGCGGTGCAGGCACGAACATCCAAGACCGCCTTGTGGCACTCCATGACCTTGACTGCCCTTGGCGTCCGGGGGATTTGACACAGCGTTCCGGAAGAATTGAACGACAGGGAAATTTAAACGAGGAAGTGAACATTTACCGCTATGTGACAGAGGCAACCTTTGATGCCTACCTGTGGCAGACCATAGAAAATAAGCAGAAGTTTATCTCGCAGATTATGACTTCCAAAAGCCCTGTCCGTTCTTGTGAAGATGTAGATGAAGCGGCATTGTCCTATGCGGAAATTAAGGCTCTGTGTGCCGGCAATCCAAAAATCAAGGAAAAGATGGACTTGGACATTGAGGTGTCAAGGCTCAAGCTCTTAAAAGCAAGCCACCAAAGTAATCAGTACCGTTTGGAGGATAACTTATTAAAATATTTTCCTGAAAATATTGAGAAGAACAAAAGCTTTATCAAAGGCTTTGAGCAGGACTTAAAGACCCTTGCCGAGAATACGCCTGCCGAGGGTGTATTTTTGCCGATGATAATTAAAGGCGATACCCTGACGGATAAGGACAATGCGGGAGCTGCTCTCCTTGAGGCTTGCAAAGAAGTGAAAGGAAAAGACCCTATGGAAATTGGCAGTTACCGAGGATTTACTATGCACCTGTCTTATGACGGTTTTTATAATGAATTTCAGCTTATCTTAAAGGGTGCGATGAGCCATATAGCAAAGCTTGGTATGGATGCAAGGGGAAATCTCACTCGTATTGACAATGCTCTTGCCGCTATGCCTGACAGGTTAAAGGCTGTTATGGATCAGCTTGACAATCTCTACAAACAGCAGGATGCGGCAAAATCTGAGGTCGGCAAACTGTTCCTACAGGAGCAGGAATTAAAAGATAAGGTTTCTCGTCTTGCTGTCCTCGATGCGGAGCTGAACATGAGCGTTTCTAAGCCGCAGGAACAGGCTGACAGGCGGGTTTCCAAAAGAGAGCGTCCATCGGTATTAGATAGCCTGAAACAGTCCTCACAGGTCAGCAGAGAGGGCAAGGAAAAACAAAATAGATATATGGAGGTTTTATAATGGCAAAGCGAAAAAGAAATATACAGTTGCACTTCATGGTATCAGAGCAGGAACGAAAGCTGATAGAGGAAAAGATGGAACAGCTTGGCACAAAGAATTTGGGAGCATATCTGCGTAAAATGGCAGTGGACGGCTATGTTATCCATCTTGATTTGTCCGATATACGGGAGCTTGTTACCTTGCTTCGCCGCACCAGCAACAGTCTAAACCAACTTACAAAGCGTGTTCATCAGACAGGCAATATTTATATTGAGGACTTGGAGGCACTGCGGGAAAGCTATGATAAACTTTGGGATACGTCAGATGAAATATTATCCCGACTTTCCACTATTTAAAATTTCTATCATAGACAATGTTTCTTTTCTCTGGTATCTTTTCCCTATACAACGTACCAATGGAAAAGGAGGATTTCATTATGCGGATACTGCTTAAAATATTATTATTCCCTATTACCCTAATATTGACTGTTATTTTGCTCATCTGTGAGTTCATTTGTATGTTTGGAACAATGCTGCTCTCTATCCTGGCATTAATCCTATTTGCCTTAGCACTTGGTATTATGATTTTCTTGGGCGAGTTACAGGACGGAATAAAAGCAATGGTACTTGCCTTCCTTATTAGTCCTTATGGAATACCCTTGTTTGCCGGATGGCTTATCGGAAAATTACAGTCAGTCAATGAACGGTTAAAATCTATTTAATGATGAAAGGGCGAAAGCACTTTTAGGCTTTCTCCCTTAGTTGCCACAAAGCAGAAGTACCAGCGTAGAACAAGGGCGGCAAAGCCGTTTATCTTGACCCTTGTTCTATGTGGGCTCTTTTGCTATTTCTTATTAAAAACTATTGATGATTTTGAAGATATTGTATAGTATAATTATTTTTGAAAATTGGAATTTAAGTGCAGAACGTTAAAACATATTAAATTGTTTTATTTTGGAGGAAAGAAAATGAGAAATCAAAAAGATAGTGAAATACTCTATTTTCAAAGCAAGTTATCAGAGGTAACCTACAATTCAAATCGTTTTAAGGTAATGATTGGTGAAGATAGATTTTTGTTTGGAGTAGTTTCTGCAAATGATAATGAAGCTCCCTTTGGAAAACTGATGCAGTACAAAACGATATATGATACTCTGAAAGATTTGGACTGGAAAATTAAAATGTCATTTGATGAAGCTATCAAATATGCATATTCTGACTCCATGAAAAATGACTTTAGTCTGATTAGAACGGATTCGGAAGAAGAAGGACTTGCTTTTTATTATATTGAAAATGCTTTGTTTCGCACCTCAAGTTTGTGGGATATGTTGGCACAGTTATATAGACTTTTCTACAATGTAGATATTCCAAAAGAGAAAGTTTATTACAAACAAATATTTAGTCCTACTAAAAATTATGGGGATAAATTCAGGATAAAGGCAGCAGAAATTTATGAATATATTGAACAAGATGATAATACGGATTGTGAAGGAGAGTGGAAAGGTAATCATTCCTTTGTCAATGACCTTAGGAATAAAATGATACATAGAAACTCTCCCAATATTGCTGTAATGAGTGATTTTGATATGAACCTAAAACATCATCCTGTTTTTCAGCTTAAGAGAATAATTGAAGATTATGTAGTAGTTTCACAATATATTAAAGAGATTTTGGATGAGATAGAAAAGGAAGTTATGAGTACTTTTGATGATGCAGATTGTTAAGAGAAGGACATAATTTATGAAGGAGAAGGGCAGTATGAAAATCTTTTATGAAAGTAAAATCATGGAACAATCAGCTCATTTTGGTTGGCAAGATAAAGATTCAGCTTTATATGGTCTGAGAGAGGGGTATAAAAATAGTGCAGATGATTTAGTGGGAATTGCCTTAGAAAGTGGAAATATTAAAACTTTAGATACATATATCTTCCCTATTTTATTCTCTTATCGACATAGTTTGGAAATTTTTTTAAAACATATTTATCTACGGTGTTGGGGAAAGTTACCCAAAGGTGGACATAACTTAATAACTCTTTGGGATGAAGTAAAAACAGAAGTTATAGATGGATTTATAAATAATGAAACCGCTCTTGAAGAGGTCAAAAGGAACAAAATTGATTTTATACCTTATTCGTTAGCCGATATAAGCCTTACTAAAATCAGACTTTTGCTCAAAGAATTTCAAGAGGCAGATCAAAGAGATTTCGAAAGAACAAATCCATCTGAAAAGCAAACAGATCAAAACGCAGAAGTTTGGAGATATTTAATTAGTACCGATAATGATTTATACTTTACAAGCGGTCATTCGATTGACTATTTATCATTAAAAGAAAGCATTTCATATTTGTATGAAATATTTGACTTTCTATACCATATTACGGATGAATACCTATCATCTTAATATATTAGGCACTTGGATTCATATATCTAAGTGCTTTTATATTTGACTAAAGGAGGTGTTTTGATTGGCAACAACACGCTTAATTTCTATGCACCAAAACAAAGGAAAGTCTATTGCTGATTGTCTTGCAGATCGCACAGATTATGCGAAAAATACTAACAAAACAAATGATGGCGAATACATCAGCTCTTACGAGTGTGACCCTAAAACCGTGCAGGGAGAATTTCTTTTATCTAAGCGAATTTACTCTGACATTACAGGTAGAGAACAAGCAAACGATGTAATAGCTTATCAGATACGCCAATCCTTTAAACCGGGAGAAGTTACGCCGGAGCTTGCCAATCAAATAGGCTATGAATTGGGTATGCGGTTTACAAAAGGCAATCATGCTTTTTTTGTCGCTACCCATATAGATAAGGCTCATATTCATAACCACATAATTTTTAATTCCACCTCACTGGACTGCACCAAAAAATTTCGTGATTTTTTAGGTTCAGGCAGAGCAATTCGTAAAATATCTGACCGCATTTGCCTTGAAAACGGACTGTCTATTGTTGAAAATCCAAAGCGAGGAAAAAACCATTATGGTAAATGGCTTGGAGATAAAAAGCCTGTTTCTCACTCTGAAAAGTTAAGGCTTGCTATAGATGAAACCCTTAGAAAAAAGCCTGCCGATTTTGATACGTTCTTATCAGAAATGAAACTGGAAGGATATGAAATCAAGACGGGAATGCACATCAGTTTTAAGAGTGAAAATCAAAAAAAATTCATTCGCCTGCGTTCTTTAGGGAGTGGATATTCTGAGGAAGAAATCAAGGCTGTCATTGACGGGAACAAACCTTTTGTTAATAGAAAAAGAGCAACTGAAAAGTCACAATCTCATGTTAATCTTTTAGTAGATATACAAGCAAAATTGCAGGCTGGAAAAGGTGCTGGTTATGAACGGTGGGCAAAGATTTTTAACCTAAAACAGATGGCACAGACAATTAATTTTCTAACGGAAAATAATCTGCTTTCTTATGAAGATTTGGATAAAAAGGCAAAGGCTGTTACAGATAATTTCAATCAATTATCGGCTCAAATTAAAGCTGCCGAAAAGCGTATGACAGAGATAGTAAGCCTTAAAACCCATATCATCAATTATTCCAAAACCCGTGAGGTTTACATGGCTTACCGCAAGGCAGGATACTCCAAAAAATTCTATGAAGAGCATACTGCTGATTTGCTTTTGCATAAAGCGGCAAAGGCGGCTTTTGACAGCTTAGAGGGCAAGAAATTACCTACCGTTAAGGCTCTGCAAATGGAATATTCCAAACTGCTTTCTGAAAAGAAAAAAGCTTATGGGAAGTATCATTCCACTAAAAAAGAAATGCAGGATATACTGAATGCAAAGGCAAATGTTGACCGTCTTTTAGGCGAGAATATATCGGAGAAGGAAAAAGAAAAATCACAGGAACAGAGGTAATCTCTCCTGTGATTTTTCAGCTCCCAAAGGGAGCGTAGCCACACAATTTATTGTGTGTTCAGTGGGGATTGGGGAACTCCCCAACAAGCAGATTTGCCCAAAATACCGTAAGGGAATTTTGAGCAAAATCGCAAGGTGTGTACCACCTTGCCCTGCTTGCCACGTTACTTAATCTATGATATCAATACCAATGGAGAAGCCAATCTTAACGTGACAAGAGCAAAGAAAAACGCTGCAAGGTTGTATCGGCTGCAACGTTCTTCATTCATTATTTGACTGTGTTTTGGACATTCATTCGTCCTCTGTTTCGACTTCCTTAACCTCTTTTGCTGTAGCGGTAACAATCTGCAAACCCTTGTCGCTTATATCATCAAGCAGACTTTCAAGCTGCCTACGTTGCGTGGATTTATCTGTTTCTTTATTTGGAAAAAAGAATTGGTCTACCGATACATCTAAAAGAGTAACAAGTTCATAAAAGATTTGAAGGCTTGGGTGCTGTCCACTATTTTCGATGGACGCAATATAGCGAGGAGCAATGTGAATTTGATCCGCTAATTCGTTTCTTGATAATCCCTTTGCTTTACGTGCTGCTTTTATGGCTTGACCGAAAGTCTTAAAATCGTATTTTTCGACTTTGCGTATCATGATTTATTTCACCCTACTACATTTTACTGTTCACCTTATATTTTGGATATGATTAGACACATCATAAGGCTGATTGGAATATATCAAAATTATATGGAATTATAAAATTTTCCAATATGCTGTTAAAATTCAATTTAACAGCATTAAATTAATCGTAAGGTTTAATATAATTAGACCTGAAATAAAGATACTATAGATAACACTGATAATAAATGTTTGTGGTCGACAGTCAATTAGGATATAAATTCTCTTGATTGGCGGTTTTTTACTGTAAAGCAATAAAAGTTTATTATTTCAAACTACGCTGACCAGAGCCTTGATTACGATGAAGAATTGGTAAGGCTCCTTGTTGAGAAGGTAAATGTATTTGAAAGCAACGTGGTTGTAAGGTTTAAGTCGGGAATTGAAGTAGAAGTATAAACATAGCTTAAAGACAGGCCGTCAATCAGGAGATAAATCATCGTCTTGGTTGGCGGTTTTCTCTGGAATAGCAATAAGGTTTACATTATTTCAAAAGAGTAATCGAATCTGTATCGAATTCTCCATCAAAATGAACAACGCTACTTTTCTTATAAGATGTAACTTTAAACTTTCCATTTTTAACGTTAGTAAGTATATCCTCATCTGATAAAGATTTTATCAGTGCTGTACTTCTGATTAAATTAATATTCTTAGTCATATAGAATCTCCCATGTGTTACCAAGGTAACACCCTTTTTAATATTATAGCGTTATAATATTAAAAATTCAATAAATGGGTGGAGGATCATATGAAGTATATTATTACTACAATACGTGTTTTATTTTTTGCGCTATTCATATTTTTATTACTTAACGGTAAAATGATGCTTTGGATTGCATTATATGCGGTAAGTCTCTTAGTAGCATTGCTATTTGGCAGAGTATATTGTGGTTATGTCTGTCCGATGAATACGTTGATGATTCCAACAGAATGGCTCTCAAAAAAGCTAAAGCTACAGACGGTTAATTCTTCCAAGTGGCTTAGCTCTGGAAAATTTGCATGGTTCGCATTGGTGGGTAGCGTAGCAATAATGTTGCTTGCACAAAAATTGTTACATAAAAATATTCCTATCTTACTAATTTGGTTAGTGGTTTCGGTGCTTATAACGCTTAGATATAAGCCGGCAGTATTTCATATTGTCAACAAGTATGTTCGAAAGATGCCATTTACTACTCAAAATAGATATAATCGTTTTGTGTTGTGACTAAGTTACATATAATAATATTAAATTTATGATATGATTTAAATACTAGGAGGATGATAAAATGATTGAGCAAGTATATAAAATATCAACTGGCAACGAAAAAGCAGTAGAAAAGGTTATTTATGATGATAACCTTCATTATCTGCACATGATTTTTAACAAAAATGAAGGATTGCCAGAGCATTTTTCAAATTCTAATGTTTATATGACCGTAGTAAGAGGTACACTTTCTATTGGCCTTAATGACCAGGAAATTCATAAGTATTCCAATGGTACTTTACTAAAAATACCTGTAAATACAAAGATGAACGTTAAAAATTTGAATGATGACACGTTGGAATTGATTGTTGTAAAAGCACCAGCCCCAACAAAATAAAATAAAGCGTTGACCGTCACTTGAGGAATTTCCTTGATTGACGGTTTTTTTTGAATTTTCTATTAAATTTACTCGAAAGTTATTGACATATGCCATAAACAGAGTATAATAAGAATAGATGGCATATGTCATAAATTATAAGAAGGTGAAAAGATGCCAAGAAGGGATGGAACCGGCCCAATGGGTGCGGGATCAATGACTGGAAGAGGATTAGGGCTTTGCACAGGTGCTAATGTAGTAAAGTACGGAGCTGGTCTCGGAATGGGATTAGGCCTTGGACTTGCTTGCAGACGCGGTTTCGGTCGTGGTTTTGGTAGAGGTTTTGCATTTAACCAGACCTCCTCAAAAACACAAAAAGAGCTGCTGAATGAACAGAAAACCATGTTGCAAGA
>ENA-UOOR01000567-UOOR01000567.1-fermentation-metagenome-genome-assembly--contig:-NODE-567-length-51426-cov-7.565105_pt1 | contig 51426 bp, 51 predicted proteins | sample MGYA00245780_ERZ724029 | MGnify/ENA primary metagenome ERZ724029 (study PRJEB28704, sample SAMN03018315) | fermentation metagenome | biome: anthropogenic terrestrial biome; feature: soil; material...
CCCTTAGGTCTATTTCCCCTTAGGTCTATTTCCCCTTAGGTCTATTTCCCCTTAGTTCTGTTTATCCTCAAATCTATTTATCCTTAGGTCTATCTGCTTTTAGGTCCGTATTTCTAACTTTCTCTCTCAATGATAAAATTAAGTTTGGAGATACCGATACTTCATCCAACCCCATTCTTAAAAATTCCTCAATGAGTGTGATATCCCCACCAAGTTCACCGCATATTCCTACCCAGCATCCGCCTTTATGACCGTTCTCAATTACCATCTGAATCATTCTGAGAATAGCAGGATGGTGGGAATCATAAATGAAATCCAGTTTTGGGTTCTGCCTGTCAATTGCTAAAGTATATTGTGTTAAATCATTGGTTCCAATACTAAAGAAATCAACTTCTTTTGCAAGCAAATCACTTATCATAACAGCCGCCGGTGTTTCAATCATGATACCCTGTTCCACATTATTAAACGGTATTCCCTGTAAGGTAAGTTCATCTTTAACCGACTGTACTATTCCTTTAATCTTCTTTACTTCATCAACAGATATAATCATAGGATACATTATAGCAACAGTTCCATAAATGCTTGCACGGTAAATGGCACGAAGCTGTGTTCTGAAAATATCTGGCTGGTTTAAGCAGATACGAATAGCCCGGTAACCCATAGCAGGGTTTTCTTCCTTTTCAAGTCCAAAATAATCCGCCTGTTTATCTGCTCCAATATCCAGTGTACGAATAACTACCTTTTTGCCCGCCATGCTTTCCAATACTGTTTTATAGGTTTGAAACTGTTCTTCCTCTGTAGGAAATCTATCCTTTCCCAAATATAAAAACTCACTTCTGAAAAGTCCGATTCCCTCAGCATCATTTTGAAGTACACTGGCTACATCAGAAACACTTCCAATATTAGCATAAATACCGATTCTTCTCCCATCTATAGTAACATTTTCTTTTCCTTTTAATTCCTGCTGCAGTTTCTTCTTATACATAATCTTCCGCTGCTTTTCTTTCATAGAATCAGAAATTTCCTCTATAGGCTCTATAATAAAAATACCTTCATATCCATCTACAATTGCATCTTTTCCATCACAATTTTCATCATATTCCACGCCAATCAAAGCTGGAATGTTCATCATTCTGGCTAGAATTGCCGTATGGGAATTGGTAGAGCCTTTTCTAGTCACAAATGCCAGTACTTTCGTCTTATCAAGCTGCAATGTTTCACTTGGAGCCAAATCATCTGCCACTAAAATATACGGCTGCTCCATTAATAGTGAACCATCTGCCTTTCCTTGTAAAATCTTAATCAGGCGGTTAGAAACATCCCGTACATCAGCGGCACGTTCTTTCATATAATCATCATCCATAGACGAAAACAATTCCGCAAAATTATCTCCGGTGGATGCTACGGCATATTCTGCATTTATTTGCTCATTTCTAATCATATAGATTATGGAATCCATATAATCCTGGTCTTCCAGCATCATTTGATGAACCTGAAATATCATGGCATTCTGCTCTCCAACTTCAATAACTGCCTTATCATATAATTTCTGCAGTTCTTCTCTTGCCTTTTCTCTTGCTTCATCCACACGTAAGATTTCCGTTTCCACATCCTCTATATGCTTTCTACGTACCTTACCTTCTTTTTTATGGAAAATTAATGCCTTTCCTAAAGCGATACCACCATACACACTCTTTCCAGTATACTGTTGCATCCTATTTCTCCTGTTCTTTCCTATTACAAGTTTTCTTTGATAAATTCCTCAATTGTAGTAAATGCCTCTTCTTCATCTTCACCTGTAATTTTTATGATTATTTCATCTCCCTGCTTAACGCCAAGACCCATTATTCCAAAAATTCTTTTTAAATCGGCTGTTTTTGCAGCTTTCGCAATGGTTATATCTGATTTAAATGCACTTGCCTTCTTAACTAAAAGTCCTGCTGGCCTTGCATGTATTCCTAGTTGGTCTTTGATTATATAACTAAATTCTTTCATTGATTGCACCTCATTTTTTATTCTTATTTAACCTTATCATGGAAGTGGAAATATTCACTTTTCCTTTTATTTACTTTAATCATTAAAAATGCTATTGTATTTTTATTGTTGTTTTCATTTATTTACAACTTTAGTTTATAATTATTTTATACTCATAATTTTTTCTTCTGCCTTTATAGAATCCTTTTTCAAAATCTCGATTGATTCAAAGTCATCCGTATTTGTAACAATAACAGGAGTTACCACACGATATCCCATTTCAGTAATTAACTTTATGTCAAAGTAGCCGATTACATCTCCCTTCTTAAGGACATCTCCATCATTGACTTTAATATCAAATCCTTTTCCATTTAACTGAACCGTATCAATTCCAATATGAATCAATAATTCTACATTACCACAGATTAACCCTATGGCATGTTTGGTATCAAAAACTGTATCCACCTTACAATCGCATGGTGCCACAACTTTTCCTTCAGATGGTTCGATTGCGAACCCTTTTCCTAACATTTCTTCAGAAAAGACACCGTCTCCGATTTCTGATAAATCCATTACCTTGCCCCTTAATGGCGAGTAAATAATAGTTTCCTGATTCAATTCTGTTCCCTGTTTGTCTGCGCTGTTTTGCTTGGCTGCACCATTTTGTTTCTCATATTTTTTATTGTCTGTATTCACTGTTTTTGCAGGTTTTAAATCTTTTTTCTCTGGTGCAGCACTACCTGCTGCCAGATAATCCTCCAGATTAGATTTAATTACGGTTACTCTTGGTCCATAAACCACCTGAATACCTGTTCCTTTATGGATAACCCCTGAAGCTCCTGTAGATTTTAAAATATCATCTTCAACTTTATCACCATCAAATACAGTTATTCTTAATCTGGTTGCACAACAGTCAACATCACTGATATTTGCTTTTCCCCCAAGTCCTTCTGTTATAGCTGCAGATAGTTCATCCACATCTGCGCCTTTTTCTTCTTTCAACGCATTTTTCTTTTTATCATAGTCGGCACGTGTATATAGCCTGCTTTCCTCATTGTCCCCTTCTCTTCCTGGAGTCTTTAAATTCATTTTCTTAATAAAGAAACTAAAGATGTAATAATATACTGCAAAATAGACAAGTCCTACAGGTATGATAAGAAGCCATGAAGTCTTACTGTTGCCTTGCAATATACCAAACAAGAACAAATCAATAAAGCCCCCTGAAAATGTCAAGCCAACTGCTATATTTAATGCCTGTGCAATGGCATATGCAAGACCTGCCATAACGGCACTAATTCCAAACAGAATAGGTGCTACGAAAAGGAAAGAAAATTCAATTGGCTCTGTAATACCTGTCATAATGGAAGTAAGTGCTGCTGACAATAATAATCCATAAACTTCTTTTTTCTTCTCTGGACGAGCACAGCGGTACATAGCCAATGCTGCTCCTGGAAATCCGAAAATATAAATAATAAATTCACCACTGAAAAATCTGGTTGCTAAAGTAGAAAAATGTACTGTGGCAGGGTCAGCCAACTGAGCAAAGAAAATATTCTGAGCACCTACAATGGTTTGTCCGGCAATCTCCATTGTTCCACCGATTGCAGTCTGCCAAAACGGCAGATAAAATACATGATGAAGACCAAAGGGTATCAGTAATCTCTTAATCAAACCAAAGAAGAAAGTTCCGATGACACCCGTACTTTGCACCAAGAAGCCTAATTCATTGATACCTATCTGTACCGGCTGCCATATATAAAACATTAGAATTCCTACAAAAGTAAAAACTACAGTACTAATAATTGGTACAAATCTGGTACCTTGGAAAAATGCAAATGCTGCCGGCAGTTCAATCTTATAGAATCGGTTATGCAGTGCTGCAACACCAAGACCAACGATAATACCTCCGAAAGCGCCCATTTGTAAGGATGTCATACCCATAACAGTACCAGTAGCACCGCTAATAAACGCCTCTGGACCGCCATAAATTGATATCATACCGCTGATTGCGGAATGCATAACGAAAAATGCAATCATAGCGGATAACGCAGCTACCTCTTTCTCTTTCCTTGCCATACCAATAGCTACACCAACTGCAAATATCAATGGCAGGTTATCAAAAATAACACTACCGCATTTGCTCATGATAGTTAAGATATTGTACATAACCGTTCCAGGACCCATTACCCCTAACAGATTGTAGGTTGCCAGTGTTGTTTCATTTGTAAAAGAACTGCCTAAACCAAGCAGAAGTCCGGCAACAGGTAATACTGCGATTGGCAGCATAAAGGAACGTCCTACTCTTTGTAATACACCAAAAGCTTTGTCTTTCATTATGTTTCCTCCTATAATATATTTAATCTTTTTATTTCTGCGTAATATCAGATGATAAGATTCCTATTAAATACTAATTATAATAAAATAATAATGCTTTCATTTTTATTATTTACTAAAATTCACATTTTACTCGAAAGGTAATTATTCAAACAAAAAAGACCGCCAACAAAATCTATACATATTTCCTTCAAATATGTACAAATCAGTCTGCGGTCTTGCCCCAAAAGGGTCACAAGCCAAATATTCAATTTAAATTTATGGCTAATGCTTTATTATATATTTCTTTTATATATTTCTTTTATATATTTCTTTTATATATTTCTTTTATATACTTAAATAAAAATCCTTCATTTATCTAAATCTACATTCTGGATACTATAAACTAATCTATTCTTTTAATAAGTTTTCCCAGATGTGTCATTAGAAAAAACATTTCTTCATTAGATAAAAGATGACCAAAATTTCCTTGTATATAACTCTGGATACGTTTAGCGCATAGGAAATCCTTCGGATACTTTTCTTGTACCAGTTTACGGATCATCAGTGCAAAATCACTATCATCCTCCTGCATGGTTTGGTTTTTAAAAATACGCTGCCCTAAAAATTTGAGATGTGTAATAAATCTTCCATAATCCAAAGACTCCTGGTCAAGAGAAATTTTATATTGTCCTTCAATAATTTCAATAATTCCTTGTATCATCTTAGTAATGCTAACCATATCACCAATTCCGGTTTCCAGTTCTGCATTTACCATGTGTAATGCGATAAATCCCGCTTCATCTTCTGATAGCTTGGCTCCAAGTTTGTCCTTGATAATTGCAATTGCCTGCTTTCCCTGTGCAAATTCAGCAGGATAGAAATTTTTAATTTCCCATAACATCTCATTTTTATATTCTAACCCGGTTTTTGTTCTCTCTAATGCAAAACAAATATGGTCTGTAAGTGTAATATAGATATTCTGGCTAAATTTCTTACCCAAATTTAACTGGGCATTTTCTATTATTTCAGTGCAAACTGCAATATAATCCAATGGCATATTTTCAACCAGTTCAGTCAAGTGGTTAATTTGTCTTGGTGTATCCATTCGATATATTTTTTCAATCTTTTCTTCTGGAATAATATCTCCTTTAGATTTATTAAAACCTATACCTAGACCTCTTACAATTATTTCTTTTTCATCTGTATCTTTTGATATTACAAAGTTATTACCAATAACCCTAACTATCTTATGCACACAAGATTCCCCCCTGCTATATCCTAATAACAATAGTATCTATATACCGTAAAAATTCTATTATCATCCTATATAAAAAATTCTGGCACGTTAGTATTCACAATAATATATTATAGTCACTATTTTATCATAGGCAGGTTGTTCTGACTGAATAGAATAAAGTTGGCTGTTATTTCCTGTAAGCAAAAAAAATAGACCTACATAGTATTCAATATCAAATAGATATCCTACAATATGGTCCTGCCTGCTTTACCAGTCACAGCTGTCTTTAACTATTAATAGAATAACATACTTATTTTAATATGACAATAAGTAAAAATAATTTTGTATATTATTTTCAAAATACAGCAGGGTAATTTGTAGAAAATAACGAAAAGTTGTTGCAAAGCTGCAATTCTGCTCAGACCAGCCTTGACTTAGGGAAATAGATTAGGTATTCAGAAAAGGCTCCTGCCAATGATATTTAGACATATATTATATTTTATTTGCTTAATGTAAATTTATTCTAGTAGATACATCTTTTCAACCTTCTTTATATGTGATAATATAATTCCAGTATTATTAGTAATTTGTGCCAGCAATATTAGATACATTGATTGGCTTGGAGGTAAAATATGATTACAGGAAGTAAAGAACTAATCAGAGACATTAATTCTAACATTGTATTAGAAACCATAATAAATTCAGGTCCCATATCAAGAGCCATGATTTCTAAAAAGCTAGGGTTAACCAAAGCAACCATATCCGCTATCGTTCAGGATTTAATGGATAAGAAATTAGTGATTGAAATAGGAAGTGATGATACAAGTATGGGAAGGAAGCCAATTCTTTTAAGCTTTCAAAAGGATGCGGGCTATGCTATCAGTATCGATCTTGGTGTAAATATGATATATGGACTTAGAACCAATCTGGCAGGTGAAATCCATACAAAGAAACATATAAAAACGCCAAAGACAGCGGGAAACATTATACAGATAATTACTGAATTCATTAAGTCTTTAATAGAAGAACACTCCGATACTACCTATGGTCTTGTAGGCATCGCCTTAGGTATACATGGAGTGGTTAATAATAATAAAATCATCTTTACTCCATACTTTGACCTTTCAGGTATTGAACTAAAAAAAGAATTAGAAGATTCTTTTAAAGTTCCAACCTATCTGGAAAATGAAGCAAATCTATCCGTACTTGGTGAAAAGACATTTATGTATGACTATCCTAATATTGTAAATATCAGCATTCATTCTGGCGTTGGACTTGGAATTGTAATTGACCACAGCTTATATACAGGGTTCAGCGGTCATGCTGGTGAATTCGGTCATACCATCATCGAGATAAATGGCAGGAAATGTCCTTGCGGCAATTGTGGCTGCCTTGAACAATATGTTTCTGAACGTGCATTAGTACAGGAATTTGCACAGATGAAAGGATTGGAAAATACAGATTTTGATTATCTATCTTCTTCATATCAAAATGGGGATCAAGATGCCCTTACTATATTTAATAAATTCATAAAATATATGGCTATCTGCGTTAATAATGTATTAAACACTTATAATCCGGATATTGTTGTTATTAACAGTTCTTTTATCACCTGCTATCCTGAACTTATTAAATCCATCGAAAAGAATCTGACCAGCCATATGAATAATTTCTTCCGCATTGTACCTTCAGGGCTAAAAGGAAATTCTGTCCTGTTAGGTGGAGTATATGTGGTAATAAAAAATTTTCTAGGAATTAATATATTAAATCTTAAGAGAAAAAACGAGTAAGGTTTTCCAATTAATCTGGTTTTTTTTCTAACACTATATTTTTCCTGTCCAGCCGTCTCTTAATAACCTTATCCAATAGATAGGTTATTACTGCAACCACAGGAACCGCTAAAAACATTCCCAAGACACCTGCGTAGGCTCCACCCAAGGTTATGGCTAATATAATCCACAAGGGTTTTAAACCGGTAGATTCTCCAAGTATTTTAGGTCCCAAATATAAACCGTCAAACTGCTGGAGTAGAAATATCATAACGGCGAAAATTAGGCACTGAATAGGATTGATAAACAAATAAATTATTATCCCTGGAATCGCACCGATAAATGGTCCAAAATATGGTATCATATTGGTGATTCCTACAATAACGCTGATTAATACAGAATAAGGCAGCCTTAATATGGACATTACAATAAAGCATAAGATACCAATAATTAACGAGTCGATAAATTTTCCAACAATGAATTTGTTGAAAATATTTGCACATTCTTTTCCAGTCTCTATAAAGCTTTTCGCCTTTTCTATAGACATTATGGAATAGATAAGTCTTTTGGCATTAAATTTGAGACTTTTCTTATCCAGTATCAAATAGCAGGAAATAACTATAGAAAGCAAAATATTTACAAAAGCCTTGATTATTGAAACAGAAAACGAATATAATTTTGGTATCATACTACTTAGCAGCTGAGTTCCCTGTACAAGAAAATTAGGTATCATATTTTCTACATACTGAACAACTGCATCCAGATTCAAGTCAGGATATTTTTCATATATACCTGAAAAGAAGTTTTCCACTTTTACATTCATTAAAGTTTCAGATTGTTTAGAAACTAAATCTGAAATACTCTGAATTAACTGAGGAGTTACATAAAGAATCGTAACGATTAATACCCCAACAACTAACAGATATGAGATAAATATAGATATAAATACCCTTAGCGCCCTGGACTTAATTTTTACAACATTCAGCAAAAAATTGTGAAGTTTCTTAACCATAGGATTAAGTAAAAATGCTATGAATAAGGCTGCTAAAAAAGGGGATATGGTTTTTAAGAAATTAGAGATAACTGTTTTTGTCTGCTGCATATTAACAAAAAGGTAAATAATAAATGCTCCTGTTACAATGACAAAAAGTGCATATATGCTAATAGTTAAATAATTCTTATTCGTTACAAATTGCATTCTCTGGTCTTTTGCTTCCTCAACTGTTTCATTTACCGGATTTTCACACTTATTTTGCTCTTTCTCCGATAAATCGTGTAATTTTCTCTCTGGCACTGTTCCCATAACTATTCCTTTCTGCTAATGATTTATAGTATATTATACAGACAACCTCTTGGTAAATCAATACATATCATGTACATTTATTGTGGACAAAGCAATGTAGAGAGGACGGATTGCATTGATTTATAAGTTCTGCTGTCTTTTTTATTTGTGAGTAAAGCAATGTAGAGTGGACGGTATGGCTTGGTAAATCAATACATATCATGTACATTTATTGTGGACAAAGCAATGTAGAAAGGACGGATTGCATTGATTTATAAGTTCTGCTGTCTTTTTTATTTGTGAGTAAAGCAATGTAGAGTGGACGGTATGGCTTGGTAAATCAATACATATCTTATACATTCCAGGGAAGGATAAATAATTTGCTTTTATAATTTGTATTTGATATCATATCATTTGTAACAACGTTAAAATATACTAAAAAGGTGGAAGAACGTATGAACGAAGCATTTTATATAGTATCAATTTCAAATTCCGAATTCATAGATAGAAAATTCTTATGGTGGCGCAATGAATAATCAAGAACAAAAGCATCAACGACGTGTTCGATATAAAGGTACCCATCCTAAAGCTTTTAATGAAAAATATAAAGAACTGCAGCCAGAGAAATATGCAGATACTGTAGAAAAGGTAATTCAAAAAGGCAGTACTCCTGCTGGTATGCATCGTCCTATTTGCGTAAATGAAATAATGGAAATCTTGCAGATTACGCCTGGACAAACTGGATTAGATGCAACATTAGGTTATGGTGGTCATACTTTAGAGATATTGAAACGTTTAGATTCAAAAGGGCACTTGTATTCACTAGATGTAGATCCAATTGAATTACCACGGACCAGGGAGCGTTTAGAACACTTAGGCTACGGTCCTGAAATTTTAACAATCAAGCAAATGAACTTTTCTGATATAGATCAGGTGGCATTAGAATCAGGACCACTTAATTTTGTTTTGGCAGATTTAGGTGTTTCTTCCATGCAAATAGATAATCCTGAACGTGGATTTTCTTTTAAGAGTGAAGGACCATTGGACTTACGTCTGAATCCGAATAAAGGAATCTCTGCAGCAGAACGTTTAAAGACTATTTCGCAAGATGAATTACAAGGTATGTTTCTAGAAAACGCAGACGAGCCATATTCTGCTGAAATCTCCCATGCCATTATCTCCGAAATGAAGAAAGGAAGAGATATATCAACAACAACTCAGCTCCAACAAGTGATTAAAGATGCTCTGAAATTCATTCCAGAAGCTACCAGAAGTGATGATATCAAAAAATCATGCCAACGATGCTTTCAAGCGCTCCGAATTGATGTTAACAATGAGTTTGAGGTTTTGTATAACTTTTTAGAAAAGTTTCCGGATACCCTAGCAGAGGGCGGGCGAGTAGCTATACTTACATTCCATTCAGGGGAAGACCGTCTCGTTAAAAAATCTTTTAAGCGCTTTTATCGTGAAGGTATCTATAGAGAAGTTGCTCCCGAAGCTATTCGGCCATCAGCCGCCGAATGTAGTTCCAACAGTCGTGCTCGCTGCGCAAAATTACGTTGGGCTATAAAAGCTTAATTTTGTATTAAAGTCAACTTTGTCATTCTGGGCGAGCTTTGCCTTTCTGAGGCTTTGTCTTTCTGAGAGCTTTCCATTTTGAGGGCTTTGTCTTTCTGAGAGCTTTCCATTTTGAGGGCTTTGTCTTTCTGAGAGCTTTAGCTCGAAGAATCTCACTTTAAAACGAGATTCTTCACCCAATTTAGCAAAGCCAAATTGAGTTCAGAATGACAGTTTTTCAAAGCTAAATTAAGCTTAGAATGACAGTTTTGCAAAGCTAAGTTGAGTTCAGAATGACAGTTCTGCATAAATAGTTTTCCTATAGGTACACAACGCAGTTCTGCATAAATAGTTTTCCTATAAGTACACAACGCAGTTCTGCTCCGCCGAACGGAAGATTGCCTCCATAATATCCATGACTTCCATAACCTCTTCCGGACGAACTAGAAGCTGTGCTCCCTCGTGAATACAGGCGCCAACATTGCGGTAAAAATCCCTAATATCGGCATGTACTTCAGGTAACGGGTAATTCTTCACCGTTTCATCCGTGCGAGGTGCCATAGTTTTGGTTAAACCTGCTGCGGTTACTACTGGCACCGCATCACGTTTTTCCCAATCCGAAACCATAACGATTTCGCCGTTTAGATTCCAGTCATGTATAATGGCGGTTCCATTTTCTCCCTGGATGTACCAGCGAGGCATGGAGATAAAGTTGCTGGTGCCCACCTCTACCAAAAAGGTTAACTGATTGTCAAACTGGAAGAGGGCACGGAAGCCGTCGTCTACTGCTTCGTTGGTGACATTCGTCAGCTGGGCATAAACACTGCGGGGTTTGCGCCCACCAAGCATCATATTCATCTGATCTAGCAGGTGTACGCCCCAATCCAGCACCATACCGCCACCATGCTCCTTCTGATTACGCCAGTCACTTGGTATTCCACGGGACCCATGAACACGGCTCTCTATATTAAATACCTTCCCCATGGTTTGTTGGTCATACAGTTTTTTGATAATCAGGTAATCCTCGTCCCAGCGGCGGTTTTGGTGTACCGTAAACAGCACCCCCTTCTCTTTGGAATACTGAATCATCTGTGTCAGCTCGTCACTATTTAATGCCACAGGCTTTTCACAGATTACATGCTTACCGGCACTCATGGCTGCAAGTGCAATAGGTAAATGTGTGTCATTTGGAGTGGCAATAGTTACTGCTTCCACTGATAAGTCATCCAGCAGCTCCTGCTGAGACCCGTAAACATGAATTCCATCTGTAGCCGCCGCTTCCCTTCGTGCAGGATCAATATCCCAAATACCACACAGGTTTGCATCATCAATATGAGAGAGAGTCTGGACATGCCAGCTCCCCATACCTCCATATCCAATCAATGCAATGTTTAGTTTTTTCTTTTCCATAATAACCTCAATTCTGGTGCTCTAATACCCTTTAATAACGGTAATAATTTGTACATCGATACAAATTGTCGGTTGAAAAAACAATGTTTTTTCAACCCATCTTAGCTCCTGATATATTAATTCCACCATGCATTTGCAGGCTGCTCTTCAATGATAATGTCTTTTAAGAAGGCAACGGCTTTTTCCAGTCCCTCCTCAATGGACATAAAGGCATCCTCATGCTCAATGCTGATAGCTCCGTCATAACCGATAAGACGCAAAGCAGAGATGATTTCCTTCCATTGGCTGGCATCATGTCCCCATCCTACCGTGCGGAACAGCCAGCTGCGGTCTGACAGGTCACCATAGCTGCCAGTATCTAATACACCGTTAATTTGTGTATTGACTGTATCTACTTTAGTATCCTTGGCATGAAAATGATAGATTGCACCCTTGAGCGCCTTGATAGCCTCTGCCGGACGAATCCCCTGCCAGAACAGGTGACTAGGATCAAAGTTAGCACCAATAGCATCGCCAACCGCTTCCCTTAAACGCAGCAGCGTAGCAGTATTGTATACACAAAAGCCGGGATGCAATTCCAAGGCAATTTTATTAACACCGTAATTAGCTGCTTCAGCAGCCGCACCCTTCCAGAAAGGAATCAGAACCTCATTCCACTGATAATCCAGCACTTTTTGATAATCTGTAGGCCAGGAGCAGGTCACCCAATTAGGGTATTTGGCACCCTCATAGTCACCGGGGCATCCGGAAAAGCTCACTACCGTATCCACTCCTAGTTTTTCTGCCAATTGAAGCGTCTGGGTAAAATCCTTAGCAGCCTGTTCACGTATGTCTGCATTAGGATGTACGTGGTTAGAATGGCAGCTTAATGCACTAATCTCCAAATTATATTTTTTCAGCATATCCTTATATGCTTGCAGCTTGCTCTCACTGGAAAGCAGTTCCTGGGGATTAGAATGCTTACTGCCCGGTGAACCACCGGTACCAATCTCCACTGTCTGTACACCCAAACTGCTTAAATAGCGAAATGCCTCTTCTGCGCTGCGATCATATAATGGAACTGTTAATACTCCTAATTTCATAGAAATCCTCCTTCTTAAAAAACACTTATAAGTAAGATATTAATTTAAAATTCCCTTGCTCAGTACTAAAAAAATTTTCTTAAAAACGCTTATAAGTAAGATATTGATTTAATATTTCCTTGCCCAGTACTAGGAAAACCTTCTTAAAAAGCGCTTATAAGTAAGATATTTTCATAGGACATTTTATACCATCATTTTTCATACTTTACTTTTATACTAGTCAAAAACTACAGGTTCATAATGTGCTTATAGCCTTTTTCTATACTTTGATATGGTGATACAGCGAACTCCTCCTGCTCCAAAATACAGTGCTGCACACCGATTTCCAGCCCTTTGCGTATAATCCTGTCAAAGTCCAGCATGCCTTCGTCTAAATCCACACACTTCTTACTTTCAAAGTCGGCAATTTGCTTTATATGCAACAAGCGTATGCGATCCTTCTGCTTTTCCATGTATTCCAACACATCTACACCTGCAAAGGCTGCCCAGTACACATCTAATTCCAGCACCACATCCTGAGGGCTGGTCAATTGCATAAGCAAATCCAGAAGTGTTACCCCATTCTCTGATTCTGCAAATTCATGAGCATGGTTATGATAACCAAATGTAAAACCTGCACTACGTACAGCCTTAGCAATAGATGTAAGCTGCTCTGCCAGCATTTCCACATCTTTAACCGTTGCAAGAGGATAGTGAGGCACGATTATAGCTTGTGTCCCAATCTGTTGGTTATAGCTTAACTCCTCATCTAAATTATTGAGCAGCCGTTCTAGCGATACATGAGTGCTAACAGATTTTAAGCCGTTTTGCTCCAGTAATTCACGCATTTGGCTTGCCGTAAGGTTTCCATAGCCGGCAAACTCCACTCCGGTATAGCCAATCTGGGCAATTCTTTTTAGTACCTCTGGAAAGTTATTCTTAGTCAACTCACGTAATGAATAGAGTTGAAGGTTAAACTCTTTGATTAAACCCATATAATTCCTCCTACTTATTTTACAGTATAATCTGTCGTCCCTTGAAACCGAAAGATTCTACAACTTGTCTTGTTCTACTTATCTTACAGTATATCTATCGTTCCTTGAAACCGAAAGATTCTACAACTTGTCTTGTTCTACTTATTTTACAGTATATCTATCGTTCCTTGAAACCGAAAGATTCTACAACTTGCCTTGTTCTACTTATTTTACAGTATGACCTGCCGTCCCTCTCTTGCAGATTGATAAATAGCATCCAGAATCTGTGTAACTACTGCTGCCTGTTCTGGCAGTACCACCAACTCACCTTCACCACGAATAGCATTCAGGAAAGTTTGCTGTTCTATCACTTCAGGAGTGGTAGCAGCACCGTCATAAAAAGCAACGCCTCCTACTTCCAAGTTGGGTTTTAGCTCATACAGACGGTCATTTTTGGTTCCGTTAATAGTTAATCCATCTAACATATCTGCACCTGCCTTGGTACCGCATAGCACAGTTTTAGCCTCATGGACATCCAGTGAGTTGAGTGCCCAGCTAGCTTCCAATGTAATAGTAGCACCGTCCTCCATAATGATAAATCCAAAAGCACTATCCTCCACAGTGAACTTTTCAGGGTCCCATGGTCCCCATGCATTGGCAGGCTGTGTCTCACCATTAAGCTTGTGGTATACGGTGCCTACAACACTTTTAGGTTTGTAATTATTCATCATCCACAGTGTTAAGTCCAGTGCATGAGTACCGATGTCAATTAGTGGACCGCCACCCTGCTCATACTCGTTTAAAAATACACCCCAAGTAGGTACTGCACGACGACGGATTGCCTTTGCTTTTGCATAATATATATCGCCTAATTCACCACTTACGCATTCCTGCTTAAGGTAAGTACTGTCGTTACGGTAACGGTTTTGGTAGCCGATGGTCAACAACTTATTGGTTTTCTTCGCAGCATCTACCATCTCCATTGCCTGTGTATAGTTGATAGCCATAGGCTTCTCGCACATTACATGTTTGCCTGCATAAAGTGCTGCCACAGTGATTTCACAATGTGAGCGGTTAGGTGTGCAAACATAAACAGCATCCAAATCCATTTTAATCAGCTCGTGGTAATCGGTAAAAACTTTAGCATCCTCAGTGCCAAATTTTTTTGCAGCATCTATAGCACGTTGCTCAATGATATCACAAAAGGCTACTACTTCTGCGCTGCCTTCTTTTTTGATAGACGGCAGGTGCTTTCCATTTGCAATACCGCCACATCCGATGATTCCTAACTTTAATGTTTTCATATGTCTTCATCCTTTCGTTGATTATGTAGGAAAATTAGGTACTTGTAATCTTTTATAAATCAATTATAATATAATCAGACAACATTTGCTTGCCGTAAAAAATATATTTTGTGCCATAATTAGCTACTATTCATTTTCTGAAAAAGGAGAATTCAAATGTCTCATAAGATGTATGATTACGAAATATCCCGGGATAGCCAGGCTCTTCCTTCATTCTGGTATTCACTAAATAACAGCTGTGCACCTCATTTCCATAGTGCACTGGAACTTGTATATGTACGCAACGGCATTATGGAAGCTACCTTAAATGGGAAGTTTTATAGTGTACAAAATGGAGAACTGCTACTGGTGCCAAGCTATGCTGTACATCGGTATTTGACACCTATAAAGTCAGATACACTAGTGATGATAATACCCCTTTCCTACATACCAGCCTTTCAAAAAATACTGGCTGGGAAAAACTTTTCCTTATGCCATATATCTGATAAGTCTTTAAACAAGGAAGTGGCTCGTTGCATGCGACGCTGCTGCGAACTGCAGCAAAAAGCACCTGATTCCATGGCTATCAGAGGGTATATTCATGTGATTCTGGCTTTACTGACAGAAAATATCCAGTTGGAAGATATGTCTGCGAAAGATGACGATGCTTTGATTCGTAATATTCTAAGCTATCTTAATAAGAATTACAAAAATTCACTATCCCTTAAATCTATTTCCGAAGAATTCGGCTACAGTTCAAGCCGGTTTTCTCATATATTTAACAAACATGTAGGATGCAGCATTAGTGAATATGTCAACGCATTACGCTGCAGGCAGGTTGCAGGTATGTTGCTAGATGGTGAGAAATCCATTACGCAGGCTGCAATGAATGCCGGCTTTAACAGTATGCGCACCTTCTACCGTTCCTTTATGCATGTTTTTGGTGTAAGTCCAAGCAAATATGTAGATGTATTTAAGGAAAACGATGAGCAAAGGCATTCTTGTGCAAGTTGCCTTCCTTAGTGTGACAAGCTTAGACTATTGCACATAGTATGCATATTACATGGCTTGTGACCTTAAGATCCAGGCGCGCAGTCAAACTGCTGATGGAATCTGGTGTACTCCGATTGTAAAACTCAGAAATGTGTTCTAATAATACTTCCGGTATTTGTGGGTAACACCAACTATAAAATAAGCCTGGTATTCGGATAACCGAACTGCCAGGCTTATTTTATATTGTAATTATATAATGTAAAATAAAAAGTTAAACTAATGTTGGTTTAATTTTCCCTTATATCGCAAAACTACGTAGAAACCAATAGATACAACAGCTGTTAATATATTGCTAAGTAGCATGCCATACCATATGCTGAACTCTTCGATACCCGGAATTATATATGCCAACAAAATTACAATGGGAAGTCTTAATAAATAAACTCTTATAAAACTAATATACAAGTTATACTTTGTTTTTCCATATCCCTGAAATACACCTAAGATAACCTGGAATACAGCCCAAGGTATAACAGATATAGAATATACACTCATTGCATCTATAGTATGCTTTAACACATCCTCTTCACCTCTTGTCATAAGAGATGCAACAGGATACTTTACTATTAGTAATAATACTCCCAGCAAAGTTGAAAATACTAAAGCAATAAATAGACTGATTTTAACAGAACTTTTCACCCTTTCATACTGCCTCATTGCTATATTCTGTGTTATAATAATAGCTAAACCGGTTCCGATTCCCGATACGGTGGAGAATAACAGGGAGTTAATCTTATTTGTAATTCCATAAGCAGCTAAAACGCCTTCTCCATATTTTAATACCTGTTCATTCAGTAATACAAATCCATAAGAAAGTGATGCTTTTTCAATTACAGAAGGAATACCTATTTTAAATATTTTTATGTAAAGGTCCTTACGTAATTTTCCCCTTCTGCATCTGAATATTTGAAATATATACCCCCAATACCCCTGAAATAAAGCATACATCGTAGTATATACCTGGGAAACAAATGTCGATATAGCTAAACTGATCAGACCCATCTTTAAAACATATATCAAAATATAGGTGATTGCAATTTTTATCCCAATAGAAATTGCATTGATTCTCAATATTCTTCCAGTATCACCTTCTCCGCGTTTTTGTCCAATGTAGACTGCATTGATTAGCGTCAGAGGCGTACTGAGGGTTGTCATTCTAAAATAGTCTCCCGCAATAGGCAGCAGTGAATCTGATATAGCTGCAGATATTAAAATTTCCTTCCAACGGATAAATACATATCCGGTAATTATAATTCCTACTGCAATGGCAATAATCATCAGGTATTTTGAAATAGTATTTTCTTCTTCCTTATCTGCTTTGCCAATGGCCCTTCCTATCATTATGGTACCGGTAATTGATATACCGGTACCAATAGCTCTAACCATATCATTGATAGGTCCTACGAAAGTAACTGCTGCCACTTCATTTAATCCTATACCGGAAACGAAATAGGTATCAATTAAATTAAAGGTAGCATTCATAAGATTATCTAGCATGACAGGAACAGATAAAATTAATATTATTTTAAATAAGTTTCCACCTAGAATCTCCTGCCTTCGTTTTTCAGCTAAAGTATCCATGTTTTATAGGAAGTCTTGCCCACCATTTATTTGAATTACTTCACCTGTTAAGAAGGAAGCTTTTTCACTTACTAAAAATTCGATAACCGAAGCCACTTCTTCCGGTTGGCCTAATCTTTTCATAAGGATACCATCTTTAAAGGAATTAAATAATTCCATATTGGTTTCTTTTGTGGCCTGATGGAATGGCGTATCGATAGTTCCAGGAGATACAGCATTACAACGAATATTATATTCCACCAAATCTTTAGCTAAAGCTCTTGTTAATGTAAGAACTCCAGCTTTTGCTGTTCCATAAACACCGGCTCCGGCTCCGCCTCCGTTCCATGCAGCATTGGAAGCGAAATTAATAATAGAAGCATTTTCACCCTTCTTAAGCATTGGTATGGCAGCACGTGATACATAGAATACACTGTCAAGGTTAAGTGCTAGTACAAACCGGTAGAATTCTGTTGTCATAGTCTCAAATCTGGAGCGTCCACCTAGTCCTCCTGCGTTATTTACCAATACATCTAAATGATCATATTTACTGTAAATCTTTTCAAAAGCATCTAATACTGCCTCTTCTTTAGTTACGTCAAAGTAAAATACTTCTACTTCAATACCTAACTCCTTCAATTGTACAAGAGCAGTTTCTCCCTGCTTTTCATCAATACCATTCAGGATTATAGAGTATCCTTGCTTGCCAAGTGCTTTTGCAGTTGCTAAGCCGATACCACCTGTTCCTCCTGTTATCATTGCATACTTTTTCATATTATTTTCCTCCTATGAAGTCTTCTCTGCATGGTGTAAAAATATCTAATAATTTACCAGTTTTTAAACAAACAGCTCCATGCATAACATTTGGTTCTTTATATGTTGAATCACCAGCCCTTAGAACTTTCTTCTCGCCATCGATTTCGTATTCAAATTCTCCTTCGATAATATATGTACATTGTTCATGGGGATGTTGATGTAACGCACCAACAGCGCCTTTTTCAAAACTCACCTCAACTACCATTAGATTATTACTGTAGGATAATATTTTGCGTTTTACTCCGCCTCCTAAATTTTCTAATTCGCAGTCTTCATAATTAAAATAATGTTGTATCATATCCTTACCTAGTAACGTAACTTCATTTACGATACTGCCACATAAAAATGTATTAAGATGATTCTGTGGCATCCTTTCTCAAATTATTTTCATCATACATTAAGTATTTTCCATTCCATTTGATAGGTGGTATGTTTGGCTTTTCTTCGTAATATAATAGAGGTTCTTAAATCGGTAACCGGATTAGCAGGTGATTTTGCCAAAAACACCTCAGTATCAATAATATTCATACTACTTGCTAGTTTTAAACCGCCCAGTTTCCAATACAATATAAGTTCCTCCGAACCTTTCAAAGGAATGAGTTTTATGATATCTTTAAAATAAGCATATCCATTTTCTGTATAACCAAGTGAACTGTTTTTACTAGTTTCAAATGTGGTATCCATATTCATATCCAAGTCAGACTCTACATGAAAAATAAAATCATAATTTCTTTCTCTTCCTGACTTTACTTCAAATTCATCATAAAATCCGTCGGATAACAACTGAATTTTCCGTCTGAAACCAACATCTTCATATACATGTTCCACTTTTGCATCACAGCTTGAGTTGGTAAAACTAAGCTTTATACCGGGTTCCACTGATGTATGGTTCATGCCATCAATTACAACCGTATTGTGAGAGGCTGTTATTCTATGCCATTGATTACAAATAATAGAACCATATCCTGAATTGGACAAATCCTTAGTTAGGGTTTCTTTCCCAAATATAACTTCTATTGTCATTTTGTCAGGATGGGCGTGGGATGGTCCATGATGCCCATATTTGTAAAATACATCTATTTTGCCATTTTTCAACAAAGCATAATTGGACTTTTCAAAATCCATTGAAGTTCTATTAGGAACAACTTCCACATCATAAACAAAATCCGGCAATAATATAAACTGTTCCAAGGAAAGCCTGTTATGGAAATAATATGGTTTTGATAAAGGAACTTCTCCCCTCTCATAGTTACTTGCTAATATCTGTGCCAAGATTTCTCCAACTTTACTTTCATAACCAAATACTTCTGTCCCAACAGAATATATATAAGAATAGGATTTTAGGTTGATATTTGGCCAGCCATCATTGGGATTGGGCAACTGTTGATTGGAAAAAGCATAATTATATGCAGATACCAGCATTTTCTCCACAGTATTTAATTCTTCAAATTCTTTTTTATAATTCTTAGCAAAAAGAGCCAAATACAAAATTCCTTCCAGTGTAAAGAAATTATAGTGAATAGAGCCTTCATACCAAAATCCGTCCTCTGTTACTCCTTCTTTAAGCTGTCGGTTAATATTAAATTGACCTTCAAATGCAAAATGGATTAATTTTTCATCTCCTGCAAATAGTCCAATCACTCCCAATGCACTGTTCATCCAGCAGGATATATTATGTATCTTATTAATCTGTGGGTTTAATAAATCATAGAATTGTCTGCAAAATTTCTTACGAATGAACTCCATGAAATCCTTGGGAAGTTCATCCTTTACTACCTCTAACCCTGTGAATATTCTAATAAAAAAGATACATTCATTAAGGTTTTGAGGCATTATTCTTCCACAGCCCCATTTCATGGTATCAAGACTGTCAAAAAATAATCCTTCTTTGTTATGGAGCTCGAATTTTTCAAAGGATAAAATATAGAAACTTGCCAATGATACAACAATATCAAGATATTTCTTTTTATCCGTAATTTTGTATAACACTGCGGCTTTTAAAATTGTAAGTGCGGCCTCATTTCTGTATAAATAAATCCAAACATCATCAAGCAAGGAAGACGAATATACCTTTTTACATATTGGGCATATATGATGATGGGGAGCAGAAGGATTGTATTCCAATACACTTCCATCTTCTTTGCAAAAATAATGATGTCCCCATGCAGAATGTTTGTTTGGACTATCCTCGAAGGTTTTATAAAAGGTTTCAACCTCTAGTTTCATTTGTTCTGCCATATCAAAGAAATCTTTTGATGTTTTAATTTGTTGTATCAAAAGTTCTTTATTTAACATTTTCTTTCACATCTTTCATTTTAACTTTTATATTATTAATAAAATTATTGAATAAATTTTCTGTCGCAATATAGAATATGCCAAAAAGAATTGGTTCTCCCGGTAACACTACTGATTCACTTGGAAGTCCTAAGAGACTTATGGTTCCTCTGTTAATAATTTCATAGATTGCTATAACAACAGCCATTATAATCATAGTTTTAAATATATAGAGCAATCTATATTTTACTTTGCTTAATACAGTAGTATCCAAATATCCAATTTCACTTTTTGTATGAAGCATAAGCCTGATTACGGGATTAACAACAAACATTTCTACAACAGCCATAACAATTCCTAATACAAATATAAAATCCAAAACTGAGCCTAATCCTACTCCTGTTCCCCAACCAATAAAAAAGTACACTGCACCAGCTGCCCAAAATCTTATAAATAGTTCTATTCTCTTATCAGTAAGAAACTTTTTTCTCAATTTTTTTAGCCCCCTTATGTTCTATCAGACCATTTCCAATTACAAATAAAATGCCTAAAACATATACAGCAATAGCTATTATTAATAATATCAAAGAAAACCTAAAGTCGCTTAAAGCAATATTATTATGTGACTTATAATCCATCCACATCAAATATATACAATAAGCAGCAGAACCAATAGATATTAAACCGGTCAATGTTATTTTGAATATGGAATTGATGCCAAGATTCTTTATGGATGTCAAAAGGAATATAAGCAACAAGCCAAATAATATAAATAAAAATAGATAAAAACCTAATGTAACATTAAACATTGCCGTAATCGCCTTTATATGTATTTTGGATAATGCCAATTCAAGTAAAGATACAAAAATTATAAGCCATTTAGCTATTTTAAAACTTACTCGTTGCATAGAGTGCCTCCAATCTCTATTCTTTTGGTAGTTACTGAATCAAAGAAATGTACGTGTCTTAAAAAAATAGTCAGATTCACTTTTTGCCCTCTTATAAAATTACTTGATGCTTTCACATTACCAGTAATCATTTTACCATTCATATTAAAGTGTATTAGCATATCAGCACCTAATAATTCAACAACATCCAAAGTAACCTGAATGGATTTCATATCCTGGCTTTTTACTGGAAGTGACTCTTCATTCTTTATATCTTCTGGCCGTATGCCCAAAATTATGGATTTGTTATTAAATGCCCCTAAAAATTTCTTTTGTTCATTAGTTAAAGGAAAAGATAATTCTGGCGAAACAAATGTATCGTTTATCAGTTTGCCTTCCATGAAATTCATAGGAGGTGTTCCAATAAATCCTCCTACAAACATATTACAGGGATAGTTATATACCTGTGCCGGAGTACCTACCTGTTGTACTGCCCCATCTTTCATAATCACCATACGATCTGCCATAGTCATAGCTTCTATCTGGTCATGGGTAACATATATAAAAGTAGTATTTAATTTTTTATGTAGCTTTACTAATTCTTTCCTTGTTTCTGTTCTTAATTTTGCATCAAGATTAGATAAAGGTTCATCTAATAAAAATACCTTTGCATCACGTACAATAGATCGTCCTAATGCTACACGCTGTCTCTGTCCTCCGGAAAGATTAGCAGGTATCCGGTTTAATACCTGTTCTAAGTCAACAACATTAGCTGCCTTCATCACTTTTTCATGTATTTCATCTGAATCTTTATGTCGGACTGTTAAACTAAATCCCATATTTTCATAGACTGTCATATTCCCGTATAATGCGTAATTCTGAAATACCATGGCTATATTTCTATTTGACGGTGCTACTAAATTAACACACTCATCATCTATATAGAGTTTGCCTTCAGATATTCCTTCAAGTCCAGCAATCATACGAAGCAGTGTGGATTTACCACATCCTGAAGGTCCTACCAAGACAATGAATTCTCCATCCTTAATTTCCAAGTTAAAATCGTGTACTGCCACAAAACCGTTATCGTATTGTTTTTGAATATTTACAAGTTTTAAACCAGCCATATTTCCTCCATGTTCTATCAAACATTTATCTGTTTCTTTGCAATAAAAATCTATTTCTGCGTTTGCCCTTAATAATTGTTACAATTCCGCCCATAATAATGAATGCTGATGATATTATTGACAGAACAACTAATAATTTATTAGTTCCCTCATTAGGTAATTGGGGCAAAGTAAAACTTCTTACAACTTGTAACGCACCTATAACAAGACCAAATATTGCCCAGTTTACAGAATATTTTTTTAACTTTATGGATAATAAAAAACTGATTAATGATAAAACAATGTTAAACAGTATAAATGATCCTACTCGAATATTTATAGTCATAGACTTTAATACTATAATCATGACAATAGTATTGATAAGGATGAAGCCCATAACCAGATTGTACGCTAGATTATTGTTTTGAAATAAAAGCTTTTCACCATTATTCATATGACTTCTCCCTATACCTTTCACGTTTTTGTTTCATAATACGGATAATAAGACTGACAGCAATTATCGCCAAAATCAAAAGTATTCCGATACTAAACACGTAGCATAAAGTGAACATAACGGTTGACGAGTTATAATTCCTTATTAATGTAAAATTTAACTTACTATATTTATTAATGTAGTAAGGAATTGCTCCTAATATGGTACTAAGATTGCTTATTTCATAAATTAGAAAACCAGCCACATATATTACGTTTAAAACACTGCATTTCTTCTTATTTAATTCAAAAGCAAACCCAACGATTGAAAGAATAAGTGTAATTAAAGCATTTTCAAAAATAAAAGCATTTAGTAATTGAAGTTCTTTATATACTTCAAACATAGCGGAATCTCCATCATAAAACAATCGATAAAAATTCGTCATAAAGCCAAGTGAATAAATAAAATATAGGATAGCTACTGCTATTAATATGTAGACACTTACCCACTGCTCACTTAATATCTTTTTTAATTTCATTGTTAACCTCCTAGGCAGTTAAGTTCTCCTATTCAAAACAAGACCTGACATTTATTTTGAATAAAGGGGAGGGAAGTAAAACTCCCCTTTACTATTTATAATCCTTAAAGCGATAGTAAGAGATTATTTTGTCATACGCTTGTAAGCATCCTGGTAAATTTTTATGTATTCATCAAGTCCTGATTCAAGATAAATTTTTTTAATATCTTCCGCCTTTTTTACTGCAATATCAGAGCCTGTAATGTATAAAAATATTTGATCAACTTGTATTTCACTTATTGAAATCTCAGATAGCTTAGCCATATCCTGCTCTGTCAATGAAAATACGGTTGGTACTACTTTGTAAAGAGGCTCACTAGCTTCATAAGAAGTAGTTTTCACTTGTGCTTTGTTGTAGAGTTCCCATGCGGCCAAACCTGATTCGTTAGTATATTGATATTCAAATCCGATTTCCTTTTGATAACCTATTGGCATTTGAGATCCAATAAAATCCCTTAAAAAAGCTGAAACGTCACCGTTGGCAAGTTCTCCTGCAGTATCAAATACCCATTGTTCAAACTTTGGATATTCTATTCCATCCGGTCCAAGATATTTTTCATTATCTACTATCATACTGGGTACACCATAGTTCTGAGCTATATTTCCTTCTTCTGTAAAGAAGTAATTAAACAATACTAATGCAGCATTAATTTCTTCCTCGGAAGCCTCAGCAGATATTGCCCATCCTTCCGGTTTAATGGTACGGGTATTTTCAATAAAATGTATGAAGTCTTTAGAATCAACCTGTGTTACTGGAGGTAACATAGCTACTACATCATCGTTTGCAGCTGTTGTAGAGGCAAACCAATCAAATGTCATAAAGCCAAACTGTCTTTGACCTTCATTTGCATCACTGGAATATAATGCACTCCTAAAATTATCTTTATTGTTTAAATCTGCAAATTCCGTATGAATTAAGCCTTCTGAATATATCTGTCTAAGGTAATCATATACATCAATCATGCCGTCTTCAGCATAGGAAAATGTTAATTCACCATCTTTATTTAAATAAAATCTTGAGCCATAAGAGTCAGCACCATGGGTTCTTTGCCCGCCAAAATATACAGATAATCTTAGTAGATCTTCTCTATAGCTGGATTGTCTTACGAAATACGGTGATATTTCCGCATTTTCTACTACTTTTCCTGTTGACAATTTAGATAGTGTTCTTGGAGACAGTTCCATTACACGCCATAAAGCTATTAATTCGTCTATATCATATTGAGCATTTGCACCTAAATACAGGTCGGATGGTTTTGCTAGATCAGGATAAGTAGCCTTTATATATTCAAGCAGTGTCTTTAAAGCTTCATCCCGGGTTAATGTACCACCTTTAGCTGCTGCATTTTGAAGTGCAATTACATTTGTATCATTGCGATTCCAAAATCCTTCATATGCAACCTTTAGAGTTTTTGTTTCAGACTCAAGACTTGCATCTGAATCTAATAATCCGGTTACCCAAGTCTGGCGGCCATGAAATCCTCTGGCATAGTTTCCAATTTCAGCAACATATGGTATGTAATATATGCCACCATCCGATGCTGTTATAGAGGCTTTAATATTAGAATACTTTTCTAAATAAGCCTTAAAATCTGGCATATCATCAAGTCTTTTATTTAAATCCAATAAATATCCTTGTGTACCGTACTGCATATATGCCTGTCCCTGAGCACCTCCATACACAGTAGAATTAGTAAAACCAGTTGCAGCTGCAATCTGTATCATTTCTTCTGCTTTTTGATCCTGAACAGCAACATCCTGAAATTTAAATCCAAGTTGTTCAGATACATATTGCCACATAGGTTTTAAATCACCCTGTACTACTACTTTTCCATCCGGCAAAGTCAAAGGTGTGGACTGGTTATAGGTGATAGTCCTTTGGTTATTACCTACTGCATAATTAATTTTCAGTGTATCCGCTACCTTTAAATTTTTTTCTCCTTTAGATGGTACTTCAGTGCTTGATGGTTCCTGAGTTACCTTTTCCTGATTGTTTGTCTCTGTAGGCAGTTTTTTACTGCTGCATGCAGCCAGACCTAAAGTCATTGCAAGTATCATAAGTAAAGTCAAACATTTTTTCATTCATTTTTCCTCCTCGTTTATATTGAAGCGTTATTACGCTTGAACACTTATTCTTTTACCCCACCCATATTTACACCTTTTGCAAAATACTTCTGAATGTGTGGGTAAATCAATAAAATAGGTATTATGGAACAAACTAATATTGCATATACATATGAATCTGCCGCATAAGGAAGATCTATGGGCATGGAATCAAACATTGACTGGTAGTTTTCAACCAATATTCTCATATAAACCTGAACCGGCAAATCCATTGGATTTGTTAAAAGTAATCTTGACCAGAAATATCCGTTCCATCTGCTTGTTGCATAAAATAATGTTACTGTTGCAATAGAAGCTTTAGACATTGGAACATATATCTGGGTCAATAATTGAAATTCATTTACACCATCAACTTTCGCAGCTTCTTCAATTTCCTTTGGAACACCTTCAAAATAATTTCTAAGCAATATAATGTTATAAGCCTGTATACCAAATGCAACTATTATTCCCCAGCGGTTTGCAACCCCCATTGATGTATAGTTCAAATATGTGGGAATCATACCTGCGTTAAACCACATGGTAAATACAACTAAAAAGTTAAGCTGTCTCCTGAACAACAATCTTTTTTTTGATAATGCATAAGCACCAGCAATGGATATTAACATACTCCATGCAGTACCAAAAAGGGTGTAGAATAGTGTATTAATATAAGAAATCCAAAAACCTTTATCCCGATATAATAACTTATAAACAGTAAAGTTTGTATTAATCGGAAGTAATACAACCTTGCCGGATTCATAGGCTACTTTACCGCTTACAGAAGCTGAGAAAGCGTAAATGACAGGATATAGAGCCATAATACCGAATGCTCCAATTAAAACATAAGATACAACTTTAAATATTCTTTCACTTCTATTTAATCTTTCCATATGTCACCACCTACCATAATGAAGTCTCCGATACCTGCCTGCTTATGTAATTCGCACCTATAACAAGGGCAAAGCCAATTAAGGCATTAAACATATCAGCAGCTGAACCGATAGACTGTTTACCGCTTTCCATACCTATCCTATATACAAAACTGCTAATAACATCGGCAGTAGCATATGTATTGGCATTATATAAAAGAATAATTCTTTCATAACCTACAGATAAAATGGTTCCGATACGAAGTATAATCATAATAATCAGTGTTGGTGCCATTCCTGGAAAAGTTACATATCGTATCTCCTGAAATTTATTTCCACCATCAACTTTCAGTGCCTCATACAGGGTTGGTGATATGCTCATAATAGCAGCAAAATATACAATGGAATTATAACCAGCCTCCTTCCATATACCAGTAATAATGTACATTGGTCTAAAATAAGCCGCCTGTTGAATCATCTTGGTTCCTTCCGGAATAATTTTCAGATTTATCAATAGCTGAGCAATGACACCAGTATTTACCTCACCGTTATATAATAATGTTAATACCAGACCGGTTATAGTTACTTCTGAAAGGAAGTGAGGCAAATATGTAAAAGTCTGAAAAATATTGCGAAACCTAATGTTAGTAATTTCGCTAAAAAACAGAGCTAAAAAAATAGGTACTGGAAATCCAAATATTAATCCATATAAACTTATTAAAAAGGTATTTCGAAACGCTGACCAGAACTGCGAAGCATAAGTACCTTTAATAAGCGTTAGAAAATTAGAAAATCCAACAAAGTCACTTCCCATTACTCCCAGATTTGGTTTATAATCCTTAAATGCAATAAGCAAACCTCCCATGGGCTTATATGCCCAAAGGGCATACCATATAACAAGGGGAAGCAATAATACGTATAGACGCCAGTCAGAGATAATAATTTTCCCATAACAAATTAGCTTGTTATTACTTTTTACTTCTGATAATTTCATTGGTCTATCTCCTTTTGCTCATTAATGAAATATGTCATCATGTTCACCAGAAGTCCATCCCTGCCTTTCAGCAATAATAATACAAAATAGCTCATTAACATGCTGAACAATGATTGTGAAAGTGTTATCATTATGGTTTCATAAAACGTCATGTGTAACAAACTTCCAAGCAAGCCGCGAGTAACAAGTACTGTCCCATAAAATGCCACAACATATCCAAGTAAATAATAGCTTTTGGAGACAATTTCCGAAGTATCTTTCTTGTTAAAAATCTTGGGTACAATCAGTACAGTACTATTGGAAATCAAGTAAAACAGGATTAACTGCCATGTGACAGCCCCACTTAGCAGAGAAGTCAACAAAGCAAGAAAGCTGTTTACAACCACTCCATAACTTTTCCACCTTAAAAGCGCTATAATAGCTATAAGCGATGAAAAACTCAAATAGTATCCGGCACCGGGCAATTTATTATGAAGCCAGATACCTAACCCTTCTGCACCCAGTGCCAAAACAGACAGAAAGATTAAATCAAGTCTTCTGTATTGTGCAAATCTCATTCTTTCAATTTCACCACCTTTTTTAAATTACCTTGCTCATATTCAAGTAAAGCTGTTTGAGCCTGAATAGCCTGATCATAATATTTTTCAATTTTCCCATTGGAAATCAAGAATAAATTTTCATGCCTTTCTGACTTAATATGTACTCCGAGAAACTGCTTAGTATTAATAGCTATAAATTCAATTTTCGGTCTACAATTAACAGGAAATGGAACCAGCACATTTACAAATTCAACTGTTTTACTTTTTTCTTTTGTTGATAGGCTGATAGTCTTCATTTTAGTTTCCCTGAATTTATCCGGCTCCTGAGTGGTCATCACTGCTCTGACAATATTTTCGGATTGTTTTAACATAACTGGTTTACTGGCCAATTGATATACATCCATACACCCTGTACCATTCTTATATTGAATCTGATAAGTAAAGTTATTATAATTCTGCTTTACTGCTTCTGGATAGGTATCTCCATGCATAATCCAAGAATAGTCATGCTCTGCTTCACTGGTTATTTGATCTGAAATTATAATGTATCCTTGTTTGCTGTAGAAGATATGCCTTTTACATTGTTTCATTCTAAATTTTTTCTTATATGTAGCAGATGTTTCACCGATGATATAGACATAATCTTCACTCTCTATAAACTTCTCAATATTACCAATCATATGAGGCAGATAATTTTTAAAAATATTATTTTGATTTTCATCTTCAAATCCTTCTCCGTCCACCAGAATCATATTATGGTCGGAAGCCTTTACTGTACGGTTATACCCGTCATCAATGGCCATAAAAACGCCATTGGCATGAAGGATAAAAGAATTGTTATCCGGATGCTGATGAGATAGTCCAAAGCAATCATAATTCTTATTCTTTTTTAGCTCCCATAATTTCTCCCATTGCTTTTTACCACCAGGAGCACCGCATTTGAATGAAAAATGTAGCGCATCCATGTCCCATGAACTTCTAATAACCACAAGTCCCATATCCGAAAAATACTTTACCAATGGCAGGTCAGTAAAATTTTTAGGAGCTACGTCTGGATTATAGAAAAGTAATTCAAAAAAGCATTCTGGCAGAATTCCTGGCTTTATTCCTGACTCCATAGCCTCCCGGTACAAAAATTTATCAACTACCAAATTTCCTAAATATTGTGCATATCCATTCTTATATTCGGATGCCACTTTATAATAGATTGCCGTTGAATGTCCGCTTCTGCGATCATGACAGTCACCAAAATTAATCTGTTCTTCCAGATTTGGTGCCGCCTGGTACAAACGGTAATAGAATGTATTCTTTAAAAAAGAGGACTTTTTAAAATAATCAATATTCTCTCTTTCTTTTAACAAATGTGCATATACAAAAAGCCACATTGCTCCGTAGCGCCAATATACCACTCCTTCATAATCACTTCCATCATCAGCAAGTGAATCAAACACAATAGCAAAATTTTTCTTTGCACATTCCGTCCAATCTTGTGGTTCCTCTCCAAGATAGCTTAAGGAATATCCGGCTGCCGCTAAACCTGTAAGGTTAATCCAGTTATGATTCTGCCAGTAATTTGTTGACCAACCATGTCCTTCTGTTTCAATTTTAAACTGATACATCCTTCTGGCCTGAAGCATTATTTTTTGTTCAATTCTTACCCGTTCTTCTTCATTCCACTCATCTTTTAACCAGTCGTACCCTAAACTTAACCCAAATAAGATCCAGGCTGCAGATAAATCAACGTCCACAAGATGTGCATTGCCCCAATGTTCATAATTAATAACACACCGAATCCAACGCATTGCCTCCTCATAGTAGTGCTTTTGTCTTGTTAACAGAAATGCCAGGGAAAGATTAGCAATGGCAAGTCCAAAGTAAGTTGTACTTTCGCTGGGGTGCTCAATGGGCAGCTGCTTCATGGAATAAAGCCTACATTGATCATCCAGACGTTTATAAAACCGCTTTTTGCTTCCATATATATCTTTTCTTAATTCATCCAAGTCCTGATCTATAAATATATAGTTGTGCAATGTCTCGCCTCACATTCTTACGTATATACGTAACACTTTCGTTGTGTTTATAGTTTAACACACTTCTTAGTATTTGTCTAGTCCTTAATTGTAATTATGAACAATTTATTTTATGGTTATATTTTCATTTTATACACTTAATACAAATAAAGCTCTAAAGCTTTGATTTCTCAATGCATTAGAGCTTATTTACGGACTTATTGCGTATTTGCGATATTGATTTTTACTTTCTCATCTCTCCTTTGTATTACTCCAAATCATTCTTAATTATCCCTATAAAACAGGTTTATCCCTTAACCGGCTCAAATTCTCGCCCCATGTAACCCATTTTTTTAGATATAAGTTGGGCTTTTTCTCTGACCAGGTTTGCTTCATATTCCACATTTGTCTTCTCAGAATATAACCCACTAATGCTAAGGGCTGCAATTACTTTATTATTGCGATCGTATATGGGGGCTCCAATACAAAACAGGTGATCGTCCTGCTCCCGGTTATCCACTGCGTAGCCTTTCAACCGTACTTTTTGAAGTTCTTCTATTAACTTAGCTGGTTCCGTTATACTTTGTGGAGTTTTTTTAATCAGCTCCTTACTGATAACACGCTGTAATAACTCTTCATTATTAGCCAATATACATTTTCCAAGTGATGTTGTATGTAAAAATGTCCGGCTACCTATTGGACATGTGGCTATTAAAGTGTCTTTGGGTTCGTATTTATAAATGTAGGTAATCTTTTCATTTACTTCTTTTCCAATAAATACTGTTTTAGTTACTTGAGATGCCAGTTCTTCCACGATAGGCTTTGCTTTATCCACCAAACTTGTATTACTAATAAATGAATTACCGATGTAATATGCCTTTACTCCAATTCCATACAGCTTACTTCTTTCATCAATTATCTCTATCATTTCAGTCTCTATCAATGCCTTAACAATATCATTTACGCTGGTGACGGGAATATGAAGTCCTGCTGCGATTTCTGATAATGTTATTCCTTTTGGGCTATTACTGATTAATTCCAATATATGAATAGTACGCAATGCTGACCTGCTGGTTGCCATAATATCATCCTTTCATTCGAATATTCACCTTATTATATAACAAATATTTCTATATGTATATAGGGTTTTTGTAAATACGTACTACATACGTCTTTGCCCGTATTATTCTGTCTCTAAGGCTATTTCAAGGATAGAAGATGTTTTTAGGATTTCCCATGTTTCTTTATCCTAGTCCACCTTTTTGACATATTTAGCGGTACCATAAGAAGTAGCATGTATATAGTTTCCGGGATGTAGTGCCAGGTTTCTTACCTTTGCTAAAGGCGAAAAAGTTGTTTATCACTCTAATAGAATGTTCTACCGGGAAAAACATAAAAACCTATTTTGCAATTTACTGGTCCATCCAAATTAAAGTTCTTTGAAAAACATAAAACATCCCTATAAGTCTAACCTTAAAACCACCTGTGAACGTTTATACTGATATCCTAATAATTCTAATGCCTTTTCCAATGGATGATTTTGAACGTCGATATCCGCAACCAAATTTTGAATGCCATCCTCTATCATGAGCCGTGAACCCTCCCATAGCAAATCATTAACGTAACCTTTTTCTCTTTGAGCTGGCGTGACTCCTATGTAATTAATGGCACCTCTATCCTTACTAAACTTTTGAGGAACAATGAGTCCTGCAAATTCTCCCTTTGAATTGTAAGCCATTTTCCACCAAGTCTCATTGAAATCTATCTCCTTTAACAGCTCAAAGTACAAGGTTGTTGCCTGTTTGGGACCATGAAATATACTCTCCCTTTATTTTAATCAAACCAAAAAATGTACTTATCAGCTATATCGGCTTATAAGCTTTAAATATTCTGGATTGCCCCTCAGAAATTCAAGTTCCTTATCCTTTTCTACTCCTGCAATCAAGGCAGACAAGAATTGCTCTCCCATAGATATATTTTCCTCTTTAGCTTTTATATGTTTATATAATGGTGAATCATTGATATTCCATTTATTTAGCATTGCCGCAAACATGGATTTTAATAGTTCAACGCATCGATTTTCATCTTTCTTTAATACAGCCAGTTGAAGATGGGCTACATAAGAATTATAATCCCATAAATCATATAACTGGGCCGTTTTTTGAGAAATATCGGCAAAATACTCTGCTTCACTGATTTTATTTTCCTTAATATGAACTTCCATTAACTTTAATAAAATTGTTTGGATTTCATTAGTTTCCTCAATCAATTTCTTTTCTAAAAGTTCCAATGCTTCATAATATTTTCTTTGCTTTATATAAAGATTTGCCTGTAACTGCCTTTTATCAAATGGATGTTTAGGCAGAACATCAATTAACTCTTGTGCTTGAGCATATTCCTCTCGTTCCATATGTTTTGAAATCAACATGGACACTGCCTGATTACGGATCACTGTGTCTTCACTATTGGCAATGCACTCATACATCCTTTCAATTTGTTCATAATATTTTTCGTTGTCTTCCGTATTAAACATAAATAATGAGCCTTCCAGTGATAATGCAGCTGTATAAATCAACTTATCGCAATTGGGGTACTCCTGTATTTTTTCCATTGCCATTTTATAACCGGCTTCAAATCCTTCCTTCTGAATTGTAGCAACCAATTCATTAGCAAAATTACCAATCTCATTATCTGTCAAGTCCTGGCTAAAAGATAGTAATGTATTTAAGTCCGTCCTAAGTAATCTAGCTAAAGCAGGTAATAATGTAATATCCGGATAAGAAATTCCTTTTTCCCATTTATTTACTGCTGGAGTAGAAACCCCTAAATATTCCGCAACTTTTTCTTGAGTCAATTGCAATTCTTGCCGTTTTTCTTTTATTATTTCATTTATTTTCATAATCAATCACCTCATATTACTTCAATAACCTTCTGATATCTTAATTATATCAGAACCAATTCTATTATGTAATTGACAGTTTGTTAACCTTTGCTCAAAAAAATTAATTGATAGTTAATTTACTTTTAGTAGGAAATTGTATCAATCTATTTATCTAAATTCTAAAAAAGACAATGATATCATAAATTACACACATGATGTCATTGCCTCTTCCTCTGGTGAAAGTTAAACAGTGCAGTCATTCATAAAATCAAACACTGTCCAGATAAATCATAATATCATCTATTTAAGATTATTCTCCGTTTGAGTATATTCATCAGCATAACTACAGTACTCATAAGTTGCGATGTAATGAATCACCTTGCCATTAAATACATTTGATTCTGGTACTGCAACTTCTTGAACATCATGCACTTCCATGCAACTAAGACAGAATTTATTTTGAGTTTTTAAAATATCCATACCATGCCTCCTACTTTTTAGAATATGGAAAAATTGCATTCTTAAAATCTACAGTTTCCGGATGTTCCCTTAAGCAATGCATTTGTACTACTTTCTATCCTCTGATTCACTTTCGTCATCTCTCATTTAAACATCGCTTTATTGTTGTATTTCATCCTCCTTAGTTAAATCCCTATTATGTAATATTTACGATTCTCACTTAAGTCCTGCCAGACAAAATCATATCTGCCAGATAAGGTAATGCTATCTTCATTCTTTCCTACACCGGTAGGCTTAAAAATACTGCCGTAAACAGAATATTCTTCTCTAAAAAATTTATAAATGCCTTTATTTCCTTTGCCTTGATAAAATGGCTTGTCTGAAACTAATGTAACACAGCAGGTTTTTGTAAAACCACGCTCTTTCAATTGTTCCATAAACTTTATATCTTTTACAAATGAATACATCTGCTCTGGATACTGCCCATTTAATGGGCACTTTAGTTCAATGGCATACTTCTCAAATTTATCTTCATTAAATATAGTAATATCGATTTCCTTCTTGATAGTTTTGTTGTCCGGTGTGAAATAAGACACATTTCTTTCAAATTGAATCCGATAACCTTGAAGCTTTTTACGTAAGAATATCCCCAGTTCATGCTGGAAGCTAAACTCATTATAGATTTCAATGTTATTAGATTGTACGTATAGGAAAAAATCTTCTGCAAATTGTCTTAAATCAAGCAAATCATCTACCTCTATCCTCCGTCAGCATAGAACGGCTTTATATACAAAACATTCTTTTTTATTTATCCATTTCATAACAAGTTCATTTTCCAAAAGGTATTATAAGCTTTACATAAGTCCGACCAACTGGGAAAAACAGACCTTTTCAGCTCTTTCCTAAACAAGTACTTTCCCGATATTTTTGTCTTGTACCATAACCATATTTATAAGTTCTACTTTTGGTATTTCAAATACTCCTTTATATCCCCTACGAACTGATTACCACAACGTGCCAGCTCGCCAAGCACACGGTCAATTCCATATTCCTGTGTATACCAATTATCACGAGTGATACCATAGCAGTCAACAGGAGCAACGGATATTTCAGCTTCTGGAAAGGCTAGTTGATACAGCATTAAGCAACGTCTTGCGTGAAAAGATTTACAGCATATCATTGCCTTTTTTATGGTAAAACCATTTTCATCTATTGTTTTCCGTGACAAAAAGGCATTATCTCTTGTATGACCGGATTTGTCCTCGCAAATTATGGAATCACGTGGGATACTGTTTTTTAGTAGTACGTCAGTATAAAACTCACAGTCAGTTTTATACTCTTTATTATAAATATCCGTTTTGGACTTAACACCATTGAATTTCCCGCTTTTTACACTGACGCCTCCTGATGGAAGCAATAAAGGTGCATATCCATCATGATATAGTTTAGCCGCTCTTTCAGGAATCTCTGGGAAAGAGCCGCCTGGCAAAAATATAATATCGGCCTTTTGAGGCTTATCAGATACGAATATGTAATTTGTAATATCAGTTATAATACGATTATCCATTACTCAACCCAACCTTTTTTAATTAGTTATTATATTTTCAGTCCTTCTGTTCTTATTTCATATAACGATATTAACAGTTACTTTTCCCATCATAAACATCAATCTATTTTATCTAAATTTTTAAAAAGACAATGACTGCATAAATTACACACATGATGTCATTGTCTCTTTCCTGTATAAACCTCTGATACTTTAATATATCTTCCTTCAAATATATTAATCAATTCCTTTAAAAACGCTTTAACGTCTGTTCTCCAGCAAATATTCCTCTTTTAATTCCTGCGCTAGATACTTATCACTTCTACAATGCATATCTGATATACCTTCGCTCATATCTTGGTATATGATAGAATGATAGAAAAAATCTAACGCTTCCCTGGTGGTAATACCAGCCTCTTTGGCAAATTCATCTATCACTCTTGCATACTTCTTCTGTAACAAAATAGGGCTTGCTTCCATCAGATTTCCTCGTTTCCCACAAATTTCATATACTTTTGCGATACCACCAATTACTAGATCATAAGTACTTGTATTTTCAACTCGCCTGCAGGATGTAATTTACTGCACTCTGCATTTCCGAAGTGGCTCTTGTTATTTCCGTTATTGTCCTTATTGCTGATTCATTATATAAAGGTACATCCAAATAGGCTGGTCTAATACAATCTAAAATGCCTTGTACCATGGAAGCTTGCTGTGCTGCCGCCTTATAAGCTGGAAAATTTACATATTTCATTGCAAGTTGTACAGATGAACTATTAGCTATTTGCTGTGCCGCCTGCATTGCAGAACTATTGGCAAACTTACTGGCAGCCTGCAATGCAGGACTATTTACCACATCATTATAAAATCGAGCCATTGCATCATTTCCATATATATCATCTCGTTTTGTCATAGAATCATCTCCTATATATTTGCCAACACAAGTAACCTGTAACTTTATTTTATACGCAGATGGCTTGCAGTTCCCCAATGGATAGCCCAAGTGCTTTGGACAGTTTGGAAAATGCTCCCATACTGCATCGGTTAAGATAGTCTTCCCAGAATATATATCTGAGAGGATTGCCCATGGAATCCCGCTGATTCTCAATAAACGTAACAGGGCATTTGAATATCCTGCAAAAGCTGTTGTATTGTCATTTTCATTACTTAAATTCATTATATCGGTGTTCCAATATAGTGTCAAGAGAAGTTATAACACAAGTATAGCACAAGATCTAACGTAAAATTGAGACTTTACTATAGCATTTGATCACTTACGAAACTGGATTGCTCTTTCATTATTTTACCTATTTGCAAACCAAACATTATAATCATCAACCTTAATATAGTTATCCGAATTTTTATCCTTTACCTCTAGCTGGAATAAAGGGATGTGATACTTGTTTCTTCCTTTTCTAGCTTCAACCATAACTCCATAAAAATCAAAGTTTCCATAAATTTTTTTAACACTTACTATGTCACCGTAATCTAATACTTCTGTATTTCCATCCCAGTCAATTATTTCTGCTTCAAATGGAAATTTCAAATTACTATTTAGATATTCTTCCCACCTCTCTTCAGCTTCAATTTTTTTATTAATACCCTTTAATAATTCTGCAATCCTTTTTTCTTGCTTACCTAATTCAGTACTGCTATAATCTTCAATTTTCGGTAGGACATAATCATACTTTTCATATAGTTCTTTTAAGATATCATCTTCATTTTCCTCATTATTCTTACATTTTATATGAACAATATCACTACTGCTTAAATACATCTCTCCAAATTCTAAATTCTGTTGTATACTTCCTATAATAAAAGTTTCTGGCATATTCTTTAAAGTTGAACTATCCCATTTAATTAAAAATAGTGGCTCATTATCTATACTTATAGATTCCGCTGTTATTTTGCCTTGCCAATTTTCAATACAATGCGCCTCATTTTCAGGATCTAGAATCCCTTTTTTAACTTTAACATAATCACCTATCTTGAAACCTATGCTTTTCTTTTTCATATATTTCCTTTTCACTCCATTTAATCATTGTATTGGGATATCATTGGTTTTTCAAATCAAATTTTCATCAAAAAACTCTCGTCCCTCATTTTTTTTCTATTTCTCATGCCAAATGCTCTCATTCCATCATGAAAAGCTGACCATCTCAAATATTTCCCTGGTAAAATCGCATTATCTCTTGTATGACCGGATTTGTCCTCGCAAATTATGGAATCATGTGGGATACTGTTTTTTAGTAGTACGTCAGTATAAAACTCACAGTCAGTTTTATACTCTTTATTATAAATATCAGTTTTGGACTTAACACCATTGAATTTCCCGTTTTTTACACTGACGCCTCCTGATGGAAGCAATCAAGGTGCATATCCGTCATGATATAGTTTAGCCGCTCTTTCAGGAATCTCTGGAAAAGAGCCGCCTGGCAAAAATATAATATTGACCTTTTGAGGCTTATCAGATATGAATATGTAATTTGTAATATCAGTTATAATACGATTATCCATTACCCAACCCAACCTTTTTTTAATATTTTATTTATCGACTTTGTTCCATTAACAATTTAATAGGATTCCACGGTAGTAAAATAAACAACTTTGAGGTATATAACTATAGAACCCTTATCAAAACATTGATTCCCTGTCCATGGACAAGTGAGTCCAGAAAAGAAACAAGGGAGCAGGGCGCTGCCATTGCTGCCCCCTTCAGCCGGACTAATTAGGAAATTCTAGTAGTTCTCCAAACCTTTTACTTTGTCTTATCCATAATCTTTTTCATATTCTTGTTAACTTCTTGGGCAACAGATTCATGATAGATGTCAGCATAAGTTTTTGAATCTTTGATTAAATCCTCGCAGAAAGCCGCTACGTCACTACCCGTCACTTCAAGTACACCTTTCCCCAAGGCCGCGCCCTCTTCAAAAAGATCAATAATCCCCGAGAGCAAACCCATCCCTTCGGTTGGTTGGGCAGGACCAGCCTTAAAAATATATTTTTGAATCTCTTTATAAACAATCTGGTAATCTTGTGGGAGCGCTTTGACACGCGCCACGTGTGCTCGCCATTCTTTTTTACCTTCAATGATATCTTGTATTCTCATTTTCCCTCCTATTTACCTAATTTTTTAGCAATATTATTGTTAAGTTGCTCCCGCCACTTATCGTGAAAAGACTTTGCCCCTTCTTCACTGGCCAATGCTGAACAAAATCCTTTGATATCATCACCTAAAACCTCTTGGACACTCCGACCGTCCGCCGCAGTTTCTTCCAGTAAGTTAAGGACACCGTCAAGGATTGGCATAAGGTTGCGACCAGTGAAATCTGAGTATGACCAAAGATTGGCACTAATTTTTTCCCATGCCGCTTGATAATCAGCTGGCAGCTTTTTGGCTCGCATTTCAAAAGTTTTTAATTCTTTAGTCATGTCACTGCCTGTGATTCTTTCCCAAAAATTCATTGTTTTTTCTCCTTTAACTCATTAATTCTCGATGATACAAACTCCCATTTTTCCCAAAACTTCCGCAGTTCCTCTCGCCCCGCGTCGTTGAGCATGAAAAATTTTCGAGGTGGTCCCATATTAGATGGCTTTTTCATAATTTCCACCAACTTGTTTTTCTCAAGCCGCACCAGGATGGTATAAACTGTCCCATCCACGACATCCGAAAATCCGAGAGCATTTAGCCGCCGTGTGATCTCGTACCCATATATTTCTTCGTGGCTGATAATTTCAAGGACACAACCTTCCAGCACACCTTTAAGCATTTCTGTCAGATTTTCCATTGCAATTCCTCCTGGCTATGTAGTATTACTTGTATTCAGTACTACTTAGTACATGTATATAGTATCACATAATAGTTCCGTTGTCCAGATGCTTTTTTGATTGGGCAGGCGTTTCAATGCCCTGTAACAATTGTTCCTTCAATCTCTCTTTCCATTCTTTGCTCATACTATTTTATTCGTGCCTATATCTTGCTGCATTACTCCACTTATATAAGTCATTTTTCTTTACACGACAGAAAAGCATCCAGGTTAAGACTGAATGCTTTTTTACACTTCTTATATTAAATTACGATATTCTCTTCTTCCATCCACAATAGCATATATAATAACCGTCTTATCTATCTCGTTTATCTTATAAAACACAAGATGCCTTTCAATAATCACTACCCTATACCCTTGCTTTTCCAAAATTGAATATCTCGGAATACTTCCTGACTCTGGAAACTCCTGCAGATGATTGATTGCAGTTTCAATTTTATCCAGATACCTTAGTGCAATATCAATATCACCGGAATCATCTGCAATATAAAAAATGATTTTACACTATCTTATCAAATATTGTTCTACTCGTATTAAAAAGACGTTTCCTTTTGCAGAAACGTCTAATATTTTTAGATAAAATAATACTATTTACTCAACTATTTCATTTTTATTTGCAATGCAAATTCGCTTTTTCTCGCTAAAAGCCTTATAAAAAGTGTCTTCATTTCATCAGCCCTTTACCGCTCCACTCATTCCTTCCACATAGTACTTCTGTGTTTTCAGGAACAGGAAAGCAATCGGAATTGATATAATTACTGCTCCGGCAGCAAAGCTGCAGAACCATTGGTCAATGTATTCTTTATCAAGCATCTGATAAAGCCCCACAGCGACTGTATAATATTTTTGATTTGGTCCACAAAGTACTTTTGCCATCATGAAGTCTTTAAAAGGAGCGGCAAAGGATGTTAATAAAGTATAAACAATGATAGGTTTGCTTAATGGCATAATAACTCTAATTAAAACTTTCCATTTGGTCGCCCCATCTAAAAGTGCCGCCTCATCAAGTGCGTAAGGAATTGTATCGAAGAAACCTTTTGCAATGTGATATCCGCATCCGGCACCTCCTGCATAAACCGCTATCATTGCAACTCTCAACATTGGACCATCCGTCCAGCCAAACATTTTAAATATGTAATACACTGCTATCATTGACATGAATCCAGGAAATAAATTGACAACCATGGCCGCATTCATAATTGCTCTTCTTGATCTGAATCGTAGCCTGGATAAAGCAAATGCTACCGAAATTACAAAAAATGTAGAGATTAAGCAACTGGCAATTGCTATTAAAAATGTGTTTACCAGCATTTGAGGAAAATTAAAAACCGAAAAGTCTGTAAATAATTTCTTATAATTATCCAGTGTAAAGCTAGTAGGGATAAAAGTCGAGCTATAAGAGCCTTTGGTACCCCTAAAGCTGGTTAATAATACCCAAAAAACAGGTATCAGCCATATAAATGCTAAAATTGCCAAGATTACATGGGCAAAAGTGACGATTATTTTTTTCTTTAAAGAATATTTTTTAAAGCGTTTCATCGGAAACCCTCCTCATTTTTATAGGATCCACTTAACCGGAAAGAAATTAAAGAAGCAATTCCCAATGTAATAAACGTCATAATACCAATTACTGCTCCAACATCAAAATATTGATTTTCAATGGTTAATTTGTATAACCAGGTAATCAGTAAATCCGTCTTACCGGCAGTTGATTCTACCGCTCTTGGATATCCTTGTGAAGTAAGGAATATAACATTAAAATTATTTACATTTCCTGCAAAAACAGTGATTAGGAAAGGTGTCGTTACAAACAGCATATAGGGCAATGTGATTTTCCTAAAGATCGTAACCGGACCAGCCCCATCCACCCTCGCTGAATCATAAAGCTCACCGGGAATATTTTGCAAAATTCCTGTAACCTGCAGCAAGGTATAAGGCACCCCTACCCAAATATTGATTAAGACAACTGTAACACGTGCCCAAACAGTATTCGTAAAAAATGGCAGTGATTCTCTTGCTTGCAAAATACCCATATTTCTTAAGAGTATATTGACAGCTCCTTCCGGCTGGAGCATTTGCCTTAAAATCAGAAGCGTTACAAAATGAGGGATTGCTACTGTCAGCACAAAGCAAAAACGCCAGAATTTTTTAGCACGGATTTCTTTCCAATTAATAAACATTGCAAGCACCATACCGATGAAATAGTTTGAAAAGGTGGCACATATTGCCCATAGGATTGTCCATCCTAAAACAGGCCAAAATGTCTTACCTAAGCCGCTTCCAAAGTTTATCATATTTTTAAAATTTTTAAGCCCAACCCAGTCAAACAGCACAAGCTTACTATTTTCAACACTATAATTGGTGAAAGCCATACTCATCATGAATATCAATGGTAATATAGTGAATATCAGCACTCCCGAAATCGGTAGAAACAGTAATGTTTTATGTAAATTATTATCAAACAATTCGTAAACTTCATCTTTTAAGCTTGGGGGTCTCTTATTGTTTTTCACATACTCTTCTGCTTTATATGCATTTATTACGGATATCCTCATTAAGATAACTGCGCAGAATAGAATAGCCAGAGTTATAATTCCATACAATAAAATTATTAGCGAACGATCTCCATCAACGTATTCATATACACTTTTTGCCTCATTCCAGATTTTATATTGTTCTACATCACCAAGGGTAATTAATTTCTTAAGGTAATACATACCTTCCTTCATCATAAACAGTAAAATAGCAATCTCTGCAAATAAAAGCATAAAGCCCTTTATGAATTGCTTTCTTACAAAGCATCCCAACCCAAATACCACGGAAGACATCTTCACAATGATGGAACCATCTTTCCAGGCACGAGTAAAACTATATCCAGTTAAGAATGACTTTTTCCTTGCTCTCATTTATATAACCTCATTTTCTCTTACTGTATGCCTGAAGAATTAGCACTTGCATTGAATGCTTCTGTTTTTTCTTTCGCATTATCATGGGTAACCACACCATCCCTTAATTCTGTTCCAAAGCTTTCTGCCGGTGTCCAGAAATATGTCATTTCCGTAAAGTTGGATCTAGGTACGGCAATATTTGCTATTGTATATGCGTCTGTCTTCACCACGATATCTTCTCGGATTCCAGCATCCTCCAGTAATTCATTATAACATGGTACATAATTTCTTGTTTCATAATGCAGCTTCTGTCCTTCGTATCCGCCAAGGTACATGGCTAATTCAATTGCTACTTCCGGATATTTTGTTGTTGATTTCACACCAATTGCTTTTGAAGAACCAAAGGGTTTCATTTGAGTTTCTGTTCCGTTAAGGTTAAAGCTTGGTAATGGGGCAACGCCAAAATTGTCACCTAAAATTTCCTTTGTTTGCTCAGCCTGCCATGTACCACATAAATATGCATTTACATTGCCTTCTCGCATCATTGCAATTGCATCGGCAGGTGTTGCTACTACCATATTGGGATTTTTCACTAAATCCACCAAATAATTAGTTACAGCAGTGGCATTCTCGCCGCCAAGATCTATTCCAGCATTTCTATCCCTTCCGTCCTCGCCAAAGAAAGTACATCCGGCACCTAAATAAAATGAAGAAGAATAAAATCCGTCCGTTAATGGAATTGCTACTTTCCCTTTTTCCAGCATAGTCTCCAATGACTTCACATCATCCTCTGAATATACGCTCTTATCATAATACATAAAAAATGTATTTGTCGTCATTGGTACGCCATATACTCCGCCATCCTCATAGGTCAGACCATCTACGAGAACCTTTGAATAATTTTCATTGATCGTATCTAAATACTTGCCACCCAGCTGACTAAGGCTATTTGCCTGACAAAGATTTTCAAGTCCCGTTGAAGAAAATAAAAAGACATCTGCAGCAGCATCAATATCCTGGGGTACTAATTTTTTCGCATCCGACTCCGTACAAACACCATAGTTAAAAGTAATATCCCACTCTGGATGTTCTTCATTAAATTTATTACACATAGTATTGAGCCATTCCCCATATTGAGGATCCTGATCCTCTGATGGGCTCCAGACACTTAATTCCATACTAACTGGTTCAACAGTCTCAGTTGAACTTTGCTGTTCATCTGGTGTTGCATTATTTTTCCCCGTAGTTTCTACTTTCTTTGAACATCCCGGTAAAGTAGCCGCTAACATTGCAGCCAGTAAAATAGCTAAACTTCTTTTTCTCATATCGTATTCTCCTTTTTCATTATTGCGAAATGTTTCTTTTTATGCTTTTTTATATTAACACGAATAATATACTATGTCAATGAAAAAAATATAATTATTAGCTAATTAAATTTAACTGTTGCAAATTAATATATACAATGTTACTATATACTTGATATTATGTTTCGGAAAATATAAGATTAACTTTAATTGTTTCGGAAACATTGAATGTTTTATATTTAAATACTTTACACTTATATTAAAGAAAGAGAGCGAAATATGCGAATTAATTATCACACACACACAAATCGATGCTTACATGCACAAGGCTCAGAAGAAGATTACGTTCTTTCAGCTATACATTCAAATGTAGATATACTAGGCTTTTCAGATCATGCGCCATTTCCGGATAAAGACTTTGGGCTGCGCATGTCCTATGGTGAACTAAAGGATTACATAAGTACCATTGATATGCTAGCTAAAAAATATTCCGGTAATATCAAACTGGCAAAAGGATTGGAAACAGAATATCTTCCCGAATACAATCAGTACTATGAAGATCTGTTAACCAAAGAAGGTTTACAATATCTGCTCCTGGGAGAACACTTTTTTACAACAGCTCAGGGACACTTTAATATCTACAATGCGGTTTCTACCGATATCTATATTGATTATGCGAAGGCCATAGCATCTGCATTGAAAACAAAATATTTTAAAATAGTGGCTCATCCCGACTTGTTTTTATTAAATCCCTTTGCATGGGATAAGAATTGCGAAATCGCATGCGATATTATTATCAATGAGGCTGCAAATACAAATACTATTTTAGAATATAATGCAAATGGTTTTAGGCGTGGGAAAAAAGAATACCCGGATGGCATTCGCTTTCAATATCCTCATCATGCCTTCTGGGAAAGAGTTTCAAGAACTAATATTCCTGTTATAATCGGATCTGATTGTCATAGCCCGAAACAAGTTTGGGATGATACCGTAGAATTCTCTTACAAGAAATTAAATACATATGGCATTTTACCAATTGTTGTATTATAATTATCACAGATTGAATGAAATTGCGCTTTTAAAGTTATATGAATTAAATAATATTCAATGAGTAAGGAGTTTTGTTATTAATGAACATAAGAGATATTGCCCAGTTAGCAAATGTAACTCCCGGTACAGTTTCTAAGGTGTTAAATAATTATCCGGATATCAGTAATTCTACCAGGCAGCTTGTTCTTAAAATTATCGAAGAAAATAAATATAAACCTAATTCCTATACGCGTCAGCAAAAAGGGGTAGGTTCAAAACCATCCATCGGTTTGATTATTGAGAGCGTATATACTTCTTTATATGAAACTTTGGCAGAAATATTATCAATACGTTTGCATAATGGTAATTACACAATATTGTCATACCATGATAACTATTATGCCCAAGACAAATCAGAGAAATTTCAGGAACTGGTTACTTACGCCAATTCAAACAGCCTTAATGGAATTATTTATATCGGAGGTAATTTTGAACAAGTTTCGCAAGATCGTTTTAATGAACTTAAATGCCCGACTATCTTTGTAAACGCAGTTTTGCCAAACAATATGGAAGCGACAAGTTATTCCAGCGTTCAGGTTAATCATTACGAAACGGCTTATAGGCAAATGTCCTATTTAATTAGTAAGGGTCATAAAAATATCTGTACACTGATATCTTCAAATAATGATAATAGTGTTTATGGTACACGTGCAAAGGCCTATACCGATGCATTAAGCGACAATCATCTGGAGCATAACTTATCCTATTTTATTGAAGGTGGATATTCTTATGAACGCTCTTATAATGGCTTAGTTCATTTATTGAAGCAGCACACAGATATTTCTGCTATCTGTTGTGTTACTGACATTGTGTGCATTGCTGTGATTCGTGCAATTCATGATATAGGAAAAATACCTGGAAAGGATATTGAGATTATCAGCTTTGATGGACTTGAAGAGGTTAACTATTATGTCCCTTCTATAACTACCTTCGCTCAGCCAATAAATGACCTTACCATTTGTATTTATGATTTATTAATTGGTCTGATTAATAAGGAAAGAAGCCCACAGCACATTACCTTTCAAGCCAAACTGATAACCAATGAATCCTGCAGGTGAGTATGTTGGCTTCTGGCAATACACTCGCGAAGATTTTCCCACATTAGATATGGTTAAAAGAATTGCTGAATAGTCCATAAAACAGCTTGGTTTAATGGTTATATTTTCTATAAAATCAATCTTTGATAGACATTGGACTGTTGCAAAATAAAAAATTTGTCATTCTTCGAACTTATAATTCAGCTTTGCTGAATTTGCTCTCAGAATTATCACGCTTAACAGCACCGCAGTAAACGAAATGCTTATTGCGTGATAATTCTGCCGCGCCGGGCTTGCTTGTGGGCATAAACTACTCCGAAGGAGTTGCTTGCTATGATTCTTTCATAAGAATGACAGTTTTGTAACAGCCCTTTTATCTTCTTATTCTATCATGCTATATCTTCTTATTTTACTATGTTATATTTTCAGCCCTTCTGTTCTTATCTCATATGAAACGATATTAACTGTTACTTTTTCCGTCATAAACATCTCCTTTGATGGTGAATTTACTCGTGGAAATTATTAAATGCTGCACAATCATCCTGCCATTTTTCCATTTTTTCTTTGATTATAGTGCAGAGATAATTATATTTTTCTTTAGATACGTATCCATGTTCATTCATACACTTGTAGAATTTCTTGATACTTGCTGCGGTCGTTTTTATTGTTCCTGGAGTTGACCACATGCACCTATGTATGAAAAAGTAGCCTAAAAACATATCAATCTTACTGCCACAACCTTCCTGCATCCCAAAAGGAGATTCTCTTTGAAGATAATCATTAATGTAAAAATCTACATTGCTAACATGTTTACTTATTGTTTTGTGAGTAAATCCAGATTCCATCAAATCTCTTTCAAATATTTCAAGGTAGCTATTATTTTTTTCTTGTTGCTGCCTGCATTGCATTTCATATTCTTCGTAGTTCACTGAAATATTACTCCTTCCATCACACAATTCTTAATCAAACGGCAACTCTTCTACTTTCTTTTTAGACTTTAAACTTTTGTTATCTGATATAACCCCTACTTTACCAAATCTATCTTCATACATATCTCTGATCCATATTTTTACCGGTGCCTTCCACTGCTCATTTTTATTTGGTATATTTTTTATTAAACTCTTGGGATTAAGCCCCATTTCTTTAGCCATTTGAATTTCTTCATTATTAAGCTTACATCTTCTCTTGGCTTCAATCCATAATTCTTTACTATATGCCATTAAGCACCATATCCTTTTCATATAATGATAACTTTCTTTACATCATTCTTCTTTCCGCCTAGACCGAGATATTCTTCGCGTAGGTAGCCTGCCTATTCCCCTGTAATCAAACCAGCCCAAAGGTTAGAATTGATTGCTCCGTAAGCTTATCTCATATGCAAACAAAATTCAATTTTCATCAATAACAATCTTCTGTATAAATTCATTTCTCAAGGCAATCAATCCTTTCATCTGATATTAAAGCAGAAAAAGCACACATTTCTTTTTACCAACATTATAGGACATTTTTCATACCATTTCTATTGCTATTTCCATTTTACTCCACAGGAACCTATGCTTGTTATATCTATGGCATTATCAAATAAATTTTTTTAAAATGTAAGCCCTGAAATGCTTCTTTCAAGGCTTCTTTCTTACTTAATATATATCAATATAAAACGCACGTCTCTCTATATTAAAAAGTTAAAACTTACTTTTATCGTAGTCTCAACCTATATTTCCTATCCTCTCTTTCATTCTTTTTATCTAATTCACGATTCACATAATTCATATGCCAACAATATTTTTGGTAAACACGTTCGGTATATTTTCCACGAAGCTCGTCTTGCATCATATTAAAACCATTCATTAACATCAGTCCACCAAAATGCCAAATAGATAGATAGTTTAAAAAAACGATATTATCAAAATCTTGTTGTATGTATTCATGCAATGTTTTATCATTTCCTAGTTCATGCAATATTTCGGAGTCAATTACTATCCTTGGGTAAATGGCTATATTATTTTCAAGATTATATGCCTTAAGTAATGCATTACCCCAAACCATTGTGTCATCAATAAATAACTCTCCAATCGTAATGCCTCCCCTAACTAACCATCCCACTCCATCACCAACGGATGAACATGCAAAATGAGAAGCGCAGTTTAACACACATTTAATATCTAGCATTCTTTCAGCATAATCTTTAGAAAGTCTCTTGGAAATTATAATATTATCTGAAAAAATTTTAAACTGTATCTCATTATATCCTTTGATAGCAATTTCTTTTGATAATCGGATAGATGTAGTATACAAATTGTGTAATTTATTCATTAACATTTTTTGGTACTCCTTATCCGTTTTCATTCTTGTTGAGACGCCTAACAAATCTAAATAGGCTACAATATATTCCGATGTTTCTCTGCCATATTTATCAACATTACTATTTATCAACATAGTAATTGCTCCTTTTGCAAAGCAATACTTTTCAGGTATATAACTTTTTAAATAAAACTCTAACATATTTTCTCTAGCTGTACCCTTTTCACCATTGTGGTAAATCTTACTTGTTATATCATTAAAATCAATCTGCATCTTTTTGGAAACCAATAAAAAGATATCTTTTAATATACTCTCACTCTCCTATATATTCTAAAATATTATTTTTTTCGCAATCCTAATTTCTATATTGTATCATTTATTATGAATAGTAATATTTTTCAAATTGCTTTTATATTGTTGTAAATTGTCATCATGAAAAAAATGTATTGTTGCTAAATATACCTTAAAAGCCTTTATATAATTTTCTTCATCAGACTTATTTCTTAAAGGTGCTTCTATGTATATATATTTTTTGCCATTTATCTCTTTACTAGACCAATCTCTTATTTCAAAAACAAATTTACAATTTTCAATATCAAATATGATGCTAATATAAAATTTATTATCATTATGATAAAGAGAGCAGCTTATTTCACCATTTGTTAGTATCGAAAGTAATCTGGCATCTATTATCTCTGTTACACACCATACCAATTCATAGTACATCTGCAAGTCATCTATAGTAGGAATTTTGTATTCATGTTCTAGTTTATTTCTAATGCTATTTAATTTATTTATTGATTTGGGAGATAGTATGCCTATATTAGATAAAAACTTTGTTTTCTGCTCAAATTTTAAATTATTCTTCTTGAATATTCTCTCCAAATTAATACTTTTTAAAAAAATATCTAATTGGCAATCTAGTGCTCGTTTCAAATTTGATACAGAATTAACTTTATCGCTCAAAGCATTACTATCAAGCCCCTTTTCAGCCATACCCAAAAACTCTGTTGGTGTAATTTCATAAATAGGGATTATCATATCAGCACCTACACTTGAATCAAGTTCTATTTCATCACAAAATAATATCTTACTGATAATGTCATCTAAATTTGTTAATTCTTTCATTTTAGCCTCCTAAAAGTTAAATTGCCTTTTTTTGTATCAAATTATTTTAGTCGCTTTCTTAAGTTCCTTACAATATTTTAACATGCTATTAATTATTTGTCGTTATATAAAATGAAAAGATGCATACATTTTTAAACAACTGCTTCAGGCTGCTACCAAATATATACATCTTTATTATATTACAGCTTTATATCAACTTTAATTTCTATATTGTAGTCATAAACACTTTTTCGAATTAATAAAATGCACGTCTCCACATATCTTGAAGAGATAAAAAAGATGAGCTAATACTCCCTTGGTGTCAGGAAATAATTCTGAAAAAAATATCCTACTAATATATTTTTACAAATTTTTAATACCTACTTTTTATATTATGGATCTGTCAATACCGGTCTTAAATAACGATTTTATTCTTCTCGCACCAAAAATGGCAGTACTCATTAGGTAATATTTATTTGTTCTTTTTAACATTAGATAAACATATATTTAATTTATAAATATTAAGGAGAAGCTATTCGATGAATAAACAAGCTATTATCTATTGTCGTGTAGATCATAATAAGATACTGCAGCCAAATCATTCCAATATAAATTTTCAAAGATATGCACTCGAAAATTTTGCGACACTTCATAATATTGATATTATTGGGTATTATGAAGATATAGGCTACACAGGATCTGATATAAATCGTCCAGGATTATGTAAATTATTAGCGGACACAAAGACTTTAAACTGTCGATTTATTCTGGTTTTTAGCCTTGACCGCCTTTTTCTTAGTTACACGGAAAGGTTTAATAAATATAATGCTTTACAAATATATTCAATAAAAGAAAATCTCGAAATAAAATAAATATATATGAATATTTAATCATTTAGACTCTAGATTTTAAATATTCTAGTGATTTTTTTTGTAAAGCATGAATAAAAAGTTTATAATAGTCTCCGATAAAATCAGGATAGAAATAACACAATGTATTAATTACATCATCAATATATAAATCGGATATTTCCTGTATCCTAAAAAATGGTTCTAAATAGTACTTTGCGCATTCATTTCCATATTCCTTTACATATTCTGTTAGATATGATTCAAAGTGGATATAGTCCCAGCATTTATCGTACGAGATTGTTAAGATTTGTTCTCGAATATGATCTTTGGGAATAAAATAACCTATTTTTTTATTAATACCAGCTTGAGCAAACATCATCTCATTTATAGTAAATGAAGCCGTTGTATCCACTCGATAAATAAAATTATCCTTCGCTAATACAATTTCAATCCCATCACTTTCAAGAAACATCCACTCCATTGCACAAAATCTAAAAAAATCTTCCCAATTTATTGCATGATCACGAATAATATCATATGTAGGTTTGCTATTTTCTAAATCTAGATAACGACATCCTATTATATATTCTGTTTTGAAATAGTTGCGCTTTTCATTCGTTGAAATTTGAAACAGCTTTGCATCTGGCATTTTAACATCCATTGCTTGCGCTAATTTAGTATAAATAAATTCATTTGCAGCACAATCACAATATGCATGTTTAACTAAATATTTTTCTTTCTTATTAATTTTATTCCTAGCTAATAATAAATTTCCACTATCCCCTTCAGATTCCTTTGTTGTTATAGAGGAAAACATAAAGTCTCCTGTATTCAACACATCATTAGATTTTAATCGAGGTTTCTTTGCATTTTCAATATTTTTATTTTCCATACGTAACCGGCGCATCGCTTGTTGTGCAATTTTTATTTGCCATTCTGATTTATCCATCTAATTATCCTCTGTTTATATAATTGCGTAGCTTCATTAGTACCTAATATTGAATATATGAAACATAAGTAGATAATTTCTATGTTCTAACATCGGTATTTAACAATATAGAAATTATATAATATTTTCCTATTATTGTTTAATATATTCTTAAGCATCATGATTAACTTTTGTATGAGGTATTCTCACTAATTGAATACCCTTTACATTATCATAAAAGTCTCTACGATTATACATATTTCTTATCTATATTTTACTACATAAGAACATTTTTGTCGCTAGAAAAAAATGATAATATGTTCTTCTGCAATTCTCTTCTTTGTTGCTGCCTGTATTTATTCTATTTTCCCATAAGTTAATTTTTCGACATCTAAGTAAATAAGTAATTCTATTTTTTCTACAAAAAAAGGTCACTAAAATTTTTCTCTCATTTCCTCAATTTTAGTGGTCATCTATTACTTTTAATTATTTTTCGTTGCAACAGACTATGGACTCCATATGCCTTGAGTAGACAAAAAAATATATTAGTCTATTGAAGATTTTACCCATTATAATTTTCTAGTAGTTTCTCATTTTATATATCGGTCGGTGGTTCTGTTATATTTGACATTTACAATAATTGTACTGATAAAGTATAGTTGGCTTGATGTAATTTACAACAGCAAAAAATGAGAGAGTTCAAGATAGGCCCTATTCCTCTCTCATTGGACTTTTGTTTACTCTAACATGCTGCAGGAATCTATACATCAGCAATTTAAGCGTTTTTTTTGTGGTTAAACTCCACTATTATATCTCCCCAATACCACTAATGTGGGCCTATTATTGTTCTTACACATGCGCCTCACTTACGCAGAGTCCAACTGCAGAATATCGCATCAGCAATGTTTATGGGCACGGTTGAAATACCGGCTACAAAGACCCTTCACACTTGAGTACAGAAAAGTTCATTACTGCCTTGAGTATTTTTTTCAACGGCACCACTTCCCTTCTCTTAATATTCATATATTAGTATATCATATCTATAACTATTAGGAAATACATTTCTTATTCTTGAGTTTCCGTTCTTTTATCCACACTCAGTGAATTTCACTGATTTGTTATAAA
>ENA-UOOR01000572-UOOR01000572.1-fermentation-metagenome-genome-assembly--contig:-NODE-572-length-51224-cov-6.279192_pt1 | contig 51224 bp, 29 predicted proteins | sample MGYA00245780_ERZ724029 | MGnify/ENA primary metagenome ERZ724029 (study PRJEB28704, sample SAMN03018315) | fermentation metagenome | biome: anthropogenic terrestrial biome; feature: soil; material...
TCTGGTTTCCCCTCCTTCTGCTCTGGTTTCCCCTCCTTCTGCTCTGGTTTCCCCTCCTTCTGCTCTGGTTTCCCCTGCTTCCGGCTTGGTTCTACCTATTTCTGCTCTGGTTTCCCCTCCTTCCGCTCTGGTTCCCCCTGCTTCTGCTCTGGCCCCCCTGCTTTTCGCTCTGGTTCTACCGGCTTCCGGCCTGGTTTCAGGCACTTGGCCCTGCTTATGCGCCTCTGCCGAGTAGGTTCCCCGCGAGTGCTTGCTGGTAGCGTCGGGATCGCCGGCCGCGGCAGTCAAGGCCAGCACCACCGACTGCGTCGGTTCGCGACTGGCGATGCAGACACGTCCATGGGCCCGGCGCGACCGCCGCCATCCCTGCAAGCTCCCGGCGTGCAGCGACGAGCTCGATGATCCGCTATCCTTCCTTGCGCATTCCTGCACACCACCGAGGAAGAACATGAAAGCTCGGATCGCCTTCAGCACCGCCGTCCTCCTGCTCACCGCGTGCGGCGAGAAGCCCCCGCCGCAGTCGACCGACGCCGGAACCACGGAGCCGACCATCGACGTGCGGCAATCGACGGTGGTCGCCGCGCCGGACAAGGACGTAGTCGCCGACGGTGAGACCCGCTCGACCATCACCGTGACCATCAAGGACACGGCCGGGCAGCCGATGCCGGACTTCCAGGTCCTCCTCGCGGCCCAGGGCGAGGGCGCCTCCATCATCCAGCCCGGCGGGTCGACCGATGCCAACGGCATCGCCATCGGCTTCGTGACCGCGAACAAGCCGGGCACCGTGAAGATCACGGCGAAGGTGAGCGACGCCACCAGCACCTACGATCTGCCCTCGCAGGCGCAGGTCGCCTTCGTCGCCGGCGAGGCGAAGAAGCTCGTCTTCCTGGTGCCGCCGTCAGCCGCCCAGGCAGGAAAGAACATCGCGCCGGCGGTCCGGGTCGCGGTGCAGGACGACTTCGGCAACGCGCTCGACTCGAACCTCGAGGTGACGCTCGCGCTCGGCGAAAACCCCGGAGGCGCCACGCTCGCCGGCACGCTGACCGTCGCCGCCGACGCGGGTACCGCCACCTTTGGAGACCTGAGAATCGACAAGGCCGCCAGCGGCTACACCCTGGTCGCCAGCGCTTCGGGCCTCGAGTCGGTCGCCAGCGCGCCGTTCGAGATCACCGCCGGCGCTCCGGCGGGCCTCTCCTTCCTCGAGGTGCCCGCCTCCGCTGTCGCCGGGGCCGCCTTCGCTCCGCCCGTGCGCATCGCCGTCCTCGACCCCGAGGGCAACGTCATCCCCGACGCCACGAACATCGTCACCGTCGCCCTCGGCGAGAATCCGGGGCAGGCCACGCTCGCAGGGACGCTCTCGGTCCGAGCGAACGCGGGCGTCGCGACCTTCAGCGATCTGAAGCTGAACAAGGCTGCGACCGGCTATGAGTTGGTCGCCACCACCAGCGGGCTCGCGGGAGCGACCAGCGAGCGGTTCACCGTCGCGCCCGCAGCGCCGGCGCGCCTCGGCTTCGTCGCCCACCCCTCGACGGTCACCGCCGGGGTCGCCATCGCGCCCGCGGTCAAGGTCGCCGTCGAAGACCAGTTCGGCAACCGGCTCACCGACACCTCGGCCACCATCACCGTCGCCCTGGGGACAAACCCGGGCACCGCGGCGCTCTCGGGCACGGCGACGGTGGAGACCGAGGGAGGAATCGCGACCTTTGACAGCCTCAGCCTCGACAAGGCGGCCCGCGGCTATGTCCTGGTGGCGAGCGCCGACGACTTGGCCAGCGCGAACAGCAATCCGTTCGAGGTCGTCGCGGCTACCCCCTTCCACCTTTCGTTCCTCTCCGGTCCGACGAACACCGAGGCCGGAGCGACGATCACGCCCGCAATCCGGATCGTCGTCGAGGACGCCTTCGGGAACACCGTCACCGGCAGCCAGCTCCCCATCGCGCTCGCGCTGGGCGCAAATCCGGGCAGCGGAACCCTCTCCGGCACCCTGCTCAGCTATCCGACCGGGGGCATCGCCACCTTCGCGGACCTGTCGATCAACAAGTCAGGGGCCGGCCACACCCTCGTCGCCAGCGCGATGGGCACGCAGTTGCCGACCACGACGAGCGCGACCTTCGACATCATCCCCGCTGCGCCCATCGCCCTTGGCTTCCGCGTCCAGCCGGCCGACGTCGCGGCCGGCTCGCCGATTACTCCAGCGGTCGAGGTCTCGCTGCTCGACCGCTTCGGCAACCTCGTGACCTACGCGACCAATCGGATAACGCTCGCGCTGGGCGCCAACCCCGGCAACGGGCACCTGCTCGGAACGTTGTCGGCCGATGCAGCCGGCGGCATCGCCAGCTTTGCGGACCTGCGGGTCGACCGAATCGCCAACGGCTACACGGTGGTCGCCTCGACGAGCGGCCTGCCGAGCATCACCAGCGAGCCCTTCGCGGTTACCGGCGGCGCGGCCTCGCGCCTGGCGTTCGTCCAGCATCCCTCGCAGTCGACCTCGAACCTGCCCATCGCCCCCGCGGTCCAGGTCGAGGTGCTCGACGCCTTCGGCAACCGCCTGCTCACCGCGACCGATCCGGTGACCCTCTCGCTCGAGGGCGGCACGAGCGGCGCGCTGCTCTCGGGGACGAAGACCGCCACCCCGGTGAACGGAATCGCGAGCTTTGCCGACCTCTCGGTCGACAAGGCAGGCACGGGCTACGCGCTGCGCGCGCGGGCGACCGGGCTCATCGGCGCGACGAGCAGCGCCTTCAACGTCATCGCCGGCGCGCCGGCGAGCCTCGTCTTCCTCGTCCAGCCGCAGCTCTCCACCGTCAACGAGGCGCTCCGGCCCATCATCGAGGTCGCGGTCCTCGACTCGGCGAGCAACCGGGCCTCCGGCGCACATCCGGTCACCATGGCCCTCGCCTCCAACCCGACCGCGGCGGCGCTCAACGGCACGGCGACTGTCAATTCGGCCGACGGCGTCGCGTCCTTCCAGGACCTGAGCGTCAGCAAGATCGGCGCAGGCTACACGCTCTCGGCGAGCCTGGCCGGCGTGTCGAGCGTGACGAGCAACGCCTTCGACGTGGTCTCGGGCACCGCCTCCAAGCTGGTCTTCCACGTGCAGCCGAGCACTACGGTCGCGGGCGTGGAGATCGCGCCGCCGGTCGAGGTCCGGGTGCTCGACGCCTTCGGCAACCTCGTGCCGACCGCGACGCATTCGATCTCGATAGCCATCGGCACCGGACCGGGCACGCTGCTCGGCAACGCCACGGTAGTCGCCGTCAACGGCGTCGCGACCTTCCCTGGGCTGAGCATCGAGAGAGCCGCGACCGGCTACACCCTCGTCGCCTCGGCGAGCGGCCTCACCAACGCCATCAGCTCGGGCTTCAACATCACCCCGGCGGCAGTGAGCGCCTCGGTGTCGACGGTCGTCGCCTCGCGGGTCGACGAGGTCGTTGCCGACAACAGCGACAGCTCCTCGATCACCGTGACCGCGCGCGACGCCTTCGGGAACCCGGTGCCGGGCGCCAGCGTGACCCTCGCTGCGACCGGCGAGGGCAACACCGTGGGCCAGCCGACCGCGCAGACCAACGCCAGCGGCGTCGCGACCGGATCGCTCAAGTCGACCAAGGCCGAGACCAAGACGCTCGCCGCGACGGTCGGCTCGACGCTCCTCGAGGCGAGGCCGCAGGTCCGGTTCGTCCACGGCGCGCCGAGCGCCATCAAATCGACCGTCCGGGCGAGCGATCTGCCGGTCGTCGCCAACGGCCAGGCGACCTCCACGATCACCGTGACGGTGCTCGACGCGTTTTCGAACCCGATTCCCGGAGCGAGTGTCGTGCTGACCTCCTCCGGCAGCAACAACACCTTGACCACTCCAGCGGAGACCGACGGCAGCGGCGTGACGACAGCGACCATCGCCTCGACCAAGGCGGAGGCGAAGACCATCACCGCGACGGTCGGCACCCTGGCGCTCGGCGAGAAGCCGGTCATCACCTTCGTATCCGGACCGGTCAGCGCGAGCGAGTCGCTCGTGGCCGTCAATCCCGCCGACGGCCTGGTCGCCGACGGCAGCGCCGCCTCGACGATCACGGTCACCGCCCGCGACGCCTTTCTCAACCGCATTCCAGACCTTACGGTCGTCCTCTCGGTCGCCAGCGCAGGCGACCCCGCCAAGAACACCCTCGTCCAGCCCGCCGCGGCGACCGGCTCGGATGGCGTCGCCAGCGGCTCGCTCACCTCGACCTGGGCCGAGGTGAAGACCATCACCGCGACGGTGGACGGGGTCGAGCTGACTGCCCACCCGACGATCACCTTCGTGCCCGGAGCGGTCAGCGCGTTGACCTCGACGGTCGTCGCCACGCCCGACACCGGCGTCATCGCCGACAACGTCGCGCTCTCGACCGTCACCGTCACGGTCCTCGACGCCTTCTCGAACCCGATTCCTGGCGCCACCGTTGCCGTTGCGGCAAGCGGCAGCGCGAACACTCTGAGCACGCCGGCACCTACCGACGGCAGCGGCAAGACGACGGTCACGCTCAAGTCGACCAAGGCCGAGACCAAGACCATCACCGCGAAGGTCGGCACCACGACCTTGCCCACCGCGACGGTGACCTTCGTCCCCGGTCCGGTGTCGCCCGACGTCTCGACCGTCGAAGCAAGCCCGACGACCAACCCGGTTGCCGACGGCAGCACCGCCAGGACAATCACCGTCAAGGCGCTCGATGCCTACAGCAACCCCATCCCGAACAAGACCGTCGTCCTCGCGGTCTCCTCTGCCGGCGACGCGGCGAAAAACACTCTGGTCCAGCCGGCCGCGCCGACCGACGCCGCGGGCCTCGCCACTGGCTCGCTCACCTCGACCTGGGCCGAGGTGAAGACCATCACCGCCACCGTCGACGGGGTCGAGCTGAACGCCCAGCCGACGATCACCTTCGTGCCGGGGCCGGTCAGCGCCACGACGTCGACGGTCGTCGCCAGCCCAGCGATCGATGTGGTCGCAGACAGCGTCACCACCTCGACCATCACCATCACGCTCCTCGACGCCTTCTCCAACCCCATCCCCAACACGGCCGTCACGCTGACCAAGAGCAGCACGGTGCCCATCATGACCACGCCGGCGGCGACAAGCGCGAGCGGCGTGACGACGGCGACGATCAAGTCGATCAAGGCCGAGACCGTGACGATCACTGCGAAGGTGGGCACCTCGACGACCTTGCCTACTGCGACGGTGACCTTCGTTCCGGATGCTCCGCATGCGGACAAATCGACGGTGGAGGTGAGCCGGGCGACCGGAGTCATCGCCAACAACGTGGACACCTCGACCATCACCGCGACGATCAAGGACGCGAACAGCAACCTGATCTCCGGCGCGACGGTCGCCTTCGCCTCGAGCAACGCGAACGACACGTTCACGCCTCCCAGCGCAACGAGCGGCGCCAACGGCATCGCCACCGCGACGATCGCCTCGACCAAGGCCGAGCTGAAGACCATCACCGTCACGGTCAACGGGACGACCCTCCTTGCCGCTGCACCGACGGTCACCTTCGTCCCCGGACCGCCGAGCGCCTCGGCTTCGAGTGCCACCGCTCCTGCCGATCTCATCGTCGCCGACGGAGTGGCCACCTCGACGATCACCGTGACGGTGCGCGACGACTACGCGAACCCGATTCCCGGCAAGAAGGTGGTGCTGACGACCACGGGGACGGGCTACAAGTTCGTCCAGCCGGCCAACTCCGGCGCCAATGGAGTGACCACCGGGACGATCAACTCGACGGTGGCCGAGAAGAAGGCGATCACCGCGACCATCGACGGCACACCGGCCGTAGTCATCGATGAGAAGCCCGAGGTCACTTTCGTTGCGGGCGACATCAATCCGGCCTCGCTCTTCACCGTCGATAGAACCACCGGCGTCGTCGCCAACAACGTCGACGTCGTGACCGCCTCGGTCACGGTCAAGGACTTGGAGGGCAATCCGGTCCCGGGCGCCCAGGTGGTCTTCGCCGCCACGGGCACCGGCAACACCTTCGACCCCGCGACCGGAACGGTGACCACGCTCGCGGACGGCACGGCGAGCGTCACCCTCGCCTCGACGAAGGCCGAGCCGAAGACGATCTCGGTGACCGCCGGCGCGGTTCCGCTCACCACGTCACGGTCGGTCACCTTCGTCGCGGGGCCGCCGACGGCGGCCGACAGCGAGTTCACGGCTTCGCCGACCTCAGTGCTCGCAAACGGCCAAGCGTTCATGAACCTCACGGTCGTCTTGCGTGATGCTTACAGCAACCCGGTCCCAAGCCAGGCGGTCAACCTCAAGGCAACCGGCAGCTTCAACGTCTTCACGCCGTCGAGCGGATCGACGAACACGGCCGGAACCTTCACCGCCACGCTGAAATCGAACCTCGCGGAGCAGAAGCGGCTGCTCGCCGAGACCGCGCTGTTCGTGCTCACCACCGACGTCCGCTTCTACTCCGATGCACCGGTCATGGTCTCCATCACTCCGGGCTCGGGCGGCGGCTGCGTGCCCATCGCCTATTCGGTCAAGCAACTCCAAAACAAGCGCGTCGACGTCCTCGTCGAGTTCAGGCCGGACGCGAGCAGTCCGTTCCGCCGTGCGACCCAGGCTTCGAGTGCCTCGGATGGAATCTACGGAATCACCGCCTCCAGTGCTGGCGCCCCGCACACCTTCCAGTGGAACATCACGGCGGACGTGCCTCGTGGAAGCATTACGGCAGGCTCGCTGAGAATCACCCCCTCCATCGACGGCTTGCCTGGCAGCCCGATGACGGTCGGCCTCGACTCCATCTCGAACCAACTCTCGTTCAGCGCCTCGATCCCGCTTCCCTCCGGCACCGAGCCGGTCGCGCTCGCGATGGCGGACCTCAACCGCGACGGCAAGCTCGACCTCGTCACGGCCAACCCGTCGGGCGACCAGATCATCGTCCACATTGGCAACGCGAACGGCAGCTTCATGACCGCCAAGCCGTTTGTCGCCGGCGCTGCCGCCACTCTGCCGATCCAGCCCGTGGCTGTCGCCCCCGTGGACTACGACGGCGACGGCGACTTGGACCTCGCCGCCGTCAACCGGTTCACGAGCGAGGTGTCGATCTACGTCAACGACGGCAGCGGCACCTTCACCCTGCCCGCGGTAGGCGCCCGACCCTCCTTCACTTTGCCGGGCGTCCCCCGAGCCATCGTCGCCGCCGACATCAACCACGATTTCTGGACCGACCTGCTCGTCGCCGACGCAGCCGGGTTGAGCGTCCTTCTCGGCACCCCGTCCTCCTTCGCGCCCGCGGTCTCCTACCCTGCCGGCACCAATCCCTCCGCGCTCGTCACAGGCGACTTCAACCGCGACGGCGCTCTCGACGTGGCGGTCGCCAACGAGGGTGGCCACAACGCGAGCATCTTTCTCGGCAATGGCCTCGGTGGCTTCGTGAGCGCGGGTACGGTGCCGGCGGACCAGGGTCCGAGCGGGATCACCACCGGCGACTTCGACGGCGATGGCATCCGCGATCTCGCCATCTCCAACCGGCTGAGCAACAACGCCACCGTCCTGCTCGGCGTCGGCGACGGCACCTTCACGCTGGGGGCTCACTACAAGACCGGCATGGACCCGGCCGTCCCCGTCGCCCCCGCCTCGATCGTCAGCCACGACCTGGACGGCGACGGCAAGCTCGACCTGATCGTCGCCAACGAGCTCGAGAACCAGCTCAGCGTGCTCCTCGGGGACGGCACGGGCACCTTCTTCGCATCGGAGGTGCGCCCGCTTGCCAACGGCCAGCCGATCTCGCTGGTCGTCGGCGACTTCAACGGCGACAACAAGCCCGACCTCGCGGGCGCAGCCTGGGACGGCGACGCGGTTCAAGTGCTCCTCAACACGAGGCCCCGCCGCTGCGACGAGGGCTTCGACACCGCTTCGAACGCCGAGCTCGGCCCGGCCCCGCAGGCGGTCGCCGGAGGCGACTTCAACGGCGACGGCAAGCCCGATCTCGCGGTCATCGACAGCTCGGAGATCAGCTTCCGTGTGCTGCTCGGCACGGGTAACGGCAGCTACCGCCCGTCCACGCCGATCGCGATTCCCGCCGGAGGTGGCGACCACTTCGTCGCCGCCGACTTCAACGCGGACGGCAAGCTCGACATCGCTGCCCCCAACGTCGAAGGCGCGACGCTGTTTATCGGAAGCGGCACGGGCACCTTCGGCGCCCCGGCGCCGGCGATAGGCGGTTTCTATCCTTCGAGCCTGGCCGCCGGCGACTTCAACGGCGACGACAAGCTGGATCTGGTCACCACCGTCGAAGGAGGGACCATCAGCATCTTCCTCTTCTCGGGGTCGGCCTTCGGGGCTCCGTCGCACACCTACGTCGGCAACAACCCGGTGTCGGTTGCGGTCGCCGACTTCAATCGCGACGGCCGCCGCGACATCGTCTTCGTGGACCTCGTCAACGTGCGCGTGATGTTCGGCGACGGCACTGGCGCGTTCGAGGCGCCAATCGACCTGCCGCACTCGGGCAGCGAGCCGCGCTACGTAATGACCACGGACTTCAACGGGGACGGTTTCGCCGATCTCGCCGTGGCCAATCGCGACAGCGCGGACGTGACCCTCTTCTTCGGCATGGGCGACCGGACCTTCGAACCGGCCGTCTCCTACCCTGTCGGCCCCGAGCCGCGGTGGCTGGCCGCCGACGACCTGACCGGCGACGGCAAGCTCGATCTCCTCGTGGGCTTCTCGTCCGGACGCTTCGCCAAGCTTCTTCCCGGCAACGGAGCGCTGAAGAGCTTCGGGGCGCCCTCGGCCTGGGACTTCGCGGCGACGCCCGTCGCGGTCACCGCCGCCGACTTCGACGGCGACGGCGACAAGGACCTGGCGGCCGTCGTGGCGAGCGCCGCGCCGCGCCTGACCACCTTGCCTGGAAACGGCGACGGCACCTTCCCCGTGCTCACCACCTATCCGACCGGAGAGATGCCGCACCAGGTGTGCGCCGCCGACTTCGACCGCGACGGCGCGCTCGACCTCGCCGCTTCGCTCCTCGTCGAAGGCGAGGTGAGCGTGCTGCCCGGCGTCGGCGACGGCACGCTCGCTGCCACCGCGGTCTCGACCGCCGTGACCTCACCCGGCGCAGCGGTCCATGCCGACCTCGACGCCGACGGCGTCCTCGATCTGGCCGTGGCCAGCGGGGCGACTGGCAAGCTGCTCGTGATGCTCGGCACCGGCACGGGCGGCTTTGCCCTGCCCGTCAGCTACACCTTCCCTGGCACCAATCCGTCGCCCTCGGCAGTCAAAGCCGCCGACTTCAACCGCGACGGCGCGCTCGACCTCGTCGTCGCCAACGGTGGCGCGAACAACGTCTGCTTCTTCTACGGCGTCGGCGACGGCACCTTCGCCGTGCCGCCTATCGGCGAGTGCATCGTCGTCGGTGACGTCCCGGTCTCCATCGCCGTCGGCGACTTCAACCGCGACGGAAGGCTCGATGTCGCGACCGCCAACGCCTCGGCGGGCAACGTCGGCGTCCTGCTGGGAACTCCAGGGGCGGCAGACGCGTTTGAAAAGCTGCGGAGCTTCGCCACCGGCAGCTACCCGGTCGGCATCGTCGCAGTCGATCTGAACCGCGACGGCAAGCTCGACCTCGTGACGGCCAACAACGCGGGCGACAGCATCAGCGTCTTGCCCGGCCTGGGCACCGGCGACTTCTCGGGGGCGACTGCCTTCGCTGCGCCCGGTTCTCCGACCGGCATCTTCACGCGCGATCTGGACGACGACGGCAAGCTCGACATCCTCGTGCCCATCCAAGGCAACGGCGTCGCCCTGTTCCCGGGCAACGGCAACCTCGCCTTCGGGGCGCCGGCCGGCTTCTACCTGGACGCCGACGTCTACGAGCTCGCCGACTTCGACCGCGACGGCCAGCCCGACCTCGGGTTCGCCCGCACGCTCAGCGACAGCGTCGGCATCTGCATGGGGCGCTGAGGGCCCAAGAAAAGAGCGGAGGGACGATTCTCTCGCCCCTCCGCTCGTCTCCTCGGAGGCGGGCTCGGCCCGCCTCTCTCTTTCTTTGGGTGCGAGGCTCGCCCTCCTGCCTTCGGGCGGCGGCTCTCGGCCGGAGGGCTAAGCGAGCTGCGAGGCGAACTCGGCGATGCGCGCGATGCCCTTCTCTATCTTCGCGGGCGAGGTGGCGAAGGAGAACCGGATGAAGCCCTCGGCCCCGAACGGCGTGCCGGGCACTGCGGCGACGAGGAAGTCCTCCAGGAGGATCTCCGAGACCCTCATCGAGTCGGTCACCGGCTGGCCCTTGTAGCCTCGCCCGATGAGCCCGGTGACGTCGACGAAGCAGTAGAAGGCGCCCTGCGGGGTCGCGCAGCTCACGCCGTCGATGCGGTTGAGCCCGGCGACCATCATGTCCCGGCGCTTCCTGAACTCGGCGACCATCTGCTCGACCGGCTCCTGCGGGCCCTTGAGCGCCGCGATGGCCGCCTTCTGGACGAAGGAGGTGGGGTTCGAGGTCTGCTGGTCCTGGATCATCTGCATGCCGGCGATGAGCTCCTTGGGGCCCGCGGCGTATCCCAGGCGCCAGCCGGTCATCGCGAAGCCCTTCGAGAAGCCGTTGACGACGACGGTGCGCCCGATGAGGTCCGGGGCGACGTTGGCGATGTTCTGGAAGCCCTCGGGCACGTAGAGCAGCCGCTCGTAGATGTCGTCGGAGACGAGCAGGCAGTCGTGGTCGCGGACCGCCTCGGCGATCCCCTCGAGCGCCTTGGCCGGGATGACCGCGCCGCTCGGATTGCTCGGGCTGTTGAGGACCACCGCGCGGGTCCGGGGCGTCAGCGCCCGGCGCACGTCGTCGGGGTTGGGAACCCAGCCGGCCTTCGGGTCGGTCTGTACGACGACCGGGACGCCGTCGGCCAGGCGGACCATGTCCGGATAGCTCACCCAGTACGGGGCGAAGACGATGACTTCGTCGCCGGGCGACAGCAGCGCCTGGAAGATGTTGAAGAGGGCGTGCTTTGCGCCCACCGCGGCGAGGATCTGGGCCGGCGCGTACTCGAGGCGGTTGTCGTGGCGCAGCTTCTCGATGATCGCCGCTTTGAGCTCGGGGATGCCGCCGGTCGGCGTGTACTTGGTGAAGCCCTCGTCGAGCGCGACCTTGGCGGCGTCCTTGATATGCGCGGGAGTGTCGAAGTCGGGCTCACCTGCCGCGAAGCTGACGACGTCGGCGCCTTGGGCGGCGAGCGCCCGGGCCTTCGCGTTGAGCGTGAGGGTTGGAGAAGGTCTGACTGACGCTAGTCGGTTCGCGAGCTTGATGGACATCCTGGACCCCAGTCGGTTTCACCCCGCCGACGCACAAGCGCGCGGCGGGGCAGCGGTTTTGCGCGAGTATTGCGCTCGCTGGCAGGAGTGTCGAGCGAATCGGCGAGGGTTCGAAAGGCGGTCAAGCCGAACGTGCCCGGCACGCGCTCGAGCGCCGCTCAGCTCACGGAGCAGACGACCGGGCATCGAGCGCCAAGGCCCCTTCGCGCGCCCTGTTCGCAAGCCCACCCGGCCCGGCCCGCGTGCCCTCGAGCCCCACCTCGAACCCGCTGCGGCCGAGTCGTCTCTTCACCGGGCCGAGCACGCCCCTTGATGGTCAAGGCGCGCCGGGGCAAACGACCCTCGAGCGTCACGGGGCACCATCACTCGACTCGAGGCGGCGCCCGCGACCGGCACGAGCAGGTCTCGCCGGTCCCCACGTTTGGCCTCGTTCTCTCTAGGCGAACGGCAGCGCGAGCTGCTTGCGCCCCCGTCCCCTCAGCACGACCGGCTCGCCTGGCCGATGGTGCTCGCCAATCGAGAGCGCGGCCCGTCCAGGCGCCTGCGCCAGGACCCCCTCAGCCACCTCTCGCGCGAGCTCGGGCGTGTTGTTGTGCTCGGAGATATGGGCAAGGGTCACGCGCTGCAGGCCCGGGTGCGCCAGCCGCCGAAGTAGCTCGCCGCCTTGCTGGTTTGAGAGATGGCCGTAGTTGCCGCGGATCCGCCGCTTGAGCCGCGCAGGGTACGGCCCGTCGGCGAGCATCTGCTCGTCGTGGTTCATCTCGAGCACCAGCCCGTCGACACCGGCCAGCGTGCTGACGATCGCCTCGCGCACCACTCCCAGGTCGGTGACGATTCCGAGGCGCGCGTCTCCGTCGTCGACCACGAGCGCCACCGACTCCGGCGAGTCGTGCGGGGTGGCGACGCTGGTCACCCTCAGCCCGCCGATTGCCAGGTCCCCGGGATAGGGCAAGGCGCGCAACCTCTCGACCGGAATATCGGTCGCCAAGAACCGGCGCGCCCCGCCGCTGGCATAGACCTCGAGGCCGTGACGCCGCGAGAGGACCGAGGCCCCCAAGACGTGATCGCAATGCCCGTGCGTGACCACGACGGCCTGAACTTCGTCGATGCGGCCGCCCACCGCCTCGAGTCTTTTGCAGATTTGCCGTGCCGACAGTCCGCAGTCGACGAGGATCTGGACGCCGCCCCCGCGGATCCAGAGGCAGTTGCCGCTCGAACCCGAGCCGAGGACGCAATAGGTCAACGCCATAGCGCCGCGCACCCTAGCACGCTCTCGACCGAGTCGAGGGCCGACAGTCGAGAGTCGCGGGTCGAGGGAGTCGACAACACGGGCTTCGCCCGGAACCGAAGCGATCGGTCGCGGGTTGGTAGGGTCGCGGAATGCAGCGACCGCCCGGAAATCGAGCACCAGCTCGGCCGGCGCGCAAGCTGGTCTCTCCGCAATCGTGCCAGCCGCAAGGGGCTCTCGATGTTGGCCCTACAGCCAGAGCCCTGGCCATCAGAGGCCTGCTCTATTCGGCGAAGCCGGAGCTGTCGGCAGCTCTCGGCTTCCGCCCGTCGGCTGCCACGGCGATTGCGCTTCGAAACACGCCCTCTCGTCTCGCGCGAGCGCCGCCTGTCGTCCCTCACGGCGCGCGCGCCTGTGCCTGCGTTGCGGCTAGGGGACCTTCCAGGTCGTTCCGGCCGGAGTGTCCATGATCTCGACGCCCATCGCCTTGAGCTCGTCGCGCACGCGGTCGGCGGCGGCGAAGTCCTTGGCCTTGCGCGCCTCGCCGCGGTCGTTGATGAGCTGCTCGACCCTGGCCCCGTCGATACCCTTGGCTGCCGCCTTCTTCTCCCGGCGCCGAAGCAGGAACTCGCCGGGCGGCTGGTTGAACAGCCCGAGCACGGCTCCGATGGCGCGCACCTCGTCGCGCAGCCGCGCGAGCGTGCGCACGACAGCGGCCTTGTCCTTCGTCGGCGGCTTCTCGCACAGCGCATTCATCAGGGCGAACGCATTGGCGAGCCCGCCGAGCGCCTCGGCCGCGTTGAAGTCGTCGGCCATGGCCTCGCTGAAGGCCGGCAGCACCTTTTCGACCTGCTCCTGCTCGACGAGCGCGCCCGGGGTCACCTGCCTGCCGGCGAGCCGCTCGTCGACTTTGGCGAGCGTCTCGTAGATGTAGTCGACGCGCCGCTCGGCATCGGCGAGGGCGAGGTCGCTGAAGTTGATGGGGTTGCGGTAGTGCGTGCCCAGAAGGAAGTAGCGAAGCGCCTCGGCCTCGAACTTCTGCAACACCTCGCGGATGGTGAAGAAGTTGCCGAGCGACTTGGACATCTTCTCGTTATCGATCTGCACGAACCCGTTGTGCAGCCAGTAGCGGGCGAAGGGCTTTCCCGAGGCCGCTTCCGACTGGGCGATCTCGTTCTCGTGGTGGGGGAAGATGAGGTCCTTGCCGCCGGCGTGGATATCGAAGGTCTCGCCGAGGTATTTGGCGCTCATCGCCGAGCACTCGATATGCCAGCCGGGCCTGCCCTTGCCCCAAGGGCTGTCCCACGACGGCTCGCCTGGCTTGGCGGCCTTCCAGAGCGCGAAATCAAGCGGATCGCGCTTGAGGTCCCCCGGTTCGACGCGCGCGCCAGCCTCGAGATCGTCGAGGTTGCGCTTGGAGAGCTTGCCGTAGCCGGAGAACTCGCGGACCGCGAAGTAGACATCGCCTCCGGCCGGGTAGGCCAGCCCGCGGGCGATAATCTTTTCGATAAGACCGACGATCTCCGGGATGTGCTCGGTCACCTTCGGCTCGACGTCGGCCGGGGCGACCCCGAGCGACTGCATGTCGGCGATGAACTCGCGGATGAAGCGCTCGGAGACCTCCGCGGGGGCGACCCCGGTCTCCTGGGCGCGCCGGATGATCTTGTCGTCGACATCGGTGTAGTTGCGCACATAGGTCACCTGCCGACCTGCAAAGCGCAAGAATCGAGCGACGACATCGAATGTGACATAGACCCGGGCGTGTCCGACGTGGCTCATGTCGTAGACGGTCGGGCCGCACACGTACATCCCGAACTTTCCTTCGACGAGCGGAGCCAGCGGCTCCTTGCGGTTGGTCAGTGTGTTGTAGACGCGTATTTCCATGGTTTTCTCCAGACTGCCTAGCGCTCGCTCGCCCACAAAAAAAGGCCGGCATCCTAACACAACGCCCCGGAGCCGCTCGCTTTCATGCAGATCGCCGACGTGCCCGACCGCGACAGGCACTTTCGGGCGCCTGATGCGTTGACACAAGCGCCGATGCTGCCGTGGTGCAGACCCTGCCGGGCGGATGCACGGTTGGCTTGTGTGCGCCGACGGCGATAGGATTGGCCGGTTTCGAGTGAGCAGGGCCAAGGATGGCCAGAGCACCATTGCAACGATCATCGGCCAGGCGGCCACCCCAGGATGCGGACGAGATCATCGAGCTCGAGACCGGTGACATCGATTTGTCTCTGCTCGATGACGAGGGCGAGCCGACCGCGGTGAAGCTGCCGCCAACCAAGATCCTCCCAGCCGACCCGCAGCGGGCGGTCCCCACGGCCATCTACGGCCCCGAGCACCTCGAAGCCCCTTCCTCAGCGTCGACCCATCTGTTGACGGTCCCGGACGACAAGGAGGAGACGACGCTTCCGACGCCGATGAGCAAGCCTCCGCCGCCGGTCGCCGAGCCGGTGCTGGCGCCTGCATTCCTTATCGTCGAGAAGGGGCCGGGGGCAGGGACCAGCCTCCCGGTGCTCGAGGGGGAGCTGACGGTCGGCCGCTCTTCGGCAAACAGCCTGAGCCTGCCGCTTCCATCGATCAGCCGGCACCACGCCACGCTGGAGCGGCAGGGCGAGCATTTCTTTCTGCGTGATGCGGGAAGCCACAACGGCACTTACCTCAACGGCCGCAAGGTTTCCGGACAGATTGAGATTCGCTCCGGGGACGAAATCTCGCTCGGCAAGGCCGTGCTGATTCTGCGCTCGACGGGTACCGAGTCCGGGCTCTCGACGGCGACCTCGATAACGGTGCCAGAGCGCCCGTGGATCCGCTTGGTGATCTTCGGCGCGGCGATGCTCCTCGGGGTCATCAGCGTGTTCGCGTTGGCGACCCTGCGCTCGCCGCCACCTTCTGAGCCCGCGCAAGCACCTCTTGCCGCGGCCGATACCGCCCTCGCGGAGCCGCCGCGCGAACAGCCTGCTCCTCAGCCCCTTGCTCCCGCGCCGCAGGAGAAGCCCGCGGCAGACATCAACCTGGCTAGCAGCGGTAGCGGCGAGCTCACCGCATCCCAGGTCTTCGAGGAGGCCAAGGGACAAGGCGCTCCGCCCGTCACCGAGATCGAGCCCCCCAAGTCGCTCGAGCGCCGTCACAGCGTCCGGCCAGGCCGCCACAAGCGCAGGTCCAAGCCCAAGCCGAAGAACGCGGTGGATTCGCCCGAGGCGCGCGGGCTGTTCGAGAAGGGAGATATCGACGGCGCCATGGCGGCTGCCCAGCGTTCGGGCGCAAGCGCCCTTGCCTCCAAGATCGGTTCCTTCAAGAAGGAGCTGGCCGCGGCAAAAGCGGACCTCTCCTTCAAGGACGGCGCCGGCGCCATCCGGCACTTCACCGCCGCGCTGGCGCTCGAGGAAGAGATCGCCGACGGCTGGAGCGTCTCTGGGGGCGAGATTCGCGCTCAGCTCTCCCGCCTCTACGAGCTCGCAGGTCTCCAGGAAATCGAGCGCGGCGACACCGCCAAGGCGATCTCCTACCTCGAGCGCGCGCTCTCCTTCGACCCGTCGAACCCGAAGGCGAAGCAGTTTCTTCGCAAGCTCAAGGCCGCGCCAGCCGATGCGCGCTCGGCTGCCGACGAGGCCTTTGGCGACTAGACGCCTCCTCGCCAAGAAGCGCTGCCCAGCCTGCGCCCCGGGGCCAACCCGCCGAGAGGCCTCGGTTGCCGCCGCGGGAGCTAAGCGTCTCAGCCAAGCGAATCGCGCCCGCCGTCCGGCGCCGGGCGCCTTCGCGCGATGCCGCGGCGAAACGAGCGAAAGAGGCTCATGCCATTCAGCGCGACGAGCAGGCCGAGCCCGACAACCGCGGCTGGAACCCTCCAGCCGGCTCGCGGGCGCTCACCATCGAGGAGCAGATAGAGGTGGCCGTCACGAGGCTGGGCATCGCCGCGTTCGACGAGGAGCCGAAAGGCTTCGCCATAGGCCGGGATCGCGGTGTCCTTGGCCAGCCGGCCCTCTGCGACGAACGCGGACTGGGCCGGAGGCGGCACCTTAGAGCCCGCTCGCGTCGGCTGCGAGCCCGCGAGCGTGCGCCGCACGAGGATGTTGGTGCCAGGCACGGCGACGATCTCGTAGCGGGTCCCGAAGCGGCTGAACCGGGTGGCCGAGCTTCCCGGCCTCCCGGCTATCCGGGCGAGCGCGCCGTCGGCGGCGCGCTCAAGATGGTAGGCGCCTTCCCCTCCGAGCTCGACGCGCGGCGGCGAGCCAATCCAGTAGGCCACATCCGCACGCATCTCCCAGAGCAGGAAGAGCGCCAGACCTAGCCCGAGAACCGTCACCACGAGCGCGCCTGGACGGCGCGGCCGCCGTGTGACGGGCTGCTCTTCGTGCATCTCGGCAGCAGGCTCAGGCAGCGAATTGGGCATCGGAGGCTCGAGGTTGGTGCTTTTCCAAGACAACGCCCCCGGTCAGGCGACCGGGGGCGAGAGAGAGGCCTCGTCTGGCAACTGGGAGTGGTCGGGCCCAGCGCGCCGAACGCGGCCGCGTGGCGCAACCCACCCGAAGGCCTAGCAATTGAAAATGCGCTTGAGGTCAGCTTCGATGTCGTCCTCGTGGCACGCCTTGGCGAGGCTGAGCTCCTTGATGAGGAGCGAGCGGGCGGTGTCGAGCATCTTGCGCTCGCCGAAAGACAGGTCCTTGTCGCCCTTGAGGAGATAGAGGTCCCGGAGCACTTCGGCGATTTCGAAGACGCTGCCGGTCTTGATTTTCTCCATGTATTCCCGGTAGCGCCGATTCCAGGTGGTCGAGTCGACCGAGATGTCCTTCTCCCTGAGGATGGAGTAGACCTGCCTGACGTCGCTCTCCCCGATAATTTCCCTGAGCCCGACCTGGTTCACCTTGTTGATCGGGATCATGATCTTCATCCCATTGTCCAGGATCTTCAGGACGTAGAACGACTGCCGTTGGCCAGCGACTTCCTTGTGCTCGATCCCCATCACCTCGCCTACGCCTTGACCGGGATACACAGCCTTGTCGCCGACCTTGAACGTCGTCTGCACGTTGTTCGACTCCTTGAGGGTGGGTTTTTTTGCGGAAAGTCCGCGCACCATACTACGTTTTCCGGTTTCGGTCAAACCAAACTTGACGGGGCTTGAAAGCGCCGAATAAGATGCGCCAGCCCCTTGCTTCAACCTGCCGCGCGCGCGCCTATTCCTAGGCTGGCGCGGGTTGTCGTGCCGGGGCGCTCTCTTGGGAGGGGAGGCGACGTGAGGGGGTCGCTCGAAGGCGCGCTCGGCTGGCTTGCGGGCCGGCCTCTGTGCGGCGCAGCCGCCGCCTTCGGCGTGGGAATCGGCCTGTTCCAGGTGCTCCCCGGTCTGCCCGAGTACCTGTTGCTGGCGCTGTCGATCGCCGGGGTGGTGGTCGGGATCGCGGCGTCTCGGCTCGCGCCTGGGCTTTCGGTCCTGCTCGTCTTGCTTGCTTTTCTGACAGCGGGGGCCGCCGCCGCGGGGTTGCGAGCGACCACCCGCGGGGCCCCTTGCGACGAGGTCGAGGAGCTCCTCGAGGGCACGGTGCTCGGCGAGCCGCGGATGGAGGACGGGCGAACTCGCTTTCTCCTCGGCGTGTCGCGGGCCCTGCGTGGCGGCGCTTGGAGAGAGGTCCATTTCGCTTCGCGCTTGTCGCTCAACGCAAGGGTCGAGCTTGCCTCCGGTAACCGGGTTCGCCTCAGAGCGCGGCTGCGTCCGCCCGACCCTCCCCTCAACCCCGGGGCTCCCGACACTCGGAAGCAGCTCCGCGCCGCCGGGCTCGCCGCCGTCGGATCGGTCGTCGAGCGGCAGCTCGCGCTCATCGGAACACCGCATCCGCTCTTCGCTCGCGTCGCCCGCTTCCGCCGCGACTTCCGCGGACTGGTCGAAACCGCTGTACCGGCCGCCGAGCCTGGCGCGCTGCTGCTCGCGCTGGCGCTCGGGGACCGCGCGTCGATCGGTGACGAAACGAACGAGGACTTCAACCGCAGCGGCCTGGCGCACATCCTGTCGGTCTCCGGCCTGCATATCGCCGTGGTCGCCGCCGGGCTCTATCGGGCGCTGCGCGCTGTGCTTGCTCGCTCCGAGTATCTACTCCTGCGAACCGATGCGCGCGCGGTCGCGAGCCTCTGCGCTATCCCGGCAACCTGGCTTTACGTGGCCTTCACCGGCACCGAGATCCCCGCCGTCCGCTCGGGGGTCATGGCGACGGCGCTCTTCCTCGCGATGGCCGTCGGCCGCGACCAGGATGGGCCGAGCGCGCTGGCCGCGGCGCTTCTCGCAGTCGTGGCCTTCGACCCCTCGGCCATCACCTCGCTCTCCTTTCAGCTCTCCTTCGCCGCGGTGGCAGGCTTGATGCTACTCACGCGGCCGTTGCGCCGGCTCGTGCCGCTTGCGCCGCCTCGCCCCGACGCCCAGGGGCTTGGCGGGCGACTTCTTCGCGCACGTGAGTCGCTGCTGCTCGCCGCTTCCGGCTCCTTCGCCGCCTCGCTCGCCACCGCACCGCTCGTCGCCCAAGCCTTCCAGCGCGCCTCGCTCGTCGCCGTCGTGGCGAACGCGGTCGCGCTACCAGTGGCGACCGCGTTGACGGTCCTTGCGGCGGCCTCCGCGCTCGCCTTTGCGCTCAGCGACGCGCTCGCCGTGCTTCTCGTAGCGCTCGCCGAGCCGCTCGCACGCCTGCTGCTCTGGCTCTCACACGCCTTTGCCAGCCTGCCGTTCGCCAGCATGCAGGTCGCCTCCCCTTCGCTGGTCGGGTTCCTCGCGTGGTTTGCTATGCTCGCCGCGCTGCCTCTGCTCCAGCGGCGCAGACGAATCGCGCTTCGCCTGCTTGCAGGCTCAGTCCTCGTTCTTGCCTGTCTTGGCGCCCACCGGCGGCTCGCTCCCCTGTTCCAACGCGAGCTGAGCGCCACTTTCCTCGCCGTCGGCAACGGGGACTCGACCCTTCTGCGTCTGCCTGGCGGGCGCGCGCTGCTCGTCGACGGGGGAGGCGACCCGGCGGGCCGATGGGACGTGGGCGCGCGGGTGGTCGCCCCGGCGCTGCTCGAGCTTGGGGTGCGCGAGCTCGACGCCGCGGTCCTCTCCCATCCCCACCCGGACCACGCGCTCGGGCTTGTCTCCGTCTTGAAACAGGTCCCCGCGCGCGAGATTTGGGTCGCCCGCGCTGCCGAGGGAGAGGGCCTGCTGCGCACCCTCGTCCTACTCGCGGCCGAGCGCGGGATTCGCCTCAGGAGGCTTGCCGCCGGGGACTCCATCCCGGACTTCGCACCGCTCGGAATCGAAGTCCTGCACCCGCCGGCCTCCACGAAGCTCTCCAGCAACGACGCGAGCCTCGTCCTCAGGGCCACCTTCGGCGAGCACGCCTTCCTGCTGACCGGCGACATCGAGCGCGCCGGCGAGGAGCAGGTGCTCGACTCGAGCGCACCACGCGCGACGGTGCTCAAGGCCCCTCACCATGGCAGCCGGACGAGCTCTACCGAAGCTTTCGTGCGCGCGGTCGCGCCAGACCACGTGGTCTTCAGCGCAGCGCGAAGTGGCTTTGGCTTCCCTCATCCCTCGATCGTCGAGCGGTACGAGCGTCTCGGTGCCCGGCTGCACCAGACAGCGCTCCACGGTGCGGTCACCTTCCACACCGACGGGGCGCGGCTTCGCGTCGAGCGCTTCGCCGAATCGTCGGCGCCGCCTACTGCGGGGATTACGACCGTGGAAGAGCCGACGCCACGAGAAGAGCGATGAAGCAGGCGAAGACCTCGACTCGGAGAAGCCCGCCGAAAGAGGCTTTCGCGAGCGCCCTGCGCCAGCCGAAGTCGCGCGGCTCGTCCGAGACGATGGCGGGCCGAGGGCGGCCTGGGTTTCCACGGTGAGCGAACGAGCCGAGCGCGCAGCCGGGGCCTCTTGGCAAGACCCCCCGGAGACAGAGCCGCCACAAGCGAGCCCGCCGCTACGGTGCGAATTCGAGCCAGCCAAACCGCGACAGGTTGTGGAAGTCACCGACCAGCGGCGGCGAGAAGCTCGACCCCTCGTTCACCTTTCGGTCGGTGTGCCATTCGAGGCGGTAGAGGTTGAAGCGCCATTTGTCGCCGGCCTGGGGCGGCCAGCGCGGCACCGAGGCGAGGTGGGCGACAGGGATACGCATCTCGGCCGTCCAACCCTGGTCCCTGTCGGTCGGGTCGTTGAGCGTGCCGTTGACCTTGACCGCGGTCTGCATCCCCGAGCTCCACCCGAGATCCATCCCCTGGCGGCGCGCGGGGAAGTAGGCATCGAAGCGCACGCCCCGCGGCGAGAGCTGCAACTCGTTGTAGGTGCGCCCGTCGGCGTCGGCGTCGAGGAAGACCTCGACGACCTCCTCGCCGTAGATGGGGTCGTCGTCCTCCTCAAGCTTGGCCCAGACGTCCTCGTCTTCTACCTCGAAGCCGACGTAGAGCGCCTCGTCGTCCCAGGCGAGCTTTGCCTCGGTGCGGTACCGGGCCGCCCCGCCGTCGCCAGTGCGCACGAAGCGACCGGTCGAGGCCACCCCCTCCCAGCCCTTGTCGTCGAGCTCTCCGTCGATTTCGATCGGCGCCTTCAGCTTCGCCGCGAGATAGGTCGGCAACACCGGGCCCTCGCCCGATACCTTGAGCCGGAAGGCCCGGAGTCGATTACTTCCGTCGTGCGCGGCGCGAGAATCGACGGGCATGCGGTCGTCGAAGCGATAGAAGCCTACGTACCCGACCAGTTGGTCGCCCGCGTGGGCAGGGACCGAAACCGAATACGAGTCCTCGATGACTTTGCCCTGCTGCCAGCGATCGGTCGGCAGCAGGCCCTCGACCGGGACATGGTCCGCGTTGACGAGGATGCCGGGCGAGCCTTCGTTCTCGATGTGGACGAAGAGCTTCCAGCTCTTGTCCACAGGTTTGAGTAGTTCGAAGTAGTGGGCGATGCGCACCCTCTCGCCCCGAGAGACCGAATCGGGCCGCACGTCGGTGCCGAGAAACCGGATTTGGCCACCGCCCAGCATCACGTTCGCCGGTTGTGACGGGCTCGGCTTGCCGTCGAGCAGGAAGGTCGCGACCCGCCGGGTTTGCGCGTCGTTCAACTTGCGCGGCGGCGGTCCCACCGTCGGGTCTTTGCAGGCAACAACCAGCAGCGCCCCGATGGTGAGCAGGCGCCTCACGCTCTTCTGATTCACAAAGTCTCTCCGTTGCTCTCTCGTTCCGGGTGGCCCGCGCCGCGACGGCGCCGTTCCAATCCTAGACAGCCACCACGCGTCCCCACCGACCTCATGCTTCTGAGGCGGCGGCGGGCACGGCCCTTGGAGACGGGCGCGAGCATGATTTCACTCCGAATCCGAACCCGCCAGGGACAAGAGACCGCTCTTCCCCTCGCCCCCGGCCGTCACTTGGCGGGCGGCGGTGACGCTGACCCCCTCAGAATCGCCGGCTTGCCACCGGAAGCGCTCGACCTCGAGGTGGCCGCCGACTCAGTGATTGTCATCGCGCGGCTGCCCGGATTCCTGGTCTCGGGGCAGCCGCTGGGGGTCGCGCAGCGCCGGTTCGTCCGGCCCAGCGACAAGCTCGAGCACGGCGACCTCGAGCTCTCCTTCGAGTATCCCGAGCGCGCCCAGGCAGACGGGACCGCCGCCCTCGCCCGCGGAGTTCTCGCCGGAGCGCTCCAGTGCGCGAGCCAGACCCCCATCCCGACGCTCGTCTGGCTCAACGGACCCGACTGCGGAAAGCGCCTGCCGCTGCTCGATGAGGCGGTCTTCCTCGGCCGGGGAGAGGGCTCGGCGGCTCGCGTGCGCGACGGACTGGCTTCCAGAGTCCACGCGAAGGTGGTGCTCAAGGACGGCGAAGCCCGCGTCGTGGACTTGCAGAGCGCCAACGGCCTCTTTGTCGATCGGGCGAAGGTCGAAGGGGAACACCTGCTGTGGGGAGGTGAAGTGCTTCAGGTCGGCGACACCGAGATCGCCTTCGAGGCCAAGCTCCAGAGGCCGCCCGAGCCGCCGCCTCCGATGGAGACGTCCTCCGACGAGCCTGAGCCTGCGCAGCCTCCGGCAGATCCTCGTGCCCCCTGCGCTGCTGCCGAAGAAGCCCCCGCCGCAGAACGGCCGGCCACCCGGCCAGCCGGGGCGCTACGCCGGCGCTTTGCGATTCTCGAAATCGCCGCGATAGCGGCCGCGGCGCTCGCCGCTGCCGGAGGATTGGCGGTGGCCTGGCTCCTGTTGAGATGAGCCGGGGGCAGCGTGGAAAGCGATCGCGCGCGGCCTGCCGGGGTCCGACAGGCCGCTCGGCTTGCCGCCAACTGCTAGAGCAGCGCCGAGGAGAAGTACCGCTCCGCCCTGTCGGGGAGGACTGTCGCTACCCTCGCGTGCGGCCCGAGGAAGGCCGCCTCGCGCATCGCGGCAAAGACATTGGCGCCGGCCGAGGTGCCGACGAGCAGCCCCTCGTGGCGCGCCAGCTCCCGGGTCACTTTCACGGCCTCGTCATCGGTGACCTCGACGACGTGGTTGATGATCGTCGTGTCGAGCACCGTGGGGATAAAGCCGTCGCCGATGCCCTGGATCTGATGCAGCCCCGGCTCGTGGCCGAGCAGTGCCGAGACGTTCTTGGGCTCGACGGCGACGATGCGGATGCTCGGGTTCTTCTCTTTGAGGAAGCGGCCCACACCCGCCAGCGTACCCCCGGAGCCCACCCCCGCGACAAAGGAGTCGATCTTGCCGCCCATCTGCTCCCAGATCTCGGGACCGGTCGTGCGGTAGTGCGCCTCTGGGTTCGCCGGGTTCTCGAACTGCTGGGCTACCCAAGAGCCCGGGATGGTCTCGTGTAGCTCGTAGACCTTCTTGAGCGCTCCATCGAGCGACTCCTCGGCCGGCGTGCGAACACACTCGCCGCCGAACGCGGCGATGACCTTCTTGCGCTCCTCGCTCATGTTCTCGGGCATGACGAGGATGACCCGGTAGCCGCGCCGGGCGCCGACGAATGCGAGGCCAATTCCTGTGTTGCCCGAGGTGGCCTCGATGATGGTTGCGCCGGGCTTGAGGCGGCCCTCGCGCTCGGCTGCCTCGATCATTTCCTTGGCGACCCGATCCTTGATCGAGCCACCGGGATTGAGGAATTCGGCCTTGCCATAGACCTGGCCCTTGCCGAGGGTCTCAAGCCGGATGAGCGGTGTATTTCCAATGGTATCGAGGATGCCCTGCGCCATCTGATTACTGTCCTTTCGACCGAGTCTTGTCCCGGCCTGCGGTGTTGCAAGGCGCGAGATTCTAGTCGAACGGAGGGCTGGGCGACGCATACTTGCGGCGCGGTGCCCGGCGGCCCGCAAGCTCTCCGAAGCGGGCGGGAGGTTGGTTACTGCCCTATCTCGGCGAGGCGCTGGCGCGCGACCTCCTGGAGCCCGGGCTGGACGTCTGCCGAACGCGAGGCGATGTAGGCCTGGTAGTACGGGATCGCGTCCGCCTTGCGTCCCAATGCGTTGAGCGACTCGGCCACCCCGAGGATCGGCGAGGCGAGCGTGGCGTCGAGCCGCATGGCCTGTGAGTAGTCGGCCAGGGCCCGCGCGTATTCGCGCTGGGCAAACCGGGCGCTACCACGGGCAGTGAACGCCTGCGGAAAATCGGGCTTGGCGGCGATCGAGGCGTCGAACTGCCGAATGGCCTCGCCGAACCGCTGCTGTCCGTAGAGCTCGGCGCCCTTGATGTACAGCTCCTGCGGGGTGGGCGCGGCCGGTGGGGCAGCAGCAGCGGGCGGCTGGACGACAGGCTGCTGTTGGGCCTGAGCGGAACCTGCGGTCTCCGCGACGCCGCCGGTCGCGACCGGCGCGGCGGAGGCCGCTGCCGCAGCGCTCGCCACAGCCGGGGTCGCCGAGGCAGCGCCCGACGGGCTTGAGCCCCCGCCCATCAGTTTGCGGGCCTTCTCCACGTTCGCGAGCGCGGCCGAACGCGTCGCCTCGTCCACGTTCATCGTCAACACGCGCTGCCAGCGCTCAATCGCCTGCGGGAAGTAGTAGTTCTCGGCGTAAGCGACGCCGAGCTCGAAGACTGCCCGCGCATTGTGCGGATCGGCGTTGGTGGCATCTTGCAGCGCAAAGAGCGACTCACGCTTCTTTCCCGACGCACGCAACTGGAGCGCCTCGGCGAGCTTCTGGTCTGCGAAGGCGATCCGGTCGGGTGCGACGGGGACCGCGGGCGCCGTGGCGACCGCGGAAGCGGCGGGCGCGCTCGGAGCCTCGGTCGCAGCCGCCGTCGAGACCGGAGCTGCCGCCGCTGCTGCAGGCGCGGTCGCCACCGCGGTCGGTGCCACGGCCGCTACGCCCGCCACCGAAGCCCCCGGGAGCGTCGCCATCGCGCCCCCGCTCGCCGCCGCTTCGTCGCCGAGTTGTGCCGGCACGGCAACCGCGAGCTCCGAGCGCAGTTGCTCAATCGCCTTGTTCGCTTTGTCGAGGCGCGCCTGCTTCTGAGGGTCCTTCTCTACGCGGACGTATTGCTCGAAGGCAGCAAGCGCCCTCTCCTTGTCGCCCACGGCCATCAAGGAATCGGCAAGGCTGTAGTGGCCCGAACCGTCGCTGGGCGCGAGCGCGCAATAGGCCGAAAGGGCCTCGACCGCCTCGGCGTGACGGCCGAGTTTGCGCAGGACGAACCCGAGGTTGTAGTGCGCCAGCGCGAAGCTCGAATCGACGGCTATCGCGCGCTGGAAGTGCCCGAGCGATTCATCGAGCTTCCCCTGCCGGGCGAACAGGAAGCCAAGTTGATTGATCGCCTCGGAATAACTCGGCGAGAGCTTCTCGGCGTTCTGATAGGCCTCCTGTGCCGAAGCGAAGTCGCCGTTGGCGGCGAGCCGATCTCCACGCTCCTTTTCTGCGACTGCTTGAGGCGAGGCAGCGGCTGCGAGGAACGCGGTCAGCATCAGGGCGGGACTCAGCACGGCAACTCCTTGTCGATGGGGGCGCGGGTCACCAACCGGCTCTTCGGACGCGCGCTCGGGGTACTTCCTATCGCCTTCGGTCTTGGAGTCAACTCCCGTACCCTTGCGGCGAGCGCGCCACAGCCGAGCAGGCCGAGCCGGGAGGAGGGAGACGAGGCTGCAGGCGCCAGCTCAAGCCTCTCGCAGCGCGCGGATGAGGCGGTTGGGCGTTTTTCAGGTCTGAAGGTGCCTCGAAGAATCCTCTCTCAGCCTCGCTCCGGTGCCCTTCTTCGGGCATGCCGGCCGGGACGGCGGCGGTCCCCGGCCTCGCACCACGCGCTCGCAGCGGCCTTTCTCGACACACCTTGAGCAATCCTTCCCCAAGCTGGCAGGGTCCTGAGCCACGAATTGGCAATCGCTCAGTGCGCGGCTCGCAGAAACGGCTGGTCTCCCGAGGGGCTGGGCGAGGATTCGCGCTTCAGATGCAAGGCGGGTCGCTGTCTCACGCACGTTGGCACAGAGGGCGGTCCTCTCGCCGGCCGCTCGAATACGCGGAGCTTCGGACCATGAAGCCGAGCCGGTGCTTGGATGCGAAGAAGCCGGACGAGGATGCCCCCGCCCGCCTTCGCACTCGCACTCGCCGTAAGCGGATTCGGCTCTTGCCGGAGAAGGCCACTCCTGAGAGTTGCGCCAGGAGTCGCCCGCGAGGCTTCGCGCGCTGCCGAGCGCGAGGTCTCGGACCTACGGATGAGCCCCGGCGCCGGCGCCGAGGAAGTTGATGATCTCCAGGGAGAACGCCTCGAGGTCGTCGGGCTTGCGGCTCGTGATGAAGTTGCGGTCGACGACCACCTGCCTGTCCACCACATTCGCGCCGGCGTTCTTGAGGTCGACCATGACGGTCGGCCAGGAGGTGAGCGTGCGGCCCCGAACGATGTCGGCGGTGATCATGATCTGCGGCCCGTGACAGACCGCGAAGATGGGCTTGTTCGCCTTGTCGAAAGCTCGGACGAACTCGACAAAGCGCTTGTCGAACCGCAGTTGGTCGGGCGAGAAGCCACCGGGAATCAAGAGGGCGTCGAACTGGTCGACCTTCGCGTCATCGATCCCCAGGTGCGCGGTCGCCTTCTCCTGGTGGTTCTTGCCCTCGATTGTCTGCCCCTTCGTCTTGCCGATGACGACAAGCTCGTGCCCCGCCGCGCTCAGGCGGTCGTGTGGGATGCGGTATTCCGAGTCCTCGAAGTAGTCGGCGAGAATGCAGGCGATCCGCATGTGCTCCTCCTGTGACTGGGTTGCCCGGAGGGTAAGCTGGCCGACCGCTCCAGCAAGTCCCCCGCCCCGACGAAGGCGCCCCGGAATTGCGGCAGGCGGTTGGCCGCTCCTCATCAACTGAACGCTCCAGTCAGGCGGGCGCGAGTAGCCTTGCCACACCGCCCTTGGCACTATTCGGCCATGTTCATCGCTGCACTTCTCATCGCCTGCCTCGCCTCCGCTCCGGAAGCGCCCGCGCCGGTCCCGCCGATGGCCGACGCCCCTCGCGCAGCCTCCCTCGTGCCCTCGGCGTCGCCGGCGGCCGCCCCCAAGAGTCCCCAGGCACCGGCCGCGGTTGCGCGCCCGGACATGCTCACCTTTAGCTGGCCGCTCGACGGCGCGATTGTGCTCGTGACGGGCTCGGGCTGGATCACCACGGAGATCCTCAAGAGCGAGCTTGCGCCCTCAGGCTGCAAGTGGTGCGGCCAGAACGGCTTCGACAACGCGGTGACCCGCTCACTCGCCTGGCAAGACATCGAGGCCGCGGCGACGGTCGGCGACCTCACGGGCTTCCTCGCAACTCCCCTGGCAACCATCGGGACGCTCGCCCTCGCCTCGGGCCGCGAGGACCGGCTCGCCGAGATGCCCGCCAACGTGCTGCTGATGGTCGAAGCGGTCACCGTCAGCTCGGCGCTCAACCAGCTCGTCAAGTTCAGCGCCGGCCGCGAGCGCCCGTTCGTCGCCGACCTTCCGCCCGAGCTCAAGGGCGCCACCAAGCACCCCGCGGACAACAACCTCTCCTTCTACTCGGGCCACTCGAACCTGGCCTTCGCCCTCGCGGTCTCGGCCGGCACCATCGCGCACCTGCGCGGCTACCAAGCCGAGCCCTATGTCTGGGGCGCGGGCGTCCCGCTCGCCGCCTTCGTCGCCTACAGCCGCATCGCCGCCAAGAAGCACTACCTAAGCGACGTGCTGCTCGGCAGCGCGACAGGTGCGGCGCTCGGCTTCGCCCTGCCCTGGTTCTTCCATAAGAGAGCCGAAGGAGCCACGGCGCTCACCATCGCGCCACTGCCCAACGGCGCGGCAATCGCCGGACGCTTCTGAGCCGCCCTCCCCTGGCGATGCCCCAGGGGCCGTGGAACCCGCCGAATCGGCCGAATCGCCGCTGCCCGCTCCGGCGCTCTCGGCAAGCCGGCCTCGCGCTCCGGGCAGCGACGCCTCGCGGCTCATTTCTTTTGAGGGAACGGGGGCTTATCCGGCTTGGCTCACCGACGAAGGTTTCCCCCGGTTGGTTGACAATGACTTCGGCTTGTCGCTACAAACACCGGTGCGCTTGCCCCCCTCCCGAGTTGCAGGGCGTCCCGGTTTCGCGGGCCGGGGGCATTCACGCAAGCGGCCAAACCCTCCGCACGGGAGCCCCATCATGCGCCCAAGCCTCAAGCTTGCCCTCCTCTCCGCTTGCGCGGCCACCGCCGGCTGCGCATCCCACAGCGCCTACGGCCTCGACAGCGACGATCGGCTGGAAGCCACGTTCTCGGAGCGTGCGAGCGGCCAGGGAGCCGACGTCGCGGGCGTCAAGTGCGATGCCCTCTCGCGCAAGTTCAAGGCCTCGCGCATCGAGGAGCGCACCGAGGCCGAGCGCCTCAAGGTGCTCGTCGAGCTCTTCGAGAAGTCGCGCGAGAACACCAACGCACTCGACGACGCGGCCGCCAAGAACCCCGACCTCCTCTACGGCTCCGAAGGCGACGCAGTGAAGGCGAACCTCGCCGAGTGCCGCGCAACCTACGCGGACGTGCGCAGCGACTTCGACCGCTTCATCCGCGACCTCACCGAGCTGCCGGTCATCCAGGAGCTGCAGGGCCGCGAGATGGTCACCGTGCCCCGGCTCGACCTCAAGCTGCTGCGCTCGGCCATCGCGACACTCGATCCGGACGATAAGGACATGCTCCTCGGCAAGCTCGACATGGCCGAGAAGCGCGTCGGCGAGAGCGAGCGCATCGGGCGCGGCGGCGGCCGTCGCCGATAACCACGCGGCCGGCTGAAGTTCTCGAAGGCCCCGGGACACCCCGGGGCCTTCTGCTTTTTCGACCGGCCTTTTCTTCAGACAGGACGAGCTTCGCCGGGGAAACCCCAGCAACCCACCGCGGCGTGGTCGGGGGAGCAGCAGGCTGCGTTCGTCCAGGAATCGAGCAGATGCTTAGGCGGCACGAGGGTTCCCGGCGACCGGCACCAAGGCCGACCCTCCGAAATCGTGCCGAATCTCAAGATTGGCAATAGCAGGGCGGGCGCGCGGTCCGCACTGGCGTCATCTCCGCTCGGCGCTCGCGGACCAGCCGCTGCTCGGGATGGCCCGCGCTCGAATCCCCGGCGGCCTCAGCGCCGGCCTTCAGGCGATGGGGCGGGTGACCGCGGAGCCTTCAACCTCGCGCCGGCCACGCTCTCGCCGCGAGAGCTCGCGATACGCCCTCAATCGGCCGCGCGCACGTCCTCGTGGCCGACCTCGGCCAGCTCCTGCACCTGCTTACGCCGGCCGAGCATCGGAAGCTCCGCCGGGCGCTCCTGGACGCGCTTGACGACGTAGTGGAAGAACAGCCAGAGGCCCGCAATCGCCACGAGCAGGCCGATGACAGCCCACTGGCCGCGACGCACGGCGGCCACGAGCCACTCGATGTTGGCGCCGAAGCGAAAGCCCAGGTAGACGAATACCGGGGCCGACACGAGCGCAGCCAGCCCGTCGAAGCAGATGAAGAGCAGGTAGCGCATCCCGGCGCTGCCGGCGACGAAGTAGGTCACCGCGCGCACGCCCGGCATGAAACGGGCCGCGACGACTATCCGCTGGCCATAGCGCGCGAACAGGCCCTCGACCTTCCTGCGCTTGGACGGCGTGATCATCAAGCGGAAGGGCCAGCGTCGCTCGAGCTTGTCGCCAAAGTAGCGTCCGAGCAGGAAGGCGAACGAGTCGCCGCCCAGGATGCCGATGAACGCGACCCCGATCATCACCTCGACGCGAGCGGCTCCGGAGTAGGCGAGGTAGCCGCCGGTGATCAGCGCGACGTCCTCGGGCAGCGGAACGCCCAGACCGCAGGCGAGCAGCACCGCGAGCACGAGCAGGTAGGCCCCCGCGCCGCTCGCTCCCCCGAGTATCTCTCCGACCAGGCACTCCACAGCGGTCCGTCACCTCTTCCCGGCGCACCGAGCGCGGCCTAACTAGTTGGCGGCCGGCTCCTTGGCCAGGATCCACAGGTTCTCGGCGACGAACGATTCCAGCGAGCTGCCGGAGGAGGCGAGCTTCCCGATGAGCGGGTAGACGTCGAGCACTGCCTGAAAGCCGCCCGCCGCCTTTTCGGCGAGCTTGTCCTCAGGCAGCTTCACGACCGCAGCGGCGAAGGCGCGGGCGAACACCTCGGTTGCGAAGTCGGCGGCGCTCTTGGCGCCGACAGCCGCGGCGATCTCCGCGAGCACCTTGGAGGTGCCGGCCTTCGAGGCGGCCACCGGCGCGAGCTTCGCGCGGGCCACCTCCCGCACCAGCGAGTAGAGATCAGGCTCAGTCGAGGGCCCGAGCACCACGTACAGATCCTCTCCGACGAGCCCGGAGAAGGCGCTGCCGCGGCCGTCAAGCAGATTGATGACCAGGGTCACGCGCGGAGGCTCGTCCTCCTTCATCTTGAGCAGCCGCCGGACCTCGAGGACCGGGCCGTCGATGACGGCGTGATAACCCTTGAGCGCCGAACGGTATTCGTCCTGGACCTGGCCGAAGAGCTCGGCGAGCTTGCCGCCGGTGTAGACCTCCGAGAGCAGCGGCCCGATGCCTCGAAGCGCGGCAGACGAGTCGGCGGTCGGCTCGAAGGTCGGCGGCCCACGCAGCGTCAACGCCTGACGCCCGTAGAGCTCGGCGGTCTCCGGGTGCTCGGTGAAGAATGCGTCGAGCTTTGCGGCAAGCGCTCGGTCGACCTTGAGCGCCTCGCGCACCTTCAGCCTCACCGCGTGCATCTCGCGCGCGGGGACCGGGAAGCGCCGCGAGACCGGCGCCTCGTCGTAGCCCATCGCGTTCAGGGCCGCGTAGAGCGTGAAGACGCGCTCGTCGGCGCGCATCTCGATGCCCTCGTTGGTGTAAAGGCTGGCGAACCAGTCCTGCTCAGCGCGCGAGGGGGCCGGCAAGGCGAGGAGCGCAAGAACGGTAGCGAGGAGGGCTCGGCGCGGGGTCATCTCACTCTTCGTCAAAGCGCAGGCGGACCCGGTCGGCCCTTCCTGCGGAAAAGTGGGCAAAGCGGCACTACGCGTAGCATGCGCCCCCTGGTCCCGCAAGCAAATGCTCGGCTGGCGCAGGCTGCCGCAGCGCCGGCCTATTCCCATAGCTTCCGCGTGCTTATGTCCGAATCGGGCGCCCGCGTGTCGACGTGGATTTCGGCCTGGCGGCTTGAGGCATGGCCCCCGACGTCGAGGCCTTCGGCTTGGACGACGTTGCGCCCCTCGCGCAAGACCAGCTTCTCGCGAAAGCGCCCGTCCCTGCCCACACGCACCGGCCGGCCCGAGAGCATCACCACCGCCCCGGGGCTCGTCTTGCCGCCGACGACGATCCGGCGCTTGTTGAGGGCTTCTTCCTGCGGCCAGTCGACCTTCAACAAGAGGCTCGAAGGGATGGGCTCCGGGTCGCTCGGCGCTCCCTGGTGGCTTATCGACTGCTGGCCCGAGCGCAGGACGACCGCCTTTCCGGCCGCCTGGAACTCGACCTCGCCGGCGCGCGCGCCGACGGCGACCGTCCCCTCGCCGTTGTTGGAGAGGGCGAAGGTGCCGTCGCTCGTGGTGGCGCTCGCGTCCGAGCCGGCCGCGGTGACGACGAGCTGGCGGCCCGACTTGCCCTCGACCCGCGCGACGAGCATGCCGACGCCCAGGTCGAACCTCGAGATGCGCTCGGTCAGCTCCTCGACCTCGACCAGCGAGCCCGGCTCGACCCGGACCTCGTACGACTCGCCGGCGCTCAGCAGGGCGCGCCCGTCGCCGGTGCGCACCGCGTCGTCGGCCCGCAGGAGCGCTCCGACCTGGGCCGGGCCGAACTCTCCCTTGCCGCGGCGCACCTCGACCTCCCCGTCGACCTCGGCGATCCGAAGGCTCTCGAGCCGCTCGCCCGACAGGCCGGCGTCGGCGACGAGCTGCGCGACCGGCACGCCCGCGTCGACGACCACCGCGACCGGCGGCGGCGGAGCGGGCCGGCGCAGGAATACGAAGTAGCCGAGCGGAACTGCGGCGACCAGGGCGGCGACCGCCGCCGCGAACTTGAGGTTGGCCTTTCTCCGATTCGGTTCCATCGCCTCTCGTCGACCGCGTCGCTCCCTGCCAGCTTGTGACGCCGGGTCGGCACCATAAAGGTGAGGCGCGGACGCTTTCAAGTTGTCGCGGCCGGGCGGCCTTCTGCCTCTCGCCTCGCATTGCCGAAGAGCCTACAATCGCCCGGCCCTCTGCCTGGAAGGCTGAAACCCCAACGAGCTCAGACTGCTGCCGGCGCGCCCCGTCGCTCCCGCGGCCACTACCGATTAGGAGCAGCAATGAACCTGGCCAAGCCCGAGAACCTGCCCGCTTTCACGCTGGACTCGACCTTCAAGAAGGCGCTGCTCGACCGCTTCGTGCGCTACGTCAAGGTGAACACGCGCTCGAGCGACACCTCGGAGAGCTTCCCCTCGACCAAGGAGCAGTGGGACCTGCTCAAGATGCTCGAGCAGGAGCTCAAAGAGCTCGGGTTGAAGGACATTGGCCTCGACGAGCACGGCTACCTGTTCGCCACCCTGCCCTCGAACCTGCCCGAAGGCCGCAAGGCTCCCGCCATCGGCCTCCTCGCTCACGTTGACACCTACCCGGGCACCAGCGGCGAGAACGTCAAGCCGCAAGTCATCGACTACCAGGGCGGCGACCTCGTGCTGCCGGGCGACCCGTCGCAGGTGATCAAGGCCGACCACCCGCAGCTCTCGAAGTGCGTGGGCAAGACCGTCATCACCACCGACGGCACCACGCTGCTCGGCGCCGACGACAAGGCGGGCATCGCGGTGATCATGACCCAGCTCGACTGGCTGCTGAAGCATCCGGAGGTCCCGCACGGCGACATCCGCATCGGCTTCACGCCCGACGAGGAGATCGGCAAGGGGACGCTGCACTTCGACGTCAAGCGCTTCGGCGCCTTTGCCGCCTACACCTTCGACGGCTCGCTGCTCGGCGAGATCGAGGACGAGACCTTCTGCGCCGACGGCGCCACCGCGACGATCACCGGGTTCGACGTGCACCCGGGCCAGGCCAAGAACGTGATGGTCAGCGCCATCCGCGCCGCCGCGCACCTCGTCTCGCTGCTGCCGAAGGACCACCTGCCCGAGACCACCGAGAAGCGCGAGAGCTTCCTGCACCCGGTCGCGATCAACGGCGAGGTCGGCCAGAGCGTCGTGCGCTTCATCGTGCGCGGCTTCACCGAGGAGGACCTCGCCGCGCGCCGCAAGAGCCTCGAGGAGATCGCCGCCCAGACCGAGAAGGACTTCCCCGGCGCCAAAGTCGCGGTGGAGTTCAAGGTGCAATACCGCAACATGAAGCAGGTGCTCGACAAGCACCCCGAGATCGTCGAGCTCGCCATGGAGGCGGTCCGCCGCACCGGCGAGACCCCGATGCTCAACTCCATCCGCGGCGGCACCGACGGCGCGCAGCTCTCGTTCAAGGGCCTGCCGACCCCCAACGTCTTCGCCGGCGCCATCAACTTCCACGGCAAGCAGGAGTGGGTCTGCCTCGAGTGGATGGCCAAGTCGGTCGAGACCGGCCTGCACCTCGCCTTCCTCTGGGGCCAGCAGGAAGCGCGCTGAGGATCGAGGGCGGAGCCTCCAACTCCGCCACCCCGCGCGGCCGACAGAGCGCGGCAGGGGCGCGTAACAATGCGCCCGGCCCGCAAAGCGTCGGCGTTGAGATCGTCGAGACGAACCCGCCCCCGCCGGCCACCCTGGCCGTGCGGGGGCGCGGTCTTTCAAACGGCCTTCAGCTCGCCGGGGACCGCGCGATCGACGATGCCGAGCTCCTCCTCGAGCCGCTGCTCGAGGTAGAGCGCCTGGGCCGGCTCCTCGAGCGAGAGCAAGGAGATGCGCCGCCGCTCGTGCCCGACGACAGCCTGCAGGTGATAGGCGCGGTGGACCGAGCCGTTCTTGCCTCGGCTCTGCTTCTCCTCGCAGAAGAGCTGGGAGATCTCGTGCCCCGGGATGAGGCGGTTGCCCTTCCAAGGCAGAGGCGCGTGGCGGATGCGAAGCGCGCCTCCACTCACCTCGACCGTGGTCCGGTTCAGGAGGCCCGCCAGCGTGTAGTAGGTGAGCCCGACGCCGACCGCCACGTGCCCGAGCGGGAAGACGACCATCAGCAGGTTTGCCGGCATCGCCTCCGCCACCCCCAGACGGCCGAGCGCGACCGAGTACCAGACGACCAGGAAGCTGTCCCAGGCCAGGCAGAAGAAGACGAGGAAGAGGTGAACGAAGGAGAACCAGCGCCAGCCCACCGTGAGACGCCCCGGTCCCTCGTCGAGCTTGAACCGCTCGGGAAGCGGCACCCGCTGCCGGCCTCGGGGTGAGCTGCCGTCGTCGCCGCGCCTTCGCGCCAGGTCGACGAGCCCGTTGCAGTGCGCGCAGCGCCCGACGGCCAGCTCTTCGTGGATGTTTTCGGCGCTGATCGCCGCACCGCAGTTCTCACACTTGATCTGCATCTGATTCGCCTCTCGGTTCGCTCAAAGCCCGGGACCGCCTCGACGAACTGTGCCCGCGTCCGGAGGGAGGCTCAACCTTTGGTGCCCGTGGCGCGAGCCAGGCCTTGGGGGCGCGCCGTCGGGAAAAACGGCGGCCGCGAGCCGATGGTCCCTTCAACCCGACGCGGAGGCGACGGTGGGCCGAGCTGTCTCGGGTCGAGGCGCCCGGCATCGCGCTCGTGCTCGGTTTCCGGACGGGCGCATTGCCGGTGCGCCCCCACCAACCTGCGACCTATCGCTCGGGTTCCGGGCAAGGCGCGGCCTGTCGACCGTCGACCCTCGACAGTCAGTTTCCCTCGCTCCTCAAGCCCGCTACCCTAACGCCTTCTTCCGAACACCGAGGTGGTGCCGATGGCCGAAGGCAAGCGAGGACTGCTCTCCTGGCTGCGTGGTGAGGACAAGTCCCAAGTGCCCGTCGAGGACGAGCGGGCGCGGGTCGAGACGACGGCGCCGAGAATCGCGCTCGCCGAGCGAATCGTCGACCAGGGCGTCATCGCCAAGGGCGGCATGAGCACCGTGCGGCTCGCCTATGACACCAACCTGCTGCGCCACATGGCGATGAAGGTCCTCTCGCCGAAGATCGCCGCCAAGCCGCTCGAGGCCCGGCGCTTCCTCGAGGAGGCGCAGATCACCGGCCAACTCGAGCACCCGAACATTCCGCCCGTCCACGAGGTCGGCATCGACGACGAGGGGACCCACTACTTCACGATGAAGTACGTCCACGGCGTCACGCTCGAGGAGCTGCTCAACGGCCAGAATTTCTCGGTGCGTGACGAAGCGAAGCTGTTCGAGGTCCTGCAGGTGTTCGTCAAGACCTGCCAGGCCATCGGCTTTGCCCACTGCCGAGGCGTCATCCACTGCGACATCAAGCCCCGCAACGTCATGGTCGGCAGCTACGGCCAGGTTTACGTCATGGACTGGGGCATCGCCCGGCTCATCGGCACGACGCGCCCCTCGGGCGTCGAGATGAGGACGCTCGTCGAGATCAGCGGCGAGCGCGCCCGCCCCCAGGACGACGGGCGCGTGATGGGGACCGTCGGCTACATGTCGCCCGAGCAAGCCAAGGGCTACAACAACCTGCTCGACACCCGCAGCGACGTCTTCCAGCTCGGCGCGCTGCTCTACCGCATCCTCACCGGCCGGGCCCCCTACGTCGCCAACACCGCGCAGGAGACGGTGATGCTCGCCGCGCTCCGCCAGTGGACCGCGCCGGAGCTCGTCGACAAGAACCTGCCGAGGCGCCTGTGCGCCATCGTCGCCAAGGCCATGGCGTTGAGCCCCGACGACCGCTACCAGACCGTCGAGGGGCTCCAGAAGGACATCGAAGCCTTCATGAGCGGCGTCGGCCGCTACCCGACCCGCAGCTTCAAGCCCGGCGCGCTCATCATCGAGGAGGGCGACACCGGCAACGAGGCCTACGTCATCCTCGAAGGCCGCTGCCGCGCCTTCAAGCTCGACGTCTCGGGCGAGCGGCGCCCGCTGCGCGAGATGGGCCGGGGCGCGGTCTTCGGCGAGGCGGCGACCTTCGCCTCGGCCCCGCGCACCGCGAGCGTCGAGGCGATCGACAAGACGACCGTCGCGGTCATCACCCGCGAATCGCTCACCAACGAGATCGGCGCGGTCGCCGGTCCCTTCGTCACCACGCTCGCCGAGCGCTTTCGCGAGGTCGACGAACGCTCCAGCTCCCTGCGCGCCGAGCGCGACGCGTATCGGCTCGCGCTCGAGGTGCTGCGCTACCTCAACCTGCGCGGCGAGGGGACCGACGGCGCGCGCGTCGCCCCTTGGGGCCCGCTCGCGCGGCATCTGCGCGAGTCGCTCGAATGGACCGACGAACAGGCGCTCATGGCCGCCCGGCGCATCGAAGGGATCACGGTGGACACGACCGAGGACCGCGTCGCGCTCGCGATCCCCGAGAACCTGGACGAGCTCTATCCACCAGAGCCCCTGCGGACGGCCGACTCCGACCTCTTCCCTGCCCCGCAACCTCCCTCGGCGAACGACGAGGCGACGCTGGAGACGCCGACGCTCCTCGGGGACCCCACGCTGCGCATGGACGGAGCGTCGCCGGATACCGCGACCGACGAGAGTCCGCAGACCGAGCTACTGCAGAGCCCCTTCGTTCAGCCAGAGGCGACGGCGGAGAGCACCATCGACGGTCCGCCGACGGTGCTGACGCAGAGTCCGCTGCTGACCGACGACGAGGAGTCAGAGGCCGGCTAGTCGCCAGCTCGATCGTCGATCGGATCGCCGATTCGGGACCGCCCATTCCGATGGCCGACCTTCGTGTCGGCATGCACGCCGGCGCTGCTCGCACGAGCGCTCGACGGAGTGCCTGCGGCTCCTGCGTGAGCCGCTCGAAAAATGACCATCAAGCGGGCGTGCCTCTCGAGCCGTGGGCTTGGGCCTCGATGGTCAGGCGGAGCTCGCCTCGAGCTGCGAGCGCAGCTCGCGGCGAAGGACCTTGCCGACCGCGCTCTTCGGCATCTCGGTGACGAAGCAAACCCCTCGCGGGATCTTGTAGTGCGTCAGCGCCTGCCGGCAGTGAACGAGCACCTCCTCGCTCGTCAGGCCGGCGGCCTTCGGGACGATGAAGGCTCGCACCGCCTCGCCGGTTCTGTCGTCGGGCACGCCGAGAACTGCGACTTCGGCGACCAGCGGGTGGGCGGCGATGCAGGCCTCGACCTCGTTCGGAAAGACCTTGAAACCGCTCACCACGATCATGTCCTTCTTGCGGTCGGTGATGCGCAGGTAGCCGTCCTCGTCGATCGCGCCGACGTCGCCGGTACGCAGCCAACCGCCCGCGAGCACCTTGCTCGTCTCATCCGGCCGTTTCCAGTAGCCGAGCATCACCTGCGGTCCCTTCACGAGAATCTCGCCTCGCTCCCCGGGCGAAACGGGCGCCCCGCGATCGTCGACCAGGCGCACGTCGGTCCCCGGCAGCGGCAGGCCGACGCCGTTGACCTGCGCGAGAGTGCGCCGCATGCCGCCCGCGGCCCGGGTGCTCGGATTGAAGGTGACGAGGGGACTCGCCTCGGTCAGCCCGAAGCCCTCGATCACCAGCGAACCCGTGACCCGCTCCCACCGCTCGAGAACGGCCGGCTGGACCTCCATCCCTCCGGCGTAGACGGCCTTCAGGCCCGGCGGCGGTCGAGAAGCAAACCAAGGCTCGGCGAGCAACCCCTTGAGCAGCGTGTTGACCGCCGTCGCCCAGGTGATGTCGTGGCTGCGCAGCGCGGCCCGCAGGTTCTTCAACGGCCTGGGGTTCGGCACGAGGATGCTGTGGTGGCCCGCGTAGAAGGCGTAGAGGTGGTTAATCGTGAAGGCGAAGACGTGGTAGAGCGGCAGGACCGTGAGCACGGTCTCGCGGCCAAGCTCCAGGCTCCCGCGGGTGATCTGCGCGATTTGGGCGACGTTCGCGAGCAGGTTTCCGTGCGTGAGCATCGCGCCCTTGCTCACCCCGGTCGTGCCGCCGGTGTACTGAAGCAGCGCGACGTCGTCGCGGCCGACCGCCTGCTCCTGACCCTCGAAGCGCGGGCGTGCCGGAGCGCCCAGCCGCAAGGCGCGCATCAGCGGGATGCCGGGGGTGCGGGCCTTGGGCACCGCGCGCGCCAGGCGCAGCTTCGCCCCGATCGCCAGCCGCATCGCGGTCGGAAAGAAGTCGCCCACCGCGGTCACGACCAGCGTCTCAACCGGGGTCTTCGACAGCACGCGCTCGACCTTGTCGCGAAGGTTGCCGAGCACCACGACCAGACGCGCGCCGCTGTCGACGAGCTGCTGCTCGAGTTCGCGCTCGGTATAGAGCGGGTTGGTGTTGACCAGCACCGCGCCCGCCTTGAGCACCCCCAGCGAGCAGACCGGATAGGCCAGGCAGTTCGGAAGCACCAGGGCGACGCGGTCGCCTTTGCCGACCCCTCGTGAGCGCAGGAAGCCGGCGAAGTGCCCCGAGAGCCGGTCGACCTCGCTCCACGACAGCGAGGCCTCCCAGCCGTTGGGCAGCACCATCGTGCAGGCCTTCTTCTCGCCCCACCGCGCGGCCGAGGAGCGCACCATCTCCCCGAGGCTCGCGAAGGGGAGCAGCTCCGCCTCCGGACCGACGCTCGGCGGATAGTTCGCGTGCCAGGCCCTTTCGCCGATGGAGCCGGCCCGCTCGAGCAGAGGCTCCTCGTCAGGCTGCGGCTCCGGGAGACCGAGGTCGGCTCGCAGCTCGGCGCGGGCCTTCGCGATGCGCTCCCTCACCTCTTCGCGCAGCTTCGGCAGGTCCTCGAGGGTCATGCCGCGGGTGTCGACCGGGGCGAGCACTCGCACCTGAGCGCGAGCAAAGCCAAAGCCGAGCGACCCCTTCGCCCTGCACTGCCGCGTCCCCGCGGTCGCGAGCGGCAGCACCGGCACACCGGCCTTGATGGCGAGCCCAAAGGCGCCGTCCTTGAACGGCAGCAGCCGCCCATCGGGCGACCGGGTCCCCTCCGGAAAGAGCATCACCGGGACCCCGCTCTCCAGCGTGCGCCGGCACTCCGAGAGCATCTGCACCACGCTGTCGCGCTCGCCTCGCCGCAGGGGAATGTCGCCGCCCAGCCGCATCAGCCATCCGACCACCGGCAGCCGGAACAGCTCCTGCTTGGCGACCCAGCGCATGTCCCACGGAAGCAGCGAGAGCAGGAACGGATCGGCGGTCGACTCGTGGTTGGCGACGACCACGTACGGCCGCTCCCGGATGTCAGCCGGCCCGTCGCCACAGACAGAGAAGCGCCAGAACGGCGTCAGCGCCGAGTTGAGCCGCCCGAAGCGCCGCATCATCCTGCCGCGCCTCCGGCACCCCGGATCGCCGCGGTGCACGAGCGCGGTGACGAGGAAGGCGGGCAACAGCAGCAGTCCCGAGAGGAAGAAGACGAGGTAGGTCAAGGTGCCGAGTAGAAAGCGCATGCCGCGCATCTCGGCAGCCTCCTGTCATGAAACTGTCACGCCTTCGACGGAGGGCAGCCGCCGACCTTCGGCGCGGGTGTCACCTCACTCCTTCGGTAGCTGGCCGCCGGCCACTCGCGAAGGCCTCCCCAACCCGCTGAAGGCCCGGTCGAGAAGTCCTTCGATCGATAACCGGACAGCCCGAGCGTAGGCCGAGCTTGCGAGGCCGAAGTCGGCCATTCAGCTCCGCTCAGGGGTGAGCCGAACCGGACGGGGCCGAAGAAGGTTTTTCTCGACGCCTCGCTTCACTGCGCGGCGGCAGCGAGGCCGGCGGGCCCGCTCGTGCCGACAGCCAGCTCGCCCCGAGCTGGCGCCGACCGGACGGCGACAGGCGGGGGCGCGGGCGGCAAGCGGCGTGGCGGCACGATGACCTCAGGAGGCGTCGGGCAGTTCACGCACGGCCCGCGAAGCGGGATGACCAGGGTGCGCCCGGCCCGGATCAAGGTGCTGCGCAGGCCGTTTGCCTTGCGAATGGCCGAGACGGTCGTGTCGTAGCGCCGGGCGATGGCGCCGAGGTACTCGCCGCGCCGCACGCGGTGCACGACCCGGTTCAAGTCCGGCTGCCCCTTGGGCATCAACGGCAGGACCCGTCGCCCCAGCTCCTGGGCCCGCGGGTTGTAGAAGCGCACGTGGTAGTGGTCGCGATGGCGCCGCGCGTGCTGGACCAGCGAGCCACGGCCCGCACGGAAGATTGAGTCGAGCCAAGCCTGGTCCTCGCCCGTGGAGAGCGCGTAGTCGTACAGGCGCTTGATGATCCGCCTGTCGACGAGGACCAACTGCACGTCGGTCTCGGTGACCAGCGCGCGCACGAGCGCCCAGTTTCGCGCCAGATCGAAGTTCTCCCGCCGTGCCCAGGCCCCGCGGTCCGGTCCTCCGGGCCGATAGTAGAAGGCGAGGTCGACATCGCGTCCCGACTGGTGGCTGGCGTGCGGGCGGATCCAGCCTCCCTCGGGCTTGCTCATATGGTTGACCCGCAGCGGCGGGGTCCCCTCAAACTGAGCGGCGACGTGGTCTATCGCCCGGGTCAGGTACTCGATCGTCTCCTCGGTGCCCCAGCAGCGATCCGGAGCGACGATCGTCCAGTTCGGCCCCGCGGGCATCTGGCGCGCGTTCACGAGCCGGCCGGCATCCGCGAAGCCTATCGACAGCGACCCGAGCGCCTCGGGAGACCCTTTCCAGAGCTGCTCGAGTCGCAGGTCGTCGATGTCGGCCGTGTAGCGACCCCCCGGTCCGCAGGCCGCGGTCGGGGCGAGCTGGCTCTCGGCCTCCGGGTCGACCTCCGGCGCCGCCGCCTCGCTCGCGCTCTGCTCCTCTTCGAGCGCACCCTCCCCTTCGGCCTCGGGTTCGACTACGACCGGCGTCTCTTCAGCCCCGTCGGCTTGCTCCTCCACGCCGGCCGATTGCTGCGCCGGCGCTGGCTCGACGCGCTCGGGAGTGGGCTCGTCGACCGTAGCCGGGAGGACGGGCACCTGCCCGCTTGCGCAACCGGACAGGACGACGAGGGCAACAAGGACTGCGATCGGCAACGAAGCAGGTCTCGGTCTCATCCCGACACCCTCCAACAGGCTACGAAGAGGGCTTGGTTCTAGCCGATTCCCCGCCGCGTGCCACAAATCCGTTTTCTGACCCACCACAAGTCGCTGTCCGAAGGCGCACAAACACCGCCCGCCCGAACCTCTCAAGGTCTGTCGCGAAAGCCCCCCAACCTCGGCTCGCCACCTCCGGTCACTCGAGCCAAGTCGAGAGGCCCGAGCGATAGGCTCCCGCTGAACGAGGGAGTCGAGGGTCCTCGGCTTCGGCCTCGCAAGCTCGGCCCACGCTCGGGCTGATCGGCGATCGCTCGAAGGGTCCTTCGACACGTTTTCAGCGGTCGAGCAGGTGCTCGTCCGCGGGGTCGCGCAGGTTGTAGCGCGAGCTCATCGCGCGCCCGTAGGCGCCGGCGGTGGCGATGAGGATGAGGTCGCCCTCCCGCGCCCGGGCGATTCGGCGCCCGTGGCCGAGCACGTCTCCCGATTCACAGACGGGCCCGACGACGTCGGCTGTCAGCGTCGCCGGCTCGTCGAGCCGGCTCAGATTCACGATCTCGTGCCAGGCGCCGTAGAGCGCGGGCCGGAGGAGTGAGTTCATCCCGGTCTCGACGCCGACGTAGGTGTGCTCGCCCTTGCGCTTGACCTGGGTGACTCGCGCGAGCAGCACCCCGGCCTCGGCGACGAGCAGGCGCCCGGGCTCCATCCAGAGTCGAAAGCGCGGGTGCGCCTCCTTGAATTGGCCAAGCCGCTCGCCCACCGCCTCCAGGTCGAGCCCGCTCTGCCCCGGGCGCTCCGCGACGCCGAGCCCGCCGCCGAGGTCGAGAATCGACGCCTCGGGGAAGCGCTCAGCGAGCTGGGCGAGGAAGACCGCGGTCTCGGCCCAGGTCTCGGGCTCGAGGATGCCGCTGCCACAGTGGGCGTGCAGGCCGACGACCTTCGCGCCGCTGCGCGCCAGGCCCTCGAGCAGCGTGTCGAGAAGGGCCGGCGAGATGCCGAACTTCGACTGCACCCCCGCGGTGCGCACGTGCGGATGGTGGCCGCGGCCGTGCCCGGGGTCGAGCCGCACGAAGAGCTCGCGGCCGGCGAAGACCTCGGGCCACTCGAGCAGCGGAAAGACCGCGTCGACGGTCACCCGCACGCCGCGCTCGAACGCGCGCTCGTACTCGAGGCGCGGGGCGAAGTTCGGCGTGAAGAGAATCCGCTCCGGCGCAAGGCCGGGCAGCGTCTCGAGCACCTGGTCGATCTCGCCGGGCGAGACGCACTCGAAACCGAGCCCCGCCCGCTCGAAGCGCCGCAGGATCTCCGGGTTGGGATTGGCCTTCATCGCGTACAGCGCGCGATCGAGCGCCCGGATGCTTTGGAGCTTCGCGACCGAATCGTCGAGCGTCTGAGCGTCGTAGACGTAGAGCGGCGCGCGGGCGGCCAGGGCGAGCAGCGCCTCGCGCTTGCCCCTCCACCAGGGCTGCGGCGCGCTGTCGCGCGGCGCCAAGGCTGCGGCCTCCTGCTCACGCCAGGTCGGCCCCAGCGCCACGTCGTCGCGGTGGGGATCGAAGAGCAGCCGATGCAGGCGCCCGACGAGCCGATCGGCGTCCCCCTCGTCGACGACGAAGGAGAGGTTGAGGTCGCTCGCCGCCTGCGAGACGAGGTGAATCTGGCGCTCCTCGAAGACCTCGAGCGCGCTGCCCAGCCGCGGCAACACCGCGCGGATCCGGCTGCCGACCAGGCTGACGACCGCGCAGGGGCCGATGAGCCGCGGGCTGCATATCCCCTCGAGCTCGGCGAGCAGGCCCCGCAGCGACGAGGGCTCGAGCCTGTTGGCCGCGGGGTCGAGCGAGACGGTGACGTTCATCTGCGAGGTCGAGACGAGGTCGATGGAGAGCCCGTGGCGCTTGAAGACGGCGAAGGCGTCGGCGAGAAACCCGACCTGCTGCCACATCCCCGGGGTCTCCATCGAGACGAGCATGACGCCCTCGCGCGAGCAGATGGCCTTGACGGGCGCGCCGCGGTCGTCGCCCATCGGGCCGACCACGGTGCCCTCGAGCCCCGGGCGCCCGATGCAGCGCAGGTGCAGCGGGATGCCGTGCCGGCGCACCGGGGCGATGCAGCGCGGGTGCAGCGCTTTCGCGCCGGTCGAGGCGAGCTCCTGGGCCTCCGAGTAATCGAGCCTGCGCAAGAGCCGCGCCTCGGGCACCTGACGCGGGTTTGCCGAGTAGAGGCCGGGCTCGTCGGTCCAGATCTCACACCGCGCCGCCTGAAGCTGTGCGGCGAGACAGGCCGCCGCGGTGTCCGAGCCGCCGCGGCCGAGCAGGACCGTGTCGCCTTCCGCGTCGCGCGCGATGAAGCCCTGGGTGACGAGCACCCCCGCCGCGAGCGCCGAGAGCCTCTGTTGCAGCTCGGGGTCGGGGTCGAAGCCGCAGGAGGCCGACAGGTAACGCCGGTGCGAGCTCAGCCGGGAGTGGTCGTTCGAGGCGAGGCAGTCGCGGGCGTCTAGCCAGGCGGCCGGCTGCCCTTGCGACACGAGGAAGGCCGCGCCGAGCCGGGTCGACATCCGCGGGCCCATGGCGAGCACGCGCGCGCGCACCCGCGGGCTCGCCTCGCGCACGAGCGAGACTCCGGAGGCGAGCCGCGCCAGCTCGCGAAGCTCCTCGTCGAGCGCCGAGGCGTCGACTTCGAGCGCCTCCCCGAGCGCTTGGTGCCGGGCGCGAATGCCCTCGAGCACTGGCGCCGAATCCCCGGAGGCCGCCTCGTCAAGCAGGCGCGCGAGCTCGTCGGTCACCCCGGCGACGGCCGAGCAGACGACCAGCGGCCGAAGCCCCTCGCGCCGTCGCTCGGCGACCACGCGGGCGATGGTGCGCCAGCTCTCCAGACTCGAGACGCTGGTGCCGCCGAACTTGACGACTATCCAAGATGAGGCGGGCATTTCGTCGGACCTCTCAAGAGGCGTCGGGAGATTTCCTTGAGCTCGACCTGCCCCTCCGAGCACCTCGAGCGCAAGTCGAGAGGAGCGTAGGCCGAGCCTGCGAGGCCGCAGGTCGAGGGGCCCTTCGACACACTCAGGGTGAGCCGAACCGGACCGAGTCGAAAAAGGATCCCTCGACGCATCTTCAGCTCTCCCTCGGTCGGCCGTTGCCGCGGGCGAGAGGCGCCGACTCGGGCGCGCCAATAACCGCGACCTGCCGCAAAACCAACCCTCGTGTCTCACGAGCGCGCCGCAAGCTCGAGAGCCTGCACTCACGACCCGCCCGCGAGCCAGCGTTCGTCGCCTCCAGGCGCTCGAGACCGCCCCCGAATGGAGGGGTGATCCAAAATGGCCTATCTCGGAGACCGAATCTCGACTCCCCGGGACGAGATCTCGACTCGGCGAAACCGGATTCCGACTCTTCGGGACGGGTCTTCGACTCCCTGGGGGTCGAATTGCCGTCCTCGCGACCGGAGGCCCCATCCTTTGGATAAGACGCCCGCTCCTTTGGACCGAACGCCGACTGTTCGGGACCGAAGGCCGCATGCCTCGGACAGAACCTCGCCTCGTACCGACCGAAGTCCGCCTCTCCGCAGCGCCTCCGCGCCTCGTTCGACCGTCGGGGATGGCTTTCCGCGCCCGCTTCGCAGCCGTCCGGCTCTCGGAGGAGGGGCCCGCGTTTGGGTCCGCTGCGACGATTTGTCGCAGAGCCCACGAAACGGATAGGTTTTCGGGCGTTCTTTGCCGTCGCGCCCGGCGATGGCCCCGCGGAGCACTGGAGCTACCGATGCGTCTTCTTCGCTGCGCCCTCCCGATGGTCCTCGCCGCCTCGCTCCTCGGCTGCGGAGAGGAGGAGAAGGACGACCCCGGCCACACCATCGCCGCCGCGCCGCTCGCCGGGCAGATCAACGCCAAGCCCTGGGCCTTCGTCGCCGGGGTGACCGACCGCTACCTCTCCGACGACGAGGGGTTCTTCACCAAGCTCTCTGCCGAGGAGCTGACCTGCCAGAGCTTCAACGGCTTCGAGCAACCCGACTTCATCCTCCTCACCGTGCCGCGGGAGCCCGGCCGCTATCGCTTGAGCCTCGCGCGCAACATCACCTTCGTCGTCAGAATCGACGGCGAGACCGAGAACATGGTCGCGACCTCGGGCGTGCTCGAGGTCACCGAGGTGACCGACACCACCGTGCGCGGCGGCCTCTGGGCGACCTTCGGCTCAGGCTACGAGGTCGACGGGCAGTTCACGGCCACCCTCTGCGAATAGGCTCGGGCGGGCGGGCCCGGCTTCGCCGCGGCCCTCGCCCCTCCCTCTCCCGGCTCGAGACCGCGGGCCCGGACGACTGGAATCTCCGCGTGAAACGCAAGCTCTTCCTCGTCGGTATCGCCTTCACCGCCGTGGAGCTGGGCACCGACGCCCTGCTGCTGTTCCTGCTCTTCTCCCTGACGCGCAGCGAGGCGATCGCCGCGGCGATCTCGCTCGCCCCGGCGCTGGGCGTCTCCACCCTCTACTGGCTCTACTTCTCCAACCGCTGGCTCGCGGGCATCGACGGCGAAGACGACGAGGCGGCCCGCGAGGCCCTCGTGCGCTTTCCGCGCCGGGCCCTGCTCTATCGGACCATCGCCGTCGGCGCGCTCGGGATTCTGCTCGCCCCCACGCTCGCGGGCATCGCCGGGCTCGGCATCGGCGCGGCGGGCATCATCAGCGGGACCATCACCTGCGTCGGGTTCGCCTCGAACGTCGTGCGCAGCTACTTCTACCGGCGCATCCTGCGGCCGCGCGCCGGCGCGCTGTTCGCCGACGCGCCGCTGCGCTACCTCGCCCGCTGCCTGCGCGAGCGGCTCTTCGTCTCCACCAACATCGTCGGCGTCGGAGGCGTCGTCGCCGCCGCGCTCTACGTGCACTACATCGTCGGCATCCCCGCCGCCGAGTTCGGGGAGGCGCTCGCCTTCGCCCCCGCGCTGCTGCTCATCACCCTCGGGGCGATGAGCTGGAACACCTGGCGCAAGAGCGCCCCGCTGCTCTCCTTCCTCGTCCCTGAGCGCCACCAGAGCCGGACCCCGGCGCCGATCGCGCTGCGCATCGCCAGCGGGGCGCCCTACCGACTGGCGATCAGCAACGTGCTCGGATGGTCGGTCGGCGCCGCCGCCGCCGCGCTCTACCACTACTCGCGCGGCGGCCTGCCGGGCCAGGCGCTGCAAGTCTTCGCCGGCACCGTCGCCGCCGGCGTGGGCACCATCGCCTTCCAGGTGGCCTGGCAGCGGCGCATCCTGCTGCCCGCCCGTGAAGCGGCCGCACAGGCCATCGTCGCCGGCGACGGCGAGTTCCAGCGCTCGCGCCCGTCGCTTCGGGTCAAGCTCGTCGCCGCCTTCGTCACCCTGCTCGCCTTCAGCGGCACCTTCGCCATGCTCAGCGCGCTCGCCGAGCACGAGCGCTTCGTCGCCGCTTCGGCCAGCGCCGAGGCGCTCGCCCGCTGCGAGGCGCTCGCCAAAGGGCACGCCGCCGAGCTCGCCGCGGTCGCCGACTTTCCGGATCTGCAGGCGCTCGCCCAGCAGCTCTCCAAGGTGCAGCCGGTGGTCGCGGTGCGCGACGGGCGCGTCGTCGGGCCGGGAGAGCTGGCGCTGCCGGCGGCGATGCTCGCCGCGCTCGAAGAGGGGCGGGTCGCCTTCGGCGCGCTGAGCAGCGAGCAGGCGAGCGCCGCCTTTCACCCGGTGCGCCCTGGCCTCGCGCTCGGGGTGATCAAGCCCTGGAAGGCGCCCGGCGGGCACGGCAACCTCGCCCCGCTGCTCTTCGTCTTCACTGTCCTCACGCTCGCCTCCGCGGCGCTCGCGCTCGTCGCCGTCCAGGAGATAGTCGCCCCGTTGCACAACCTCGCCCTCGGCGCGCGGCGCATCGGCCGCGGCGACCTCGCGCGGCCCATCCCCGCGCCCGACTCGGACGAGCTCGGCGAGCTCGCCGCGGCCATCGAATACGCGCGGCGCGAGCTCGCCGAGAAGATCGGCTCGGTCGAGCAGCTCAACCTCTCGCTCGAGCGCCGGGTGCGCGAGCGCACCGAGGAGCTCGAGAAGGCCAACGACGAGCTCGCCGGCGCGATGTCGGCGCTGCAGAGTGCTCGCGAAGAGATCGTCCACGCCGAGAAGCTCGCCTCGCTCGGCCGCCTGGTCGCCGGCATCGCCCACGAGATCAACAACCCGCTCAACTTCGTCCAGAACGCCCTGCCGCCGCTGCGCCGCTCCATCGAGAGCTTGGCGGCCATCGTCCGGCTCGTCCCGCCGCCCGACGGGAACGAGGCTGCCCTCGCCGACGGGGCCCGGGCCGCGGGCGAGCTCAAGCGGCGGCTCGACATCGAGCGCGAGCTCGAAGACCTCGAGGACATGCTCCGGGTGATGAGCAACGGCGTCTCGCGCATGGGAGGCATCGTCCGCGCCTTGCGCGACTTTTCGCGCCAATCGGCCGAAGGCCGGCCCGAGCCGGTCGAGATCGAGCGGCTGGTCGACGACGCGGCCGCGCTGTTGCGCCACGAGCTCAAAGGCCGCATCGAGGTCGTCAAGGACCTGCAGGCAGACGGGCCCTTGCTGTGCGAGCCCGGCCCTATCACCCAGGTCTTCATGAACCTGCTCAAGAACGCCGCGCAGGCCATCGAGGGCCCCGGCTCCATCCGGGTCAGCAGCCGCGACGTGGAGGCGGGCGTCGAGCTCCAGGTCGCCGACAGCGGCCAGGGGATGGACGCCGAGACGGTGAAGAAGATCTTCGAGCCGTTCTTCAGCACCAAGCCGGTCGGCGAGGGCACGGGGCTGGGGCTGGCCATCGTGCACGGCATCATCAAGAAGCACGGCGGGCGCATCAGCGTCGCCAGCCAGCCCGGCCACGGGACCGAGTTCACGGTCTACCTACCGGGGAGGGAAGCGACAGGCTCCGAAGTTGGGAGTCTTGAGTTGGGAGTCGGGAGCAAGAGCAAGTAATCGGGCCATCCGCTCGAAGCCTCGGGAAGGGACTTGTGGAGCGCGAGGATGGCCCAGGAGACGCCGTTCGACCGCCCCTTCACGCCAAGGGCATCGTCGGCACCTGCCAAGCGACCCTCGTCGGCGAAGGCCGAGGCTTGCGCCGCCGGCATCGTTCTCGATGTCGCCTGAAGCTCCGTCGAGAAATCCTTCTTCGACTCCGTCCGGTTTCCGCTCGCCCCGAGCGTAGCTCCCGCCGCGCGACAGCCGCCTTTGCCCGCGAAAGGCCGGCTACTGCTTCGCCGAGCCGTCGTCGTCGAGCGCGAACTGCGAGCGCAGCACGATCTTGCGCCCGGTCATCTCGAGGAAGCCGCGGCGCTGGAACTCGGAGAGCGCCCGCGAGACCGTCTCGCGCGAGGTCCCCACCATCGAGGCGATCTCCTGCTGCGTGGGCCGCTGGCGGATGACGAGCCCGCCGTCGATCTGCTCGCCTTCGTCGGCCGCCAGCTCCCGCAGGAAGCGCGCGACGCGCCCGTACACGTCGAGCAGCGCAAGGTTGCCGATCCCCGAATCGGCCCGCCGCAGCCTGCGGCTCATCTCCGCCAGGATCTGCAGCGCGGTCTGCGGGTACTGCTCGAGGTGCGCGGCGAAGGCCCTGCGCTCGAGCGTCAGCAGCGTCGAGTCCTCGAGGGCGATCACGTTGGCGCTGCGCGGCTGGTTGTCGAGCAGCGACATCTCGCCGAAGAAGTCGCCCGCCTTGAAGATCGAGAGGATCACCTCCCGCCCCGAGCGACCGTAGAGGACGACCTTCACCTTGCCCCGCGAGACCACGAACAGCGAGTCGCCGAGGTCCTCCTGACCGACGATCACGCTCTCCTTGGGGAAGCGCCGCTCGGACATCAGACCCGCGATGCTCGCGAGGGCCTCTTCCTCGAGGTCGGCGAAGATCGAGACGCGCCTGAGCAGGTCGCGCTGGTCCATGAAGCCTCCTAATGTGTTGAGCGGTCGATGCTAGGGGCGTGCCCTCTCTGCGGTCAAGGCGCGGCGAGTGCCCCTCGTCCCAGCCCCTCTCGGCCGCAGGCTGTGAGCCCAGGGAGGCCTGCGCAGCCGGGCAATGCACGCCGGCCAACCGAGCCGCTTGCATCGCCGCCGCGTTTTCGGCCCACTATGCCGCGAGCCTCCGCCCGCGCCTCGAGGCCAGACCCAAGATCCGAAGGAGCCACCGGTTTGCAGACCTCGCTTGCCCCCGCCCCCGCGGTCGCCGATCCCGCGCGGCGCGACTCGACCGCCCTGCCGCCGCTGCGGCCGATGACGATGGGCGAGATCCTCGACCGCGCGCTCGGGCTCTTCCGTTCGAGCTTCCTGCGGCTGTTCACGGTGATGCTCGTCTTCCAGGCGCCGATGTACGCGTTGCAGAAGTCCTTCCAGACCTTGATGCAGCAGAAGGCCCCGGTCCTCGCGCGACCCGGCGCCTTCCGCGGTGCCCTGCCGGACGCCGAGCAGCTCGCGTGGTTCTTCGGCGGCGCCGCCGTCCTCGGCGTCGTCACGCTCGCGCTCTACCAGCTCGCGGTCGCCGCCCTCGCGACCGGGGCCGCGCGCGGCTTTCTCGGCGAGCGCATCGAGCCGGGCCGCGCCCTGCGCGAGGCGTTCACCCGGGCGCCCCAGGTCCTCGGCACCTTCCTGCTGCTCAGCCTCTGGACCGGCCTGCTGCTCACTCTCTCGATAGCTCCGGGGGCGGGCCTCATCGCCGGCGGCTTCCTCGTCTTCGAGTCGGCCGGGGCCCGCATCGGGGCCGCCGTCGCCGGCCTGCTCGTCGTCTTCGGGGCGCTGCTCGTCGTCGGCCTCTACCTGATGCTGCGCTACGTGCTCGTCACCGAGGTGGTGATGATCGAGAAGCTCTCCTTCGTGCGCGCTCTGCGCCGCAGCGCCCGGCTGATGGCCGGACGGGTCGGGCCGACCTTCTTCGACAACTGCAAGGTGCGCGCGTCGATAGTCCTCGCGGTCACCTTCTGCATCTCCATCTCGGTGGCCATCGTCGCCAGCCTGCCCTCCTACCTCGTCTACGCGGCCTTCGACGTCTCGCCGTTCAACCCCGAGAGCTTCGACCCCAGCCTCGTCCCGCTCTGGGCCATGTTGCCGGTCGAGGCGTTCGCCGTCTTTTGCCAGACCGCGGTGGCCCCGTACGGCCTGCTCGCGACCATCGTTTTCTACTTCGACGTGCGCATCAAACGAGAGGGCTTCGACCTCGAGTTCCTCGCCACGCACCTCGCCCCGAATCCGAGTCGGTGAAGCCCCCTCTGCCACCCCTCCTCCTTGCGCTCGCTCTCCCGGCCACCATCGCCACGGCCGAGCCCGCCCTCGACCGCTGCGCCGCGCTCGCCGCGCGCGCCGACGAGGCCGCCGGCCGCGTCAAGTCGCGCCCTCTGCCCGAGGGCGTCGCCGAGGTCGAGTCGGTTCTCGACGAGGCCGCCGTCCTCGGCGCCTTCGAGGTCGACGGGGTCCGGTTGCGCCCGCGATGGACGAAGCTCGCGCGAGCCGAGCTCGCGGAGGCGACCGAGCCCCTCCGCGTCGCCGCCGTCGCGGAGTTCGCCGCCGATCGCCTCTACGAGACCTGCCGTCACCTCGCGACTCCGGCCCCGGCAGCCGCTGCGGCCGACAGGGCGAGGCTCCTCGAGATCCTCTCCCGCCCCGAGTACGAGCTGCGGGCGCGCGACGAGGGATTCCTGCTGCGGCTCCTCGAGCGCATCCGCACCTGGCTGCGCGACGTGCTGGTGACGAGCCGGCAGGTCCAGAGCGTCGCCCTCTCCGTCCGCACCCTCTTCCTCGTCGGCGCCTGCCTGCTCGCGGCGTGGCTCGCCTTGCGGCTCGCCCGCCTCACCCTGCGAAGGCGCGCCCGGGCGCGGGTCGACCCTCTCGACGGCCCCATCGTCCTCGACGACCCGAAGCGCTACGAGGCGCGCGCCGCGCAGGCGATGTCGGCGGGCGACGGCCGCGAAGCGATCCGGCTCGGCCTGCTCACGCTGCTCGCGACCCTCGAACGCCTGCGGCTCGCCGCGCCCGGACGCACGGCGACCAACCGCGAGGTCGCCCTCCACATCGCCGAGCGCGGAGGCTCGGCCTCGCTCTCCCAGGAGACGCGAGCGCTCGTCGACTGGTACGACCGCGCCTGGTACAGCCTGCGGCCGGTCAGCGAGGCGGAGGCCCGCGACTTCGCCGCGAAGGTGACGGCGCTTCGCGCGCGAGCCAGCGCCGATGCGCGCGCGCGGGCGGAGGGGGCATGAGCCGCGCGCGCCTGTTCATCCTCTACGCCGCCGCGCTCGCCCTCGTCGCTGGCAGCGCCATCGCCCTGCGCAGCAGCGAGACGCGCCGGCTCGAGTCGCCCATCCCCAGCATCGACAACCCGACCGCCCGAGGCGCCCAGGCGCTCTACACCTATCTCGTCGAGACGGGCGCAGACCCGGGGGTGCTGC
>ENA-UOOR01000574-UOOR01000574.1-fermentation-metagenome-genome-assembly--contig:-NODE-574-length-51121-cov-7.274312_pt1 | contig 51121 bp, 40 predicted proteins | sample MGYA00245780_ERZ724029 | MGnify/ENA primary metagenome ERZ724029 (study PRJEB28704, sample SAMN03018315) | fermentation metagenome | biome: anthropogenic terrestrial biome; feature: soil; material...
GAAACTACTCGGGTCGTGCTTCTTGTCGCCCCGAACGACTGTCAAACTCGGGTTCAGGTTTCCCCGCGGACGCTCATCTCGCCGCTCGCCGTGTCGAGCACAATCGTGAAGGCAAGCGGTTCCTCGTGCTTTTCGCGCGTGAAGTAGACGTGGTGGCCGCGGAAGCGGGCGCGGTAGACGCTCCCGTCCCTCTCCTCGCCGACCAGCCGCACGACGGCTTCGATGTGCCAGAAGGTCTCGACGAGCTGCGACTCGAGCAGGAAGAGCGCGAGCGTTCGGGGCTGCTCGAGAAGGGTTCGGCTCTTCACGCGGCCCACGGTCATCGCTTGCCCGGCTTGGAGCCGGGTGGCGTCGACGCGCCTGAGCTCCTCGAAATGCGCGGCCGCGACGACCACGCGCCGGCGCGCGCGGTCGATGGCGATGAGAGGCGCTGCGGCGGCCGCATAACGGCTCAGGTGCGCCGAGATTTCGAGGCCCGAGGTGTCGGGCACCGCTTCGACGCGCTTGCCGGCTGCCTCCTCTTGCGGCGACCCGGTGAAGTCGCGCCAGGGGCTGTGGTCCCGATCGACGAGAAGCTCGACGGGCTGTTCGGCGGGTACGGCTTTCCTCTCGTACTCCTTCACCAGGCTTTTGGGGCCACGCGAAGCTCGTCCATCTGCTCGACGTGTCGGCGGATGAGGGCGGCGAGCGCCTCGGCGAAATCGGCGCGGCCCGCGGGGCAGTCGGCCCGCGCGAAATGCTTGATGCCCTGTGCCTTGGCGCTCTCGCGGATCTTCTTGTCGAGCTCCCAGCGGGTCAGGAGTGTCTCGCAGGCATGGGCGAGGGGCACGACCACGACAGCGCTGCGCTCGGTTCCAAGGCGGGCCAGCTCGTCATCGATTGCCGGCACGAGCGAGGCTCGCGGATCGGTGTCACAGGCGTAGGCGACCGACCAGCACTGCTTCAGGCCCTCGGCCTCGACCAAAGCCCGAGCAAATCGCTTGGCCTCCTCCAGCACGGGATCGAGCGAGTCGGAGATCGGCATGCCGTGGAGCGCGAACACAACGTGGGCGTCCTCGCGCTCCTCCCTGGGAAGGCCCTCGATGGCCTGCCGGGTCAGGTCACCCCAGACCGCGCGGGCTTCGGGTGAATCGTCGTAGTGGTCGATGATTGAGACATCGAGCCCTTGGTCCTCGCCCGCGACGAGCGCGAGCTCGGCTCGAGCCGAGAGGCTCGCCTCGGACCTGAAGGGACGGGGCCAGAGGCCAATGATGCGCCCGCAACCCTCAGCCCGCGCCGTGGCCACCGCGTCGGGAATCGACGGCGAGGCGTGCCGCAGCCCGAGAACGGGGACGAATTGCCAACTTCCGTTTGCGTTGAGCTTGGAGCAGAGCGCTTCGAGGAGCGGCTTGAGCTGTTCGCGTTCGTGCGCCTTGTTGCCGACACCTTCGAGCGCGGCCGTTAGCTTCGGGGCGCGCATCATCGCGATGACCGAGGCGAACAGCTTCTGCAACTCTGCGCCAAAGGGAAGGCGCATCATTCGCGGGTCGCCGTAGAGGCGCTTGAGGAAGGGCTTGACGTCGTCGGCGTTCTCCGGCGCGCCGATGTCGAGGAGCAGGAGGGCGATCTTTCCCTCTTTGCGCGACTCCTTCGCTCCAATGTCGGCCTTCGCTTCGGCCTGAGGCTCGGCCGTCGCATCGGATTGAGGCTCGGCCGTCGCGGCGGATTGAGGCTCGGCCGTCACGCCGGACTGAGGCTCGGCCGTCGCTTCGGCTTGCGGCTCGAGCTTCGCTTCGGCTTGGCCCTCGACTGCTGGGTCGGCTCGAGGCTCGACCGTGGCTTCGGCTTGAGGTTCGGTCGTGCCGCTTCCGGCCGTCGCATTGCTGGTGTCGTCGCTCATGGGGCCTCCTCACATCGACCGAGCCTGCGCGCGGCGCCGCGCATTGCGGGCAAACGAATGGTTCGCGGGGGAACGGATCGGTCGGAGTATGCCACGAGGCCTCGCCGCCGTGCGCCGAGGCCGGGACTTCGAGGCTTCACGCGACGCCGGCCGGTCAGGCCGGACGTTTCGATAGCGCGTGGACGAGCTCGACCGGGCGACCGGCTGGAGGGTCACCTCGGTCGCGAGGTCCGCAGTTGCGCAAAGGGTGAGCGAAGTCACCTGCTCGCGCACCTCTTGATACTGCGGCAGGTAGCGCCCGGCCTGGCGCATGATCGAGCCGGCAGGCCTTCAGGAAGCCTGCTTGCCCGGTAAAGCGCCGACCGGGCCTTCGGCCATTTCGCCTAGCCGATCGATGACGGGGGAGGAGAGGGCTGGGGTTGGCGTGGTCCGCGCGCGCTCGGTTGCCGGACCCGGTCCCGGGAGATCTCCTCGCGCTCGCCTGGCGTGCCGGCGGGGAACGCGGTTCCTGCTTCACCACCGCGGCCGAGGTCTTCTTCAGGCAGGGGGTTGGGCCTCTGATGGTTGCTCATGGTGCCCCTTCGCGACGCGCTTCTCCGGCGTCGACACTCTCCAAAAGGTGGGCACTGCCCGTGCGGCCTAGCCCCGACGCCTCGTCGGCAGGCGGGCAGCAGGGCAACTCGCGCGCCTGGTCCCCACGCGCCTCGGGAATGGAGCCTGAACGGCCCCGTTCCCGGAGACTTCTGGGAACGCCAACGCTTTCCCTGTCCGGCGGCCGGCCAACCTTGCTTGACCCCCCATGCCCCTTCGGGCAGGATCTCACACTTCGTGCGGCAACTCCCTGATTTCGCGAGAGAAAACATGAAAGTCCTCAGAATCGACCTGAAGAAGTGCGACGGCACGCAGGCCTGCATGACCGAATGCGCGAGGGCTCTTTTCAAGAGCGAGGATGTCGCCTTCTCCTCGATTGTGGTCGTGCGCGAGAACGGCAAGTCGGTTGCCACCCTGTGTGATCAATGCGGCGAGTGCATTTCGGTCTGCCCGACGCAGGCGCTCTATCGCAGCAAGATCGGCACGGTGATGTTGAAGAAGGACCTTTGCACCGGCTGCTTTATGTGCATCGGCTTCTGCACCAAGGGCGCGATGTTGCGCGTCTCGAAGGGGCTTGTGCCCTTCAAGTGCATCTCCTGCGGCAAGTGCGTCGATGCCTGCCCGAACGGCGCGCTCTCGCTCGAGCAGGTGGACCACGAAAACCTTCCGGCCTGACCCCGGACGCGCCTCGCACAGGGACCCGAGACCATGACCTACGACTACACGAACCGCACCTGCTACGCGAAGGCCGAAGAGGTGGCGAAGATGAAGCTGGCGCACAAGGTCCTCAAGGAGGCCTCCTTCACGCCCAGCCTGCCGCAGCGCGGCTACAACGAGCGCACCCTCTACATCAACCTGAGCGACCTGACCGTCAGCGAAAAGCCGGTCACGCAGCAGATGAAGGAGATCTTCATCGGTGGCCGCGGATTCGGCCTCTGGCAGCTCTGGCAGGCGGTCAAGCCGACGACCCGGTGGAACGACCCGGAGAACGAGCTGATCATCAGCCCGGGACCGCTCGCCGGTAACACGCAGTATCCGGGCTCCGGCAAGTCGATCGTCGTCACGCTCTCTCCGCTGACCGACATCCCCATCGACAGCAACGTCGGCGGCTTCTTCGGCCCGCTGCTCAAGTTCAGCGGCTTCGACGCCCTCGAGATCCAGGGCAAGGCCGACAGGGACGTCGTCATCTTCATCGACGGGGTCGAGGGGAAGATTCAGATAGAGGAGGCGCCGCAGGAGCCGCTCGACAGCCACATCGCCGCCGAGGTCTTCACGCACGAATACGCCAAGGACGAGAAGGACCTCCAGAACGTCTCGGTGATCTCGGCCGGCTCGGCGGCCGATCACACCTTCATCGGCTGCCTGAACTTCTCCTGGTACGACGTGCGCCGCAAGGCCGCCCGCCTCAAGCAGGCTGGCCGCGGGGGCACCGGCACGGTCTTCCGCGACAAGAGGATCAAGGCCATCGTCGTGCGTGGCCCTCGGGCGCGCGCCGACTCCAACCACCCGGCCGACCTCGACCTGATGGCCAAGACCGGCATCAAGCTTCACAAGGAGATCCGCGACGGCGACGAGAAGCAGTGCAAAATGCACAAGCAGGGCACCGCCCACCTCGTCGAGGTGATGGACGCCTACGACCTGCTGCCGGTCAACAACTTCCAGTACGGCAAGCACCCCGAGACGCCGAAGATCGCCTCGTATGAGTGGGAGAAGCGCTTCACCATCGGCATCCCCGACGGTTGCTGGTACGGCTGCTCGATGTCGTGCTGCAAGGGCGCCGACGAGTTCAAGGTCTTGAGCGGCCCGTACAAGGGCCACCTGAACACCGTCGACGGACCCGAGTACGAGAACGCCGCGGGCCTCGGCTCCAACTGCGGCATCTTCGACAAGGACTGGATCCTCGAGTCGAACTTCTACTGCGACGTCTACGGCATCGACACCATCAGCTTCGGCACCCTCTGCGCCTTCGTGATGGAGTGCTACGAGCGCGGCATCCTCAACAAGGAGCGCACCGGCGGCCTCGAGCTCAACTTCGGCAACGCCGAGGCGCAGATGGAGCTGATGCACCAGATGGCTCGCGGCGAGGGCTTCGGCCTCATCGCCGGCAAGGGCGTCGCGCGCATGAAGAAGCACTTCGTCGAGAAGGGCTGGGGCGACCCCGAGCTGCTCGCGGACATCGGCATGGAGGTCAAGGGCCTGGAGTTCTCGCAGTACATGTCCAAGGAGTCGCTCGCGCAGCAGGGCGGCTTCGCCCTCGCCAACAAGGGCCCGCAGCACGACGAGGCCTGGCTCATCTTCATGGACATGGTGAACAACCACATCCCCACCTTCGAGGACAAAGCCGAGGCGCTGCACTACTTCCCGCTCTTCCGCACCTGGTTCGGGCTCAACGGCCTGTGCAAGCTGCCGTGGAACGACATCGAGCCGGCCGACAACGCGAAGACCAGCGAGCCGGCCAAGGTCCCCGAGCACGTGCAGAACTACTGCGACATCTACGCGGGCATCACCGGCAAGGAGCTGACGAAGGAGGGCCTCATCCTGATGTCCGAGGCCGTCTACAACTTCCAGCGCATCTTCAACATCCGCATGGGCAAGGGGCGTCGTCAGGACGACCTGCCGCCCTACCGCGCCGTCGGGCCGGTGACGCGCGAGGAGTACGAGTCGCGCGCCGAGCGCTACGACAAGCAGCTCAAGGAGAAGGTGGGCATCGACCCCGAGGGCAAGCCGCTCGAGGAGAAGATGCGCCTGCTGCGCAAGCACCGCGAGGACCAGTACCAGAAGCTGGTCGACGCGGTGTACAAGCGCCGTGGCTGGACGAAGGAAGGCGTGCCCACGATGGAGACGATCAAGAAGTTCAAGCTCGACTTCCCCGAGGTGCTCGCGCTCGTCGAGCCGCTGCTCGCGAAGGCCACCTACTTCGAATAGACGACCGGGTGGGCGACGCTCGTGCTTTAGCGCTCTGGGCCGCTCGTCCCCTCGACTCCGCGCCGGCTTCGATTCCCGAGGCCGGCGCAGCTTTCAGAGAGCCGCGCACGCGGGGCTTCGCCGCGGGAAAGGGAAGGACAGGTCGAGCAGGCGCGACTCCCCAGGCATCCTCGCCGCGGAGTCTGCGCTCGCACCGAAAAAAGCTCGGCGCGACGGGCTGTGCCCCTCGAGGGCAGCGCGAGGCTGGGCTGCGCGGGCGTCTGGCTGCGCGAATCCTGCGAGCCGGTGAGGCGAAGGGTGAGCCGATGATCAAGGTGAATGGAGAGAGCCTCGAGCACAGGCCGGGCATGACGGTGCGCGAGGTCTTGAAGGCGAAGAGCTTCGTCTTCCCGCTGATCATCGTGAAGGTCGACGGCGAGCTCGTCGGGCGAGACCGCTACGACGCGCACGTGGTTCCCGACGGTGCCGACGTGCAGGTCATCCACCTGATGAGCGGGGGTTGAGGCGGGCGCGCCGTTCGAAGGGGCCGAAAGGCAGCGCGAGGCTGGGCTGCGCGGGCGTCTGGCTGCGCGAATCTTGCGAGCCGGTGAGGCGAAGGGTGAGCCGATGATCAAGGTGAATGGAGAGAGCCTCGAGCACAGGCCGGGCATGACGGTGCGCGAGGTCTTGAAGGCGAAGAGCTTCGTCTTCCCGCTGATCATCGTGAAGGTCGACGGCGAGCTCGTCGGGCGAGACCGCTACGAGGCGCACGTGGTTCCCGACGGCGCGGACGTGCAGGTCATCCACCTGATGAGCGGGGGTTGAGGGCGGCCGGCGGCGCCCGAAGGGCCAAGGCGTCGAAGGGCAGCTCGGGCCGGCCGGCACCGCTTTCGCCGCTTCAGCGAAGACGGGCTCGCGCTCTTCGCGCGAGCGATCCCTTCGCGACGCTGGGGCGGATGCACCTGCCTCCGCAGCGAGCCGGCCCGGCGTCGGATGCTCCCGGTCGGCCCTTTGGCCACAGGATGGTCGAGCTTCCGTTCATCGGGGCTGGCGCACGCAGGACTGCGGCGGTCCCGAGCCGCAGCGACAGGCGCAGGGGGGGGCTTCGTCGCCGTCGGGTCGCTCGGTTCGGCCCATTCCTCTGCAAGGGCAATAGCACTCCATCGGCCGGAAGACGCACCCCGCGCGCGCCTTGCACTCCGCAGCCTTCAGGTCTGACTGGCGAAACCCGGTCTCGCAGGGAGGCTCGGCGGGACGGCAGCGATACTTGCCGTCTCTCACCGCAGAGGCGAGCTCCAGAGTGCAATCGGGCGAGCTCATGCAGTCGGTGCGCGTGAGCTGGTGGCAGGCGGTCTTCGCGCCCTCGCCGACGGGCGGCTGGGACGGGCTGCCCACTGCCGGCTCGTCGTTCGCCGGGGCGCTCTTGGTGCTCAGGGGCGGGGCGGGCTCCTCGCTCGCCTTCGTCGGCGGGTCTCGTGGCGCCAAAGTCTTGGCCGCATCGGGCGACGCTCCAGGCGCGGAGCGGGCCGCATCGGTCAAAGGGCTTCGCTCCGTGCCGGGCGAGCAGGCCACGATCGCCAGCAGCAACCCCGCGGCCGCCCATCGCCGCGCCAAATGGTCATCGGTCATCGTCTTTCCCCTGATAGAGCCCATTGCCTGCGTACCACTCTAACGAGCGGGCGCCGGAAAGGATCTCGCGGCGGGCGAGGTGCGGTGTTCCTCACTGCGTTGGCGCGGGCCGAATCGTTTCGGGAAACGCCCGCCGCCGCGGGTCGGCAATGGCCAATTCGCAGCTCCTTCTTGCCTGCCGGGCAGGCAGGCTCCAGCCCTCCCGGTACCCGAGCGGCGAGAGAAGCGCGGTGGGGGCTCTTCGCCGCGCGGCGGCGGGGCAAGAGCGCGACCTGCCGCCGCGGGCCGGGGCTTTGCCGAGCCACGGCTCGGGGGCACGAACGAGGCCAGGGCGCGGGAAGACGCCGCGAAATGGCGCCCCCGGGCGAGCGGGGCGCGCTGGTGCCTCCTCGGCGGTCTGTGCAGCCGGCTGAGGCGCGGGCGCAGCCACTCCTCCTTCGACAGGCGCTTCGCGGGATACTGCCGGCGCTTCGGGCCCAGCCCGCCGCTTGCGCCCTGGACAAGATACGAGGCGAGGAACACCGGCTTGTCGTCGTCGAGCGTCCACATCTCGAGCTGCTTCGACTCCTCGATGGCCACCAGCAGAAGCTCTCCGGGCGGCCAGCTCACGCCAGTGCCCGCAAGGCGCGGCTCCAGACGCGTGCGAGCGCGCGCCTCGTATCGCTTCAGGACATCGCCCACGGATCGCGAGCGCCATTCACCGGTCTGATAGAGGCGCACGATGCGATGACATACTCGCCAGCCGAGCAGCAGTCCCGCGACGAGAAGCGGGTAGACCACGAGGCGGATCCCGTGTCTGCGCAGAAGAGCCCTCCACCTCGATAGTCCGGCCATTCGTCCGCCTCCCTGGTCTCCGTTGATGCCGAAGAGGCGAGTGGATGCGACCGCCCGGCGGGCAGCTCGAGTTGCGCCGGGAGAATCTGCGCGCGAGTGCATTCGGAGGTGCCTCGAAAGCGGGCTCACAGTATCGGGGCGAGCCGGTCGTGCGCGTGGCGCGGCTCGTGTGCCGTCGATCGGCGCTCGCCAATCCGACCCTGCGCTGGCAGGCTTCAGGTCAGGCCTTCTGCAGCGCCCGGAGAAGGCCGTCGAGCCTCTCGCAGGTCTGAGCGGTTCTTCGCCAATCTGGCGAAGACTGAACCGCGAAGGGGCTTACAGGTCTTGCGACCCGATGCGCTCGTAGATGGCGAGCTCGGACTGAGGACAGTTGCAGATGGTGTACCGCTCGACCTTGAAAGAGCGAACCTTCGCGTAGCCGTCGACCTGGCCGGTGAGAATCTGGGGAAAGAGCACGAGGTAGCGCGCGCCGAGGCGATCGACCTCGGCGCGTGGCGAGCTCCACAAAACCCGGTGACTGTTCAGGCCGGCGAGGTCGAGGGTCTTCGCCGACCCGAAGAAGCGGACCGCGCCCGCGTCCGCCGTTCCGACCCAATCCTCGGGGCTCGTCTGCGCGGCGATCCAGCGCGCCACCTGTACGTTGAGCTCCTGGATGGTCTGGCAGTCCCAGGCAAAGCGCGCGCTCGTCGCCAGAAGAACAGCGGCCATGCCGCCTGCCGGGACCAGCGAGGTCAACACCGCGGCCACCCGCGCGAGCCTGCCGCGGGGCCAGGCCCAGCAACACGCACTCACGAGCCCCACCCCTAACAGCGCGAGCAGAAAGGGGAGCGCCGGCTGGAAGTAACGAGCGAAGTAAAACGCCAGCGGATCCTCGAGAGCATGTGCCCAGGCGACGCCGAGTGTGTAGAGCAACGGGTAGGCGAGGAAGAGGGCGGCACATCGGCGCGCGGTCGCCGTCAGTCTGGAACGTCGAACGATGAGAAGGACCGCGCCCCCCAGCGCGAACACCGAGCCGATGCCTTGAGCACTTGCTCCGACCTGTTTGGTGATGGGCCCCGCGATGGCGCGCAGGTTGGAGGCGAAAACCCCGAGTGCCATGGGCTCGTGCTTCGCGTAGAAGGTCGCCGGGAGCGGATGGCCGGTAACTACGAGGTTGTAGACGATCCACGCGGCCCCGGCCGCGCAGGGAGCGGCCAAGGCACGCCACAGGCGCCGTACCTCTGCGCGCTCAAACAGCATCAGGCCGAGCACCAGCGCCGCGAACGCCGAGAACACCGCGTTTTCAGGGCGTGCCAGCGGCGCCAGGCCCAGGCCGATTCCGGCGCGAACCGGCTGTTCGCCCAGCAGTGCATCGAGCGTGAAGAGCACGGTCGCCGAGGCGAGGAGCACCTCCATTCCCGAGAGCTTCGCGAAGCTGAGTGAGGGCTCGGCCGCGATGAGCAGACCGGCTACCAGCCCAGCTCGCGGCTTGCCCGACAGGCGAGTGACGACCCTGTGAGCGAGCAGGCTTGTCACCACGCCCAGCGCGATTCCCAGCCCCTTGACGACCAGCACGAGCCCTGCTGTCGACAACGCGGGGAGCCAGAACGCAGGGGCGAGCAACATCGCCCACAGCGGGCTTGTGAACCCCGCCTCGAGTTGGCCCGGGTTCCAGGCAAAACCCTCGAAGGCCGCGAAGCTCCGGGCGTAGACGAGGTGAATCCAGACGTCGTCGAGCGGGAAGCCGACGAGCGCGGCGTCAGTGCCGGGGGCCCGACTGAGCAGGAAGGGGAGCGAACTGGCCAGATGGACCGCTCCGAATACGAGGAGCGGCAGGTATCGCCTTCCCATGCGCGTCTCAAAGCATGCTCGCGCCCAGCGTGTCAATCGTGCCGAAGGAAAGGCTTTCGACTCCTTGCCAACCAGCCGCTTCAGGGGAGCTCGGGCTCGTTACCGCCCAGCGGCGATGGCCAGAGGCTTGCTCCGATGCGACCCGCGGGGTTCGGCTCGCTGCGAGCGATCCGCATCGACGGCAGTCACCTCCGTTGATTCGGAACGGGTATCGGCAGGCTCGTCCTTGCTTGCCGAACCCGGCGAGCTGCTCTCGGCGGTTGGGCCGCTCCTTACCGCTTGCTTTGCCCCCGAGGGTCGATACTCCCGAGTGGTCATTCGCGGCAGGCGGGCGAGAGTCCGGGACGGGGTTGGGGCGAGCAGGCGCTCGCTCGACCTCAACCTCTCGACCCGCAGCCTTGCTCAGGACGGAAGCGGCTGAAGGCGAGGCTGTCGAGCGTGCGAAACGACTCGAGGCAGGCTGAACCGATGGCGCGTTGCCGGCATGTAGGAGCGCGCGGGTGAGACGTCGCCAAGCCGACGCACTACCAGGCGACGGCTCGAGAGCGCGAACGAGCCCAAGGCGGGTAGACACCGTGAAAAAGCGTCTGCTGGTGTATCTTCGGCACCCCATCCGTTAAGAGAAGCGAGTTACCTGGGGTCATCCGACATGGAAAGCAATCCGCAGAGCAGCACCGAAACCACTCCCAACCTCGAGGCCATCGCGGCCGACGAGGCTGCGTCCACCGACGCGGCGAGCTCCACGCGACCGCAGGAGTACTCGATAGCCCAGGCGACCGTCGTGCGCCTGGCCGAGCAGGCGGCCGTCGTCTCGTTCGGCTGGAGCGCCGAGGGCAACGTCCCGTTCTCGGAGTTCGAGACGGTCGACGGCAAGCCCGCGGTGAAAGTGGGCGACTCCTTCGAGGTGCTCGTCGAGGCCCTCGGTGAGAAGCCCGAGCAGGTCGCCCTTTCCAAGGAGAAGGCCGAGAAGCTGCGCACCTGGGATGCGGTCGCCGGCTGTGGCAAGGGCGGGCAGATCTCGGGCACCGTCGTCGCGCGGATTCCGGGTGGCTACGCGGTCGACGTCGGCATGCGCGCCTTCCTGCCCAGCTCGCAAGCCGACATCCGGCGCGTCGGCAATCCGGATGCGTTGCTCGGCCAGCGGTTCGACTTCACGCTGACCGAGTTCGACAAGCGGCGCGGCAACATCGTCCTCTCGCGCCGCGCCATCCTCGAGAAGGAGCAGGCGGCGCGCAAGCAGGCGACGCTCGAGAAGCTGACCGAGGGTGCAGTCCTCCCCGGCGTCGTCCGCTCTATCGAGGACTATGGCGCCTTCATCGACCTCGGAGGGATGGACGGTCTGCTCCATGTCACCGAGATGAGCTGGGGACGGGTCGGGCACCCGCGCGAGGTGGTCAAGGTCGGTCAGCAGCTCACCGTCAAGGTGCTCAAGGTCGATCCTTCCAACGGCAGGGTCGGGCTCGGGCTCAAGCAGCTCCAGGAGGATCCCTGGGCGAGCGCGGCGGAAAAGTACAAGCGTGGCGCGCACGTGAGCGGCAAGGTCGTCGGCTTTGCCGAGTTCGGCGCCTTCGTCGAGCTCGAGTCCGGCATCGACGGCCTGGTTCACGTCTCCGAGATCTCGTGGAAGCGCGTCAAGCGCCCCTCCGACGAGCTCAAGCGCGGCCAGACGGTCGAAGCCGTGGTGCTCGAGGTCGATCCCAAGGCGCGGCGGCTCGGGCTCGGCATGCGCCAGCTTCAGCCGAACCCGTGGGAGAGCCTGAAGGAGAAGTACCCGGTCGGCACCAAGATCACGCGGAAGGTGCGCGGCGTGACCGACTTCGGCGTCTTCCTCGAGGTCGAGGACGGCATCGACGGGCTGGTCCACGTGAGCGAGATGAGCTGGACCGGAGGCATCAAGAACCCTGGCGACCACTACAAGGTCGGCGACGAGGTCGAGGCCGTCGTCCTCGAGATCGACGTGGAGCACGAGCGGCTCGGGCTGAGCGTCAAGCAGCTCTCGACCGACCCCTGGCTCACCGCGCTGGAGGCCCATCCGGTCGGCAGCCGGTTCAAGGGCAAGGTGGCCCGCATCGCCGACTTCGGCGCCTTCGTCGAGATCGAGCCGGGCATCGAGGGCCTGGTGCACATCAGCCAGCTCAGCGAGGAGCGGGTCGAGAGCGTCGCGAGCGTGGTCAAGGTCGGCGACGAGATCGAGGTCCGGGTGATCGACCTCAACAAGCGCGATCGCAAAGTCTCCTTGTCGGTGAAGGCCCTCGCCGAGGCGGACGAGGAGTACAGCCAGCCGGTCGAGCAGGGCGACGCCCGCACCAGCTTTGGAGAGGTCTTCGGCGACAAGCTGCGCCTGAAGGACTAGCCCGGCTGCCCTCGGGAAGCGGCGGGCGGCCGGAGCGGATGACGGAGCTCGAGCTTTCGCTCGAGCTCTTCGTCTATCGAGCCCCCGGCCTCTCTCCCCGCGTCGGACCTGTTCGCAGTCGAAGGCAACGAGGTGAGGGGCGGATGCAGCGGATCGTTGTTTTCGACGGTCGAGCGCCTTCCAGCACCTCGCTCGCCCTCTTGCCGCGAGCTCGATCAGATGATCTCCAGGGTCACCAACGCCGTGAGGGACGCTCTCCCCGGCTCGCCCGGAGCCTTGTCGTATTCGAGTCGGACACGAGGCTGCGCCAGCACCGCCAGGCCGTCTGGCGGCCCGAAGAGAAGGTCCAGACCAACCGAGACCTGGGCCTGATGGTCGAGCTTGGCTCCGTGGGCGAGCAGGACGGCGGGGAGGTAGTCGGCCTCGAGTCGCAGCGCATTGGCCGAATGGCCGAACGGGGCGCTGCGATGCGAGAGCGTCACGCGCGGCCCCGCACCGGGGGCGACCGAGGCTCCGGGAAGCTCGAGGAGCGCAGCGGCGCCGAGCCCGAGCGCGGTAAACCCGCGGTGTCTCTCCTGCTCGTGCAGCGCGACGATCGCCTCGCCGTGCAGCATGGCCCGGTGCGCGCGGCCGGCCGCCGGCCTGCTCTCGACGAGGGTGCCGAGGCCCCAGCCGAAGGACTCGGACAGGCTCTCGCGGAACATCGGCGGATCGCGCAGCAGCGAGCGATAGACGAACGGTGTCACCCGGCTGCGCAAGAGCACCGGAGCTCCCAGGACCGGCCGCAGCTCTACCTCGGCCTCGAGAATCCGCAGCTCGGCGCTCGCGCGGATGCCTCGCAGGCGCTGCTCGCCCAGCCGCTCCGAGAGCGCAGCGCTCCAGAGGGTGATCACCGGAACGACGCTCCCGTCTGCGCTCGCGCGTGCGCCCGCCCCCGCGGCAGCCCGCCATGCACCAGAGGGCCCGAGCGAATCAGCGCTCGCCGCTTCGAGCGAAGCGCGCAGCGCCGCGCTGTCCTGTTCGAGCCAGGCGTGCGGATCGCGGTCGGCGAAGATGCCGGCCACCAGCGCACCATGCAGGTCGGTCAGCCGCTCGAAGCCGGCCATCGTCGCCTCGGCGCGCGCCTTTTCTTCGAGCTCCCCGGGGGTCGACTGGCGCCGAGGCGCGCCGCGCAGCCGGATCGCCAGCTCCTCACGGCGATCGAGGATCATCCGGGCGTGCGCGAGCCTCGACTCTCGCTCGAACAACTGCTGGCGCGCCGCCAGCTCCGCCTCGACTTCGAGAGGCGGCAGCCCGTCGGGAAGGATGGTCCTGGTCTCGAGGTCCAGCCGTTCGGCGTCGGCGAGGTCCCAGGCGTAGCGCTCGATGCGCACGGTGAGCGCCCACCAGTCGTAGAGCGCCCCGAGCTCCGGTCCCGACTCGACGAGCCGCTCGCTCATCGGCGCGAGCTGCTCCCAGGCCTGCCTTCGGAGAGAAGGCTCCGGTGAGCGGGCCCACTCGAACGCGCGCTGCAGCTCGAGCCTCGTCTCGCCGGTCGCCGTCGCGAGGAGGCGCGCCTCCACCTCGCCCCTCCGGCGCTCGGAGCGCACCGCCAAGTCTCGTGACGACTCGAGATCCAGCGGTACGTACGAGAGCAAGGGCGTCTGTTCGCCCGTGCCCATGGCGGCGATCTTCGCGTCCGTCAGCCCGTCGAGCACCGTGGTCGGCGCGACCAGCAACGGCCCCGGGACCTCTATCCGCACCGTCTCCGGGAGCGCCGCCTCGAGCAGGAAGACGAGCACGCTGGCGCAGTTCTCGGTGAAGAAGCGGTAGTCGAAGTAGCCGCGCCGCTCGAGCTCCCAGACCCGCTCCAGGGTCCGGCGCCGCTCGTCGGGGCTCAAGTTCAGGCGGAAGCGACGGATGGTGCGCTGCTCGAGGTGGAGCGCCTCGCGCTCGAGGTCGGAGGCCGCGAGCGTGCTCACCGTGGTCGTGTACCCGCCGAAGATGCCGCGGGCGAGCTGAGCGGGTCCGGCGATGGGGCCATCGGTGATCGCCGCGATCTCCACCATCGTCGCGAAGCCCGGGCCGCGCACGAGACCTCCCGGTCGGTGCACCGGCCGCAGGAGCACGTGGCCGAACAGCGACTGCGGGCGCCTCCCCGAGGCGATCACGAAGAGCACTTCGAGCTGTTCGAGCCCGTCGAGCTCGGCCCAGCGCTCGAACCCGAGACAGCGCGGCGTGGTTGGCCCCGGACCGAGTCCCGCCTCGGCGAGCAGCGTGTCGAGGACGCGGGCACGCGTCAGCTCCTGACAACGCACCGAGTCGTCGCCGCTGACCGCGCCGGCGCGCAACGCTTCGGCCGGCACGAAGTGCTCCTCGGCGTAGGTCACCAGGTCGAGCGAGGCCGACTGCTGGCCTCGCTGGCGGCTGTAGGCGCCGGCATAGCGGTTGAGCGGGCGTCCCGAGAGGGACAACACCCGCTCGACCGGCCCCGGCCACCCCGAGATGCGGCGCCACGCGAGGCGTTTGCTCAGACCGAGCGCATCGTCCCAGCGTTGAACGACCGCGTGGACGATGGCGCGCTGGCGCCAGAGCCGCTCGCGCTCGACCTCGTCCAGCTCTCCGAGCCAGGACTCGGCCCGCCGCTCCTGCGAAGGCGCGTATCGATAGAGATGGAAGGTCCGGCGGCCATCGGACCAGTCGGGCCGCTCCGAGCCGTCCCCGAGCCCGAAAGCAGCAGCCGAGGCGTGCTCCACGAAGCGCAGGGGACCGCCCGGGAAGCTTCGCATCGGCTCGGGCAGCCTCCGCAGCCCGGCGAGCAGCTCGACGGCGAGACCAGGGGAGAGCGGAGCTCCGTCCTTCTCTGGCGCGAGCTGGATGGCGCTCTGCTCGAGGGCGCGCAGCGCCTCGGCATCGGTGACGGCGGCAAGCGCGCCGGCCCGCAAGGCCAGCGCAGCGAGCAGAGCGGGCCCCACCGGCCTATCCCAGCTCTGGGTTCTTCGCGAGGTAGGCCTGGTAGTCGAGCTGCAGCACCAAGTCGGCCTTCACCAGCTCTCCGATGCGTGCGAGCAGCGCGAGCGCCCCAGCGGCGTCGAGCTCCTCGAGCCGGCCGAAAGCGAGCAGCTCGACGCGGTGCCGTTGCAGCAGCCGCGCGAAATGCTGCCGGTGTACAGCGGGGATCTCGGCAGCGGCCGCGAGATCGTCGACGGTCGGGCCTGCGCCCAGCGCCAGGTCTTGGCGAAGCTGAGCGCTGTTCGCCCGGAAATAGGCTGCGGCCGCGCGGGCGCGGTTGTCGTCGTCGCCGCTGCGGGCACTGGCGTAGATAGCCGCGGCCAGCCCCGCCACCGTCGAGGCGATCAGCGCGCTGCCGGCGACCACGGCGCTCGAGCGGCCCGACTCGACGCCCGAATTGTGGGACGACGCCTCCGAGCTCTTTGAGGACTCTGACGATCCGCCCGAGGTCTCCGAAGACTCGCCCGAGGCGTTGGACGACTGGCCCGAGGCGTTGGACGATTGGCCCGAGCCTTCCGAGGACTGCTCCGAGTGGCCGCAGGACTCGGCCGAGCCTTCCGCGTTGCCGCCCGACGCGGCGGAGGACTCGGCGGAGTTGCCCGAAGAAGCTGCCGAGTTCCCGGAGGACTCACCCGACTGCAGCGAGGAGTTGCCGCTGTCGGCAGTCGCGCTCGCGCCGAAGCCCTGGGCGCTGCTCATGGAAGGATCGCCGACTCCGCCGCTGCGCGCGGTCGCGCATCCCGCGCTCCATCCCAACGCCGCCATCAGCAGCAGGCAGCGCGGGAGCATTCGGCCTTTGCCGTTTCTCACCGAGTCTCCACTCCTCGCCTCTCGCCTTCCCGCCCTCGGCCCCGAGGCTGTCGCGCAATCGACACCGTCGCAGTCTCGCCCACGCGAAGCGGCGCTGTAAACCTGAGTGGTTCTTCGGGCAGAAGAGCCGAGGCCCGAACGCCCGAAACGCTGGGGACGTTCGGCGAGGTGAAGGGGCGGGCAAGGGCGCATCGCCCTCCATCGCGACGGGCACGTCCGGTCATCGAGCCCAAGCTCGAGCCGTCGCTATCCGCGGCGGTCTCCTGCGATGGGCATGACGGCAAGCCCCTGCCCGCCAGCAGGGGGCAGGGGCTTGCGCCTGTGGAAGGGGCGGGGGCGGGGCCTTCAGCGCCCGCGCGAGTCCTCGGTTCGGTTCTCGAGGTCAGGTGCGCCGTCGCAAGAAGGCAGCGAGCCCGAGGAGCATCGTCGCGAGCCCGCCCGCGCCCGCGCCGCCGGCGCTACATCCCGAACCTTTCTCTTCCGCCGGCGAATCGTCTTGAGGATTCGGGTCATCGCCCGGGTCGTCGGGGTTTTCGGGGTCCTCTGGATCGCTCGGCTCGGGCTCCCTGCAACCGGTGGGCGATGCCTCGATCGCAACGTGATTCGATTCGAGCTGGGTGCCGTCCTCGAGGATTCGCACGACGTAGTGGTCGACGCTGCCCTCGGAGGTCGCCGTCAGCCAGATGGGATCCTTGGTCACCTCGCCTTTGGCGAAGGTCTGGCTGTAGTCGACCCCGGCGCCCTTGAAGACGACCCTCAGGGATTCCTTTTCGCCTTCCGCGCTTTCGAAGTTCAGGACCCACATCGCCCGCTTGCCTATCGGCAGGCAGTCGAAGAAGTCCGGAGGGTCCTCGGTCATGAAGGTCGGTTCGCGGACCAGGGCAGGGAAGCCGAGCAGCGGGGCCGTGAAGGTCTCGGTCGACATGCCGACTATCGGACGGCTGCAGGCAACACGGATGCTCGCCTTCACGGTGCGCCCGGGCTGAATCTCGAGGTCGAAGGTCTGGGCGTCGGCGTGCCCCTCGGGCAGTGCCGCCATGTCGAAGGCCATGTCGAGCAGCGCATCGCCCGAGGTCGAGTTGACGTAGATGGTGCGGCTTGCCTCGGTCGAGTCGAGGCAGCGCGCCGACCAGGAGACGGCGATGGTGTAGAGCTTGCCGACGAGGCCGTCGTGCAGGCCTTGTTTCTGCGTGACGGTGATGCTGCCTTCGGCCTGGGGATCGGCCGAGGCGTTGAGGGGCGTCGAGAGCAGAAGCGCTGCGAAGACGAGGGCTGCGGGCTTGGTCATGGCGTCCTCCTGGCCGCTCAGTCTAGCGACAGGGCCGGGGAGCGCCAATTCGGCAGGAAGAGCCTGCGCGAAAGTGTGCGGTAGACGAGATTTTGGGCCGTCAGCGCCCCCTGCGCGCTCGGGATAGGTGTTCCGACCAAAGCTGCGGCCTGTCGGCTGGCGGGCTCAGCCGCCGTAGAGATGCTCGACGACTATCTTGACCCCGATGCCGATGAGCACGAGGCCTCCGGCGACCTCGACCCATTTGCCGGCGAGCATGCCGACCCGCCGCCCGAGCACCATCCCGACGACAGTGAAGCTGGCCGCCACCACCCCGATGACCAGGGCGGGAATCACGATGCCGGTGCCGACCATGGCCAGAGATAGCCCCACGGCGAGCGCGTCGATGCTCGTCGCGACCGAGAGCATCACCAGCGTCCATCCGCGAGTCGGATCCCTCGCCGTGCGCTCGGCTTCTTCGCCTGCGTCGGCACGCAGGGCGCCCGCGACCATCCTGCCGCCGACCAGGGCGAGCAGCCCGAAGGCTATCCAGTGATCGAAGGCGGCGGTGTAGTGGTGGACCGCCCTGCCAGCGGCCCAACCGAGGACGGGCATCAGCGCCTGGAACAGCCCGAAGTGGAACGACAAGCGGAAGATGTGGCGCCGGCTCAGCGGATTGAGCGCGATCCCCGAAACGATAGCGACGGCGAACGCGTCCATCGCGAGTGCGACGGCAATTGCCAGCAGACTGACCAGACCCATGCTTGCGACGGCTCCCAAGGCGCAGTCTGGTATCACACATCGCGCGTGCCGGCAGCCGGGACGCTCCAAGTCAGGAGTTGGGAGTTTTGAGTTGGGAGTCGAAGGGCCGCGCCAAGCCCGCGAGGGGAGCCACCGGGGCCTGGTGGTAGATGCCTTGATGCGCCCGTTGAGCCGGCGGGCCGGTCGCTGCGTCTGCCCGCCAACCATCCGCGAGGCGCCCGGCCCGTCGCGTGAGGGCCGGCCTCCGGTGCCGATGGCCGCGGGGAGAAGCGATGGGCGGACGACTCACGGCTGGTGATTCACAACTCCCAACTCACAACTCCCAACTCCCAACCCACCAGTCTCCAAGCCCGCGTCCTCCGACGAGCCTTAGGACTCGGCGCTCCCCGGCTACTCGTCCATCATGAACGAGTAGCCGTAGGTCGTCGGCGGCACGAAGGTCTCGGCTACTGAGCGGATGGAGACCCAGCGCATCAGGTTCGTGAGGCTGCCCGACTTGTCGTTGGTGCCCGAGAGCCGTGAGCCGCCGAAAGGCTGTTGGCCGACGAGGGCGCCGGTCGGCTTGTCGTTGATGTAGAAGTTGCCGGCCGCGCCGCGCAGCACTTGGCGCAGGTGGGCTATCGAGCGTCGATCGCGCGCGAAGACTGCGCCGGTGAGGGCATAGGGCGAGGTGCTGTTGCACAGCGAGAGCGCGTCGTCGAGTGAGTCATCCGGGTAGACGAAGACGGTGAGCACCGGGCCGAAGATCTCCTCCTGCATCAGGCGCGATTTCGGATGGGTCGCACGCACGAGCGTGGGGCCGACAAACCATCCCTCGGAGCTGTCGCGCTTGCCCTCGAAGATGAGCTCGTAGTCGGGCGAGCCCTTGGCCTCGTCGATGTAGCCGGTGATCTTGCGGAAGGCCTCCTCGTCGATGACCGCTCCCATGAAACTGCGAAAGTCGGCGACGTCGCCAACCTGGACTCCCGCCAGCAGCTCGCGCAACCGCTCGCGAACGACTGGCCACAGGCTCTCGGGCAGATACGCGCGAGAGGCCGCCGAGCACTTCTGCCCCTGGTATTCGTAGGCGCCGCGGACCAGCGCGGTGACCAGCGCGTCCGGATCGGCCGAGGGGTGGGCGAAGACAAAACCCTTGCCCCCGGTCTCGCCGACGATGCGCGGGAAGGCGTGATAGCGCTCGAGGTTGTCGCCGATGGTGCGCCACATGGACTGGAGCGTCGCGGTCGCGCCGGTGAAGTGGAGTCCGGCGAAGTCCGAAGAGGCGAGCGCCGATTCGCCGACCCTGTGGCCGGGGCCGGGCACGAAGTTGACGACCCCCGGAGGCAGGCCGGCTTCCTCGAGAAGCTGGACGAGTTGCCAGGCTGAGTAGACCGCGTTCGAGGCCGGTTTCCAGACCACCGTGTTGCCCATCAGCGCGGGCGAGGTCGGCAGGTTGGCGGCGATGGAGGTGAAGTTGAACGGGGTCACCGCGAAGACGAAGCCGTCGAGCGGCCGGTGCTCGAGGTGGTTCCAGCGCCCGGCTGGCGAGAGGGGCGGCTGCTGCGCGTAGATTTCGCCAGCGAACCAGGGATTGAAGCGCCAGAAGTCGATGAGCTCGCAGGCCGAATCGATCTCCGCCTGGTGAGCCGTCTTGCTCTGGCCGAGCATCGTGGCAGCGTTGAGCGTGGCTCGCCAGGGACCGGCCAGGAGCTGAGCCGCGCGCAGGAAGACAGCGGCGCGGTCGCGCCAGTCGAGCGCTTCCCATTCGTGGCGGGCAGCCTTGGCTGCCTCGACGGCGAGCAGCACCTCGTTCTCTCCGGCCTGGTGATAGCGGCCGAGGACGAGCTGGTGGTTGTGGGGAGCGCGAATCTCGACTGTCCGTCCGGTGCGGATTTCGCGCCCACCGATGTAGAGCGGGATTTCGAGCTGGTGGCCCGAGAGCTCCTTGAGCGTGGTCTTGAGCGCGCCGCGCTCGATGGACCCTGGTTCGTAGTTGAGCACCGGTTCGTTCTTCGGCTGGGGCGCTGTCCAGGTGCCGTCGGGCATGGGGGCTCCTCAGAGACAAGGATAAGCAGCCGGCCGGCAAGCACTCTTTGAGGCCCGAGGAGGTGCCCGGAGAGGCGAAACGGTCGCCAGCCTCCCCGGGGGACGAGGGTGCAGCGTCGCTCCCGCCGATGAAATCAAAGGACGAAGCTCCAGGTGCGCCATCGCGCAGGAGAGAAACCTGAGGCCAAGCGCTGGCCTTGCCGTCGCGAGTAGCTCGGATTGGGAGGTCGAAGCTCCAGCTCCCTCGGCGCGCGGGAGAACAATGGAGGATGAAGCTCTGGTTCGCCATCGCGCCGGAGAGCAATCGAGGGCGAACCGCCTGCTTCGCCGACCAGGATTGGCGACGCCGCCCGGGAGCCGCGCAGGCTCCCTGTGCTAGAACCGCAGCCGGCACGCCACCTCGCCCATCTCCCGCCCGAGCCGAACCTCTAGCCGGGCAGATACCCTGAAGGAGACACACCATGACCGCCCGCCTGCGCTCGAGTGCCCTCTTGTTCCTCGTCGCGAGCCTGGCGGGCTGTGGCGAAACCGTCATCCCTCCAACCGACTGCCAGCCCGAGAAGACCCGCTGCTCGGGGGCGTGCGTCGATCTCCAAGTCGACCCCTCGCACTGCGGAAGCTGTGACCGCGCCTGCGCAGAGGGGCAGAGCTGCGAACGGGGAAAATGCTCTGGCTGCCAGGACGAGTGCGAGGCGGGGAGGGTGCGCTGCGCCGACGGGGCCGCCGCACTGCAGACCTGCCTTGCGGGCGAGGACCGGTGTCTGACCTGGAGCGCCGCCGAGCCCTGCGGCTCGAACGAACGCTGCGAGGACGGCGCTTGCATTCCCGGCTGCCAGGACGAGTGCCCGGAGTCCGGGGCTCGAGAATGCTCGGGCGCAGGCGTGCGTGAATGCGGCGAGCATGACGAGGACGCGTGCCTCGAATGGTCGACGGTGACCGACTGCCCGGCAAGGCACACCTGCGTCGAGGGCGCCTGCGTCGCGGTGTGCGAAGACGAGTGCCCTGGGCTCGGCGCCCGGGAGTGCGTCGGCGAAGGCACGCGGGTGTGCGGCGAGCACGACGAGGACGAGTGTCTCGAGTGGTCGGCGGTCACCGCCTGCGGCGAGCGCGAGCGCTGCGATCCCCAGACCGCCACCTGTCGCCCGCTCTGCGGCGACCATTGCGACCCGTTCTCGATCGTCCTGCTGCCCGACACGCAGTACTACACGTCCAAGCAGGCCGATAACCCGAGCAACACCTACTACAAGCAGATGCAGTGGATCCTCGACCACCGCGACGACTACGGCATCCGCTTCGTCATTCACCTCGGCGACGTCACCAACAACAACACGGTCGCCCAGTGGGCCATCGCCGACAAGGCCCACGCCATGCTCGACGCCGCCGGAATGCCCTACTCGATGGCCCCGGGAAACCACGACTATCTGAACGACGGGGTCTTCTCGCGCGGAGGCACGCGCTTTGGCGACTATTTCGGTCCCGAGCGCTTCGCCGGAAAGCCCTGGTACGGCGGCTCGATGGATGCGAACAACCTGAACAACTACACCTACTTCGAGGTCGGCCCGTATCGCTTCATGGTGCTCAGCCTCGAGTACTCGCCGCGCAAGCAGACCCTGTGCTGGGCCGAGAGCCTGATCGCCTCGCATCCCGATCACCGGGTGGTCATCGCCACTCACTGCTACCTGACCCGCGGAGGCGGCTACTCGACCGGTTGCCCGGACGGCGACTACAACGTCCCCGGCGCGGACGGCGGCACCGTCTGGCGCGAGCTCGCTCGCCGCCACAGCAATGTCTTCCTCGTCGTCTCGGGCCACATCGGCGACTCGGAGTACGTCCTCGCCCAGGGCAACAACGGCAACTTTGTCCACCAGATGCTGGTCGACTACCAGTTCGAGGTCCCCTGCTCGGCGAGCAGCGCTGGGGCCTGCAACGATCATTGCCGTTCGAGCGGATACACGGGCAACGGCTGGCTGCGCCGGCTCGTCTTCTCTCCGGCCGACGAGAAGGTCTTCGCCTCCACGACCTCGGTCGAGGCCGGCAACACGGCGGTGTTCCCCGGCGGAGAGCCGACCTTGTTCTGCTCGCCGCTCAATGCCCAGGGCCAGTCGCCCTACGGCGCCGATCCCCAGGGCCCGGACCACCAGTTCAGCTTCGACTACGCGTTGACCGACCCCGTCTTCTATCAGCGCGACGACGCCGGCCTCCTGGGCTTCAACGACCTGACCGTCAACTCGGCGGGCGCGGGCAATCAGCTCGTCCCTCGCGTCGCGCTCTCGCCCGACGGCGCCTTCACGGTGGTCTGGCAGGACAACTCGAGCAGCGCCGACGGCGACGGCAACCACGACATCATGGTGCGCGGCTTTGCGCCCGGCGGTTGCGAGCGCTTCGATGACCTGGTCGTCAACCCCACGACCTCAGGCCATCAGAAGAGCCCGTCGATAGGCGCCGACGACAACGGCAACTTCGTGGTCGCCTGGGCCGATGACCGGGACGGCAACGGCGTGTTCCAGATCTACGCGCGCGGCTTCAACGCCGACGGCACGCAGCGGTTTGCCGAGCGCGCGGTGAACAGCGTGGCCGCAGGCCAGCAGCTCAACCCGCGCGTCGCCATGGCTCCAGATGGCCGCTTTGTAGTGGCCTGGGAAGACGACCAGGACAACGACGGCAACTTCCAGATCTACCTGCGCGGCTTCAACCCCGACGGCACGCAGCGCTTCGCAGACCTGCAGGTGAACACCAACAGCGCCGGACAGCACCTCGCACCCTCGCTCGCAACCGATTCGCAGGCGCGCGTGGTGGTCGCCTGGCAAGACGATTCGGACGCCAACGACAGCTATCAAATCCACGGGCGCGGCTTCGCGGCCGACGGGGGCCAGTGGCTGGCCCGGTTCACCGTCAACAGCGTGAGCGCCGGCCAGCAGCGCAAGCCCTCGGTCGGCATGGACGCACTGGGCGGCTTCGCTGTTGCCTGGGAGGATGACGCCGACAACAACGGCAAGTCGCAGGTGATGGTCCGGGGTTTCAAGCCGGATGGAACCGAGCGATTTGCTGACCTCGCGGTCAGCAGCCCGGACGCGGGCGAGCAGCTCGCCGTGTCTCTGAGCATGCGCCCGAGCGGAGACTTCGTGGTGGCGTGGGCCGACGACGCCGACGGCAACGGGTCGCATCAGCTCCGGGCGCGCGGCTTCAGCTCTGCCGGCGCGCAGCGCTTCGCCGAGCGGACCATCAACCGCGATGCAGACGGTCAGCAGCTCGCTCCCGATGCCGCGCTCAACGACGCGGGCAACCTGGTCTTCGCCTGGGAAGACGACATGGACGGCAACAACGGCTTTCAGATCCTGGCCAAGGGTCTGGAGACCAGCGAGCTGTGAGTCTCGACCGAGGCGTCGAATAGTCCTTCGAGCGATTACCGATCACGCCGAGCGTCGGCCAAGCTCGCGAGGCCGACGCTCGGGGACTCTCGGTCTTGTTCGCGCGATTTGCCTCCGCAGTATCGAACCCGAGGCCCGAGCCTCTAGCCTGAGGCCTCCTCTTCGTTTGTCCGGCCGGACGATGGGCGACCGGACCGTGAAGATGGTCCCCGTACGTGGTCGCGCAGGGCAGCGTGCTGAGCTGACGGACGACCGGCAACTGGCGACCCCGAAACACCAAGCAGCGAGAATCGCCTCGTGCCGCGACTCGAGGAAGTCGGAGAGGCGGTGGTGTTCGCCAGTCGTGCCGGTCGGCCTGCCCCCGCCCTTCTTCGCGTCCCCTCGTGGACGCCACCGGGTCCGTCCGTGCTTCGTCCGTGCGATTGAAGCCCGGCGACGCGAAAGCCTGTGCGCACAGCAGGGCAAGGCCGGGACGAGCGGCGGGTTGCCGAGGCACAGCGGCTGCGCGGCGTGGCCGGCCCTGGGCCAGCAAGGGCTCCTTGGGGTAAGGTCTCGCGGTTTCTCGGTCAGAGGCTGGGACCACTCGTTCGCTCGATCCGAGCGACCGGCAGCCTGCCCGATGGAAAGGAACTCCATGAATTCATCGCTGCGCGTGATGCTCCTGGCTCTCACCCCCGCCTTCGCTCTCACCGGATGCGCGACGATGGGCTTCGTGCCCACCGCGATGCCCTATGACGGGAAGCCTTCCCGCGAGGTCGTCGCCGAAGTCGAGCAGATCACCGAAGAGGTGGCCAAGGAGGTGGAGGTGGCGATAGGCCGGCTTCCATCCGGGCTCACGCTCGACACTGCAGGCAACCTCAAGGTCGAGGACGAAGAGCGCTTCACCGTGCTCGGATCCGCGCGCGCCGTCGGGGCCGGAGCCGACTTCCTCGTCTTCCAGTTCTATCCCTACGCTGAGGACGAGAGCTGGCGGAAGGCGTACTGCTACTGGCAGGTGCCCTTGACCTGGCTCACCCTGGGCGTCTGGTCGTTCATGTCTCCGCTCCACTACCCGTGCAAGGTCATCGCGCCGAACTCGCCCGCCGCTATCGAAACGCGTAAGGAGCGGATCATCGCTACGCTCAGGCGCACGACCAAGGCCATGGGAGGGAACCTCGTGGTGGTGACCAAGCTCGGCGGAACCAGCTTCGTCCAGGCGGGGACCAACGTCGTGGTCGGAGGGACAGAAGCGACCGACGGCGAGGGGATAGCCATTCGCGTGAAGAAGTAGAGCCCCGGCGCGGGCGAATGGGCTGAAGATGTGTCGAGGAATCCTTCGAGCTGCGACCGGTGAGCCCGAGCGTAGATCGAGCTTGCGAGGTCGGAGTCGAGGGCCGCTCGACTTCGCCTCCTCGTTCCTCGGGGAGGTTCGGCTCGGGGTAGAGCGGGGCCGGGCCGAGTAGACGAGCTTTCGCGACAGCTCTTGAGCGCAGCCCCTCGCGCCTGGCGGCCCGAGCCAAAAAGGCGGGCTCGTCCCTTCGGCCACCCGAAGTCGAGCGGGCCCGCCCTGCGTGCTCGGGTCCGCAGACTCCCGGAGCTCCGGCGGCCAGGTACAAGCGCATCGTCGCTGTCCCGGCCGCTGAGCCGATCTCTCGGGCCTTCTCCAACTTGCGCCAAGGCCAGCCCCAAGGGGCCGCGCTCGACTCGAGCCCCTTGGACAGCGAGCGGTTTCCAGCCGAGGCAGGCAGGGATGAGTGCGCCACGCCGACCGCGGAATGGCCGCATCGCCCCGATCCTGAACCTGGGGCGAGCGTCGGACGCTCTGGTCGTCTCTGGCTTGGAGGCGGCTCACGGCGTCGGGCGATGCGAGCGCATCGAGAGGTGACCGCAGATGCGACCGGGGACGCTCTCAGCGCCCCGCGTCCGCAGTTGCCTCCTCGCACGGGACGCCCAGTGTGTCTTCGGTCGCCAGCGGGCTCAGGAATGCGGACGCTCATACCGTCGCGGCGAGTATGTCCCATCGATCCTCTGACGGATGATGAACACCGCGCCGCCCTTCGCATCTCTCCAGGGTAGGCCCCGCCTTTGGTTGTGGCTGTATGCTCGGGGAAGTCCCGACCCCCCGAGCTTCAAAGCCGGCCAGGGCAGGGCCTCGGGGCAGAAGGGGAGGGCACCATGTTCGGGAGCGCCAACGCGACGGTCGAGGCGGTGCGCGGCGAGGAGGACCTCGCGGAGCGCGGTCCGAGCATCGACTTCGAGGATGAATACGAGGAGTACCTCGCGCTCGCAGCCGAGCTCCCCGCGGACGAGATCCTGGTCTGCCGGGCGAACACCGAGGTGATGGCGGCGAACATCCGCCAGGGCATCCGGTCGGTTGACCAGCCCGCGATAGTCGAGCGCATTCGGGCCGAGCTGCCGACCGTAGACCTCGACCTATTGATGGACCTGCCGCGGCTTGGCGACACCGTCGCCCACGCGGCGCGTCAGGCCGTGCCGGTGAGCCAGCCCACCGGCCTCCTCGCCGTGGCGAAGAAGGCCAACCGGGTGCGTCATGTCCTCTTCGCCCAGCTCGATGCGCTGGTTGCAGCCAAGCTCGTCACGAGAGAGGAGTACGAGCCGCTGCGAAAGGGCAAGGGCATGGTCGACCTGGCGAACGACCTGATCGACGCGGCGGCGATCTTCGCGCGCCATCGGGCGCGGCTCGAGGGAAAGCTGGCGATCGAGCCGGAGCTCATCGCCGAGGGCCGGGAGCTCGGCGAGTACCTTCGCAAGAGCGTGGTGCCCAAATCGGCGGGCAGGCTCAAAGCCGGCAAGAAGAGCGCGAGCGCGGAGAGGCGCGACAGGCTCTGGACGTTGCTCGTGCGGCGGTATCAGGAGCTTCGCAGGGTCGCGTACTGGATCTGGCTCGACGAGGCGGATAGGTACGTGCCGCCGCTGATGTCGTGTCGGCGAAAGAGGTAAGGGCACAATACCGAGGCGAGGGTCGGGCCAGCAGGCTCAACCGCTTTCCTTGGCGACGCCGAACCGGCGGCTTCTTCCGGAGGTGCAATAGTGGGCGAGAAGCGACTCTAAGGCGAATGTCCATTCTGCGGAGAGCTGTGGGTCGGGGAAGCGAATGTCTTTCACTCTCATGAAGGACGATAGGTCGCATTGGAGCCGCGAGCTCGCCGTCTTCCCGGAGAAACTCAAGACAGCTTGGAAGCCGAAGTCGACCGAATCGAGCCCTGGTTGAAGAAGATTGAGTGGGCCTCGAATACGTACGTGATGATTCCGGGCGTTTTGGTGTCCGCCGATTTGCTTTTGTTGAGGCTCGAAGCCTTTGGCCGGTGCTGAACCCGAGCGAGCCGCTGCTCTTCGAGAGCGCCTCGGCGAGCTTCGTGCCGGGTTTCGGCGAGAGAAGGACTAGCTGCTCTCTTCACTGAACGAGCATGCGGTCGTGGCCGGCTGAGCCTGCGCTCGATCCCAAAGACACGAAGGCCCGCGCGCTCGGTCGCACGCGGGCCCTCGCCGATCACTTCAGCTTCGTTTCAGGTTTACTTCGCGGTCTCGACGAACACGCTGGGGAAGCGCGCCAGGAACGCGATGGCGTGCTGCAGCTCGCGGGTGTCGACGCACTCGCCGATCTTGTGCGTGTTCTGCTCGAAACCGGGGCCGATGCCGAACATCGCCGGGTGCTTGTACTCACCGGAGACGACCCACTTCTTCGCCTCGCCGACCGGGACCTTCTTGTCGTCCTTGGGCACCGGGAAGCCGACGCCGTCGGTCGAGAAGATCCAGCGCTCGAGGCGCGCGCGGCGGCGCAGGCCGCTCTTCTGCTCGAGCTCCTCGGTCACGTTCGGAGTGATCACGCTCTCGTAGGTCTTGACCGCCGACTGGATGGCCGGGTGGTCCTCGGGAGTGACCCAGCCCAGATAGATCTGCGGGTTGTTGAGCTTGTAGCCGTTCCACGAAGCCTGCTCGTAGATCGGCACCGTCACCTCGACCTTGAACCCCTTCTCGCGGGCGACCTTCACCGACTCGAGGGACTCGATGTCCTTGATCGACTGCTCCGGGGTCTCGCCGATGGTCAGGCGACGGTCGAAGCGGAAGGTGAACTTGTCGGGGACCGCGCAGTCGCTCGGCGTGTCGAGCTTGGCCCACGACGCGGTGCGGGTGCCGTGGCCGAGGAACTTGTTGTCGAGGAAGCCCTCGCGCTTCTCGTACTTCTCGGCGGCCTCCTTGATGATGGCCGAACCGAACTCGAGCGGGTTGAGCCCCTCCCAGGGCATCGAGCCGTGGCAGGAGCGGCCAGTCACCGTGACCTGGATCTGCATGCGCCCGCGCTGGCCGCGGTACAGACCGAGCGCGCCGCAGCCCGGGCGTGAATCGCCGGTTCCCTCGGTGAGGATCACCACGTCGGGGATCAGCTCGGGCTTGGCGCCGGGAAGCACCTCGCGCACGATGTACAGCGGACCGGCGCCGTCGTTGTCCTCTTCGCACGCGGTCGCGTAGGCGCGGACGATCGAGCCCTTGAGCGCACCCTCGGGCGCAAGCTCGAGCAGGATCTTGGTGGCGATGGCTTCGGCGACCACGCCGCCGAGCTGGTCGGCAGAGCCGCGCCCGAACAGCAGGTTCTCCCACTGGTCCTCGGGAGGCAGATAGCCGAGCTGGCTCTTGAGGAACTCCTTGTTCACCTTCTCCGGGTTGGTCAGCCCGTCGTAGGTGTCGACGCCGCCGCCGATCTTCTCGTGCCACTGCGCGCGCAGCGGGTGAACGGTGTCGCAGTGGCCGTCGAGGTAGATGACCTTCTTCTGCTCGGCCGGGATGCCGTCGTTCGGGTCTTCGACGACCCAGACGAGGTTGCCGAAACCGTCGACCCAGACATCCTCGGGCTTACGCACCGCGCCGATCTCGACGATCTTCTTGCGCAGGTACTCGATGCGCGGGCCTTCGTGGTTGCTGGTGCCGCACAGTGGGTCGCCGCCCTGGTCGACCGGCTTGTTCACGTAGTCGGCGGGGATGCGCACGACTTCCTTGAGCATCTCCACTCCAAGGGGCCGGTACTTCTCTGCCAATTCGGCGATTCGCTTGTCGAGATTGGACACGTCTTCCTCCTGACGAGGGGGGTCAAGCTCGGACTGGCGCGCCAACCCGAGCGGCGTAAGAGGGCGCGTACCACACGCCCGAAACAGCGGCCCCTCGGGCGAAGCCGAGGGGCCGCGACAGCAGAAAGGTGGAAGGGAGCGGCGAAGAGCGCGGGCCGCTCGCTCCTTGTCTACAGGCCGAGCTTGGCGCCGAGGTTCGGGACCTTGCCGATGGCGAGCATCGCCATGATCACGTAGACCTTCCAGTTGGCCTCGCGGGCGACGTTGACCACGTGCTTCTGCATCACGCCCGGGCTCACCTCGGCGCCGATGTCGGCCGGCAGGCAGTGCAGGTAGAGCGCGTTGCCCTTGACGGTCTTGGCCATGCGCTCCTCGTTGCAGATCCAGTCCTTGTGCTTGGCGTTCATCGCCAGCATCTGCTTCTCGAGCGCCGCGAGCGCGGCCTTGTCGTTCTCGCCGACCCGCTTGAGCATCAGGTCGTAGGGGCCCCAGCTCTTCGGATAGACGGCGATGGCGCCCTCGAAGGCCTGGTCCATGTTGTTGGTGACCGTGAACTTGCCGCCCGACTCCTCGGAGTTCTTCTTCGCGGCATCCAGGCACTGATCCATCAGCTCGTAGCCCTTCGGGTGGGCCAGAGTGATGTCGGCGCCGTAGCGGGTCAGCAGCATGATCAGACCCTGGGGCACCGACAGGGGCTTGGCGTAACTGGGCGAGTAGGCCCAGGAGACGGCGACCTTCTTGCCGCGCAGCCCGTCCTTGCCGAAGTTCTCGCGCAGCCACATCAGGTCCGCCAGCGTCTGGGTCGGGTGGTCGATGTCGCACTGCAGATTGACGACGGGCACCTTGCGCGGGTTCTTGGTCGAGGCCAGGTACTCGTCGATGCCGCGCTTGACGTCGCGCATGAAGGCGTTGCCTTCGCCGAGCACCATGTCGTGGCGCACGCCCATCGCGTGGCTGTTCATGCCGAGCATCGCGCCGGTCTCCGAGGCGGTCTCGCCGTGGGCGACCTGCGTCGAGGAGCCGTCGACGATGACCGGCATCATCCCCAGGCGCGTCGAGGCGCCGGCCCAGGCGGACTTGGTGCGGGTGCTGTTGTCGAAGAACATCGCGTAGGCGAGTTGGTTGGGCAGCAGCGCCTTGAGCTTGTTCTTGCGGTCGAGGGCCGCGAAACGATCGGCCACGGTCAGCAGCGCTTCGATCTCGGCGGTGTTCCAGTCGGTGGTGAGCAGAAGGCTCTTGCCGTAGAGGCTCTTGAGAACCTTCTTGTCGAAGCGGGGAGCCTTCGCCTTGAGGGTCTTGGCGGGCTTCTTGGTCGTCGTCTTCTTGGCAGGCATACGAAAACTCCTTGGGCAACAGCCAGAGTCGCCGGTTTCTCTCTCTCCGGCGGGTTCGAGAATGCAGTTGAATACCACAATCTGATGCTTGGTGGGCGGTTGAGCGGCAGGGCACCGGCGCTCTTGGTGGGTGAGCCGAGGAGCCGAGGGTTGCGAGCCGAGGCGCGGTCGAGAAGGGCCGGGCGTCCCCGTCGGCCGAGCTTTGAGCCGAAGCCTGGCTGTGCTCTTGCCCGCGCTCCCTCAATCCAACGAGCGGCGCGGGACGCGAGAGCGCGCCTCTGGAAAGCAAGAGGCTGCGTCCTGCCGCACGGTCTTCCGGCGGCAGGAGACGCAGCCTCGTTGGAAGAGCTACGCGAACAGCCTCTCGAGCACCTGAGGATCGGGGGCTATCACCTTGGGCTCGGCGGCGACCTTGATGGCCGAGGCGATGTCCTTCAACCCGTTGCCGGTGTTGAGCATGACCACGGTCCACTGCGGATCGACGAGGCCCTGCGCGACCGCGTGCTTCAGGCCGGCAAAGCCGGTCGCGGCGGCAGGCTCGCCAAAGACGCCCGAGCCTCGCGCGACCTCGGGGATGGCGGCGAGGATCGCCTCGTCGCTCACCTTCACCGCCAAGCCGTTCGACTGGCGGATGGCCCCGACCGCGGCCTCGCCGTCACGCGGCAGGCTCACCGAGATCGAGTCGGCCACGGTGTTGCCCGAGCAGGGGCGCACGACCCCGTCGCCGTGGACGGCGTCGACGATGGCCGCGCTGCCCTCGGCCTGAACCGCGAGCAGGCGCGGGGTGCGGTCGATGAGCCCGAGCTTGTGGAACTCGTGGAAGCCCTTCCAGACGCCGGTCAGGATGTTGCCGTCGCCCACGGGGACGACCACCAGGTCGGGAACGGTCCAGCCGAGCTGCTCGCAGAGCTCGAAGGAGACGGTCTTCTTTCCCTCGCGCGTGTAGGGATTGAAGCCGGTGTTGCGGTTGTACCAGCCAAAGCGTCGGGTCGCCTCGAGGCAGAGGTCGAAGGCCTGGTCGTAGGTGCCATCGACGGCGAGGACCTCGGCGCCGAAGGTGACGAGCTGGGCGATCTTCGCCCGGGGGGCAGCCTTGGGCACGAAGATGCGCGCCTGGATGCCGGTGGCGGCGGCCAGCACTGCGGTCGCCGAGGCGGCGTTGCCGGTGGAGGCTCCGGTCAGCAGGGTGTGGCCGTGCTCGCGCGCGTGCTGCAAGGCCACCGAGCTCGCCCGGTCCTTGAACGACGCGCTCGGGTTGCGTCCGTCGTCCTTGATCCAGAGCGTGGCGACGCCGAGCTTGGCGGCGAGCTTGGGCGCGGCGACCAGCGGGCTGCAGCCGACCGGTGGGCCTTCGAGCCGGCCCGCGACCGGCAGCAGCGGAGCGTAGCGCCACAGCGTGCGGTCCGCGTCGGCCGCCAGCCGCTCGCGGGTGAGCCTCTCGCGGGCGCGAGCCCAGTCGTACTGCACGAGCAGGTTTGCCCCGCAGGAAGCGCAGACGTACAGGCCGTCGACCAGCTCATGGTCGCGCTCGCAGTGCACGCAGCGCAGGCCGTTGGCAAGATGTGCGGCGCGCCCGGTCATTTCGCGATCCAGGTGCCAGTCTTGCCGGCGAAGGCCTCGACGATGTGCGGCGGGTCGGTGACGAGCGCCTCCTTGCCGCCGCCTTCGAGGTACTGGATCACGGCCTGGATCTTCGGCTTCATGCTGCCGGCCGCGAAGTGTCCCTCCTCCATATACTGCTTGGCCTCGGCCAGCGTGATGCGGTCGAGCTCCTTCTGGTTCGGCCTCTTGAAGTTGATGCTCACCTTCTCGACGGCCGTGGAGATGACCAGGTAGTCGGCGCCAAGCTCGCGGGCGAGCAGGCTGGAGGCGAGGTCCTTGTCGATGACCGCGGCGGCGCCGGCCAGCGCGCCGTCTTCCTTCTCGATGACTGGGATGCCGCCGCCGCCGGCGGCGATGACCACCATCCCGGAGTCGAGCAGCTTCCTGATGGCCTCGAGCTCGACGATCTTCTTGGGCACCGGCGAGGCGACCACCCGCCGCCAGCCGCGGCCTGCGTCCTCGACCACCTCCCAGCCGTCCTTCTCCTTGTGCTCGAGAGCGAGCTGCTCGGTCATGAAGGAGCCGATGGGCTTGGTGGGGTTCTTGAACGAGGGATCGTCGCGGTCGACCAGCGTCTGGGTGATCACCGTGACGACGGTGGGCCGCTCGGGCCAGTCGCGCATCTCGTTGTCGAGCGCCATCTGGAGCTGGTAGCCGATGGCGCCCTGGGTGTCTGCTCCGCAGGAGTCGAGCGGCACCTCGTGAAGCTCGTGGCGCGCCAGCTCGCTGCGCCGCAGGATGAAGCCGACCTGTGGGCCGTTGCCGTGAGTGACGATGACCCGGTAGCCCTGCTTGATGAGCCCGGCGATGTGCTTGGAGGTCTCGACGACCGCGGCGTACTGGTCCTCGACCGCCTTGTGCTTCTCGTCGAGGATGAGCGAGTTGCCGCCGACCGCGACGAGCGCGAGCTTTGCGTGCTTGTTCATTCGGTGTGTCCCTCAGCGAAGGGGCTGATGGTTGGAGGGGTCTACTTGAAGCGAGGAAACGGGGCGGGCACCTGCCCGTCCCGTTTCCGAAAGACTGCATGGAGTGTCTGGGGAGGCTTGCCTAGTCGAGCGAGGCGAGCACGCCGGTGCGCTCGTTGAACGCGGTGATGAGCTTGTCCCACTCGGCGGCCTGGCTGAAGGTCTCGGTCCAGAAGTCCGGGTCCCAGAGCTGGTTGAGCTCGGCCGAGGTCTTGCCCTGCTGCTCGACCCAGGTGAAGTACTTGAAGTTGTGAAGGGCCTTGCGGTCCTGGTAGTTGAGCTCGCGCAGGTGCTCAAGGCCGGCGCCCAGTAGATAGCGCGCGTAGGTGGCGGTGGCCTTCTCGGCGGTGAAGGGGCCCTCCTGCTCCTGCATCTCGGCCATGCGCGACCCGTACATCTCCAGCGAGTCGGTCAGCGGGAGGAAGAGCAGGTCGCGCCCGTTCATCTCGTAGTATTTGGCGGTGCGGATCGCCGCGGCGAGGTTGCAGGCCCCGGAGATGCCCAGCAGCGGCAACTGCTCGATCAGCTCGTCCTTGAGGCCCTGCTTCTTCAAGTACTCGATGCCGGCCGGCTCGTTGAACAGCCGCAGCAACTGCATGGTCTGCTCGTCGTCGACGGCGATGACCATGTCGGTGTTGCGCACGTTGTGGACCCAAGGGATGTGCTTGTCGCCGATGCCCTCGATGCGGTGAGCGCCGAAGCCAAACCGCAGCAACGTCGGGCACTGCAGCGCCTCGGCGGCGACGACCCGCAGGCTCGGGTACTTGGTGCGCAGGAAGTCGCCGGCGGCGATGGTGCCCGCCGCGCCGGTGGCAGAGACGAAGGCGGCCAGGCGGCTGTCGGGCTTGGCGAGCTGCTGGTAGACCTCGTCGACGATGCCGCCGGTCACGTGGTAGTGCCAGATCGGGTTGCCGAGCTCTTCGAACTGGTTGAAGATGCTCACCTTGTCGCCGCGGGTCTTCCGCAGCTCCCAGCACTTGTCGTAGATTTCCTTGACGTTCGACTCGGTGCCCGCGGTGGCGATGATCTCGTCGGTGCCGATCTCCTTGAGCCAGTCGAAGCGCTCCTTGCTCATGCCCTCGGGCAGGATGGCGACGGCGTTGCAGGCAAGCAGCTTGGAGTCGAAGGCCCCGCCGCGGCAGTAGTTTCCGGTCGAGGGCCACACCGCTTTCTGGGTCTCGGGGTCGAACTGTCCGGAGACGAGCCGTGGGGCAAGGCAGCTATAGGCTGCGCCGACCTTGTGGGCGCCGGTGGGGAACCACTTGCCGACGATGCCGACGATGCGCGCGTCGACGCCGGTCAGCTCCTTGGGGAACTCGATCCAGTTGCCCCGGTTGAACAGCCCACCTCGGGCCTTCGGCTCGTTCTTCCAGGTGATGCGAAAGAGGTTGAGCGGGTTGACGTCCCAGAGGCCCAGATCGGCCAGCCGACGCTTGATCTTCTCGGGGATCTTGGTCGGGTCGCGCTGCTCGGCGAAGGTGGGCAGGATGATCTTCCGCTCGCGGCAACGCTCGACCGTCTTGGCGAGCACCTTCTCGTTGATTTCCTTGATGACTTTCACCGCGCTCTCCTTTTGTCGTCGCCCCAGGATTGAGGGAATTTGAAAACGGCGACAGCGGCCGCGAGTCTAGGGGGCACCCCCGGTTAAGTCAACGCTGGTACAGAGTGGCAAAACGAGCATCCGCACGCCTCCCGCGGCGGGCGCGCTGCTTCGAGCAAGTCCTCGTGTTTACGGTGAGTTTTGGTGCCGGTCCGAAGCGGAGAGGGGAGCCCGCCCGCGCGGAAGCCCGGGCCGGATGCGGCGCTCGAATGGCCTCCGCCCGGCGCGCGACGGCGTTGCACAATTCGATCGATGTCATTTCTCGTCGAGCAACGGCGTGGTGGCGCACGATCGATCACGTTTCTCGTCGAGCAACGCGTCGCCGGGGCGCGATCGAGACCGTTGCTCGTCAAGCAACGGCGTAGTGGCGTGCGATCCAGCGACGGGCGTGGTGGCGTGCGAACGATCACCCCGGCTTGTTCACGGCCGGGCTGGCGCAGCGCAAGCTAGAAGCGACATGACGCGCCGATCTTGCGAGTGGTAGGTGAAGGGTTCCAGTAGGCCAGTCGCGCTGCGGTCGGTCATCCCCATGAGCGACGCGCGGCCAAGCCTCAGGTGTGAGGAGGCGTGAGGGCCGCTCGCTCTCCACAAGCCTCTCTTGCTCCGAAACCTCAGGGACGCAGGCTACACTTGCGTCCATGAGCGCACTCGGTGACTTCGTCAATCGCTTGAATGACCTGGACTGGAGCTGGTGGCCGTTTCTGCGGCTGAGGCCAGCGCGTCACGAGGACTTGACCACGATGCGGGTCGCTACCATCGCGCTCGCCTTCGCGCCGCTGCCGGGGGCGCTGCTCGGGATCGTGAGTCTGTTCATGCTCGGGTCCTGGGAGCCGACAACGGTGGTCCGGTACCTCAGCACGGGTGTGGGCGCGACGACCGGGTTGTTCTTCATCATTTTCAGGCTCGTCTTCGCCGTGTGCTGGAACCGGCGTGCCGCGCGGCTGCGCGCAGTGCCAGCCGGTCCACCAGTCACCGGGCAGGGTGGGACCACGTAGTCGCGCGAAGGGTGCTCATCAGCGGCTCGGTTGCCGTTGCGGGCGAGGTGGCTCGAGGGCCACCTCGTTTTCGCGAAGGAACTCGAGGACCTCCCGGTGATCGCCGCGGACGACGCGGGCGCGGATGCCGACGCTTCGAGCCGACTCGACGTTCTCGGGCCTGTCGTCGAGGAAGACGCATCGGCTTGCGTCGAGCTCGAAGCGCCGCAACGCCTCGAGGAAGAAGGCAGGGTCGGGCTTGAGCAGACCGTTTTCAAAGGAGAGGAAGACCCCGCTCATCTGGCGCAGCACCGGAAGGCGCGCGCTCAGCCACGCGTGGTGCAGAGGGTCGGTGTTCGAGAGCAGGAAGGCCGCGTGCCCGGCGGCGAGCACGCGCTCGGCGACAGACTCCATCTCTTGCCAACGCGTGAAGATGTCGCACCAGGCAGCCGCCAGCGTGTCGAGCGAGGCGTCCGGGAGGTGCAGGTCGCGGGCGAGCGTCTCGAGAAAGCGCTCGGGGGCCAGCTCACCGCGGTTGCAGGCGAGCGAGGCCTCGGAGAAGAAGGTGCGGGCCAGGTCGAGCGAAACCGGCGCGTTCGTCGGCGCGAGGCGCCGCAGGTGCTCGAGGCCGCGCTCCATGTCGAGCCGCACCAGGACGTTGCCGAGGTCGAAGAGGACAGCGGGTTGTTGAGAGCGAGCCACGAGGGTTGGGAGCCTACAGCCGCCAGTCGCGAGTCGACAGCCGCGGTTTGCCCGAAGGCTCAGGGCAGCGAGGGGCGCATCGCCGATGCGCCCGTCGGGCTTCCCCGCTCACTTGCGCCCGGCGCCCGGGCGACAAGCCGGCTTTCAGCTTCCTGCACCCCGGCGCAGCGGTCGTGCGACGGCGCAGAGGTCAAGAGGTGTCGGGAAGATCTTCTGTGCGTATCGCGCGAGGCGGGGACCGCCGCCGTCCCGGCGGCCTGCGTGGCGCGCATGAAGAAGATGGGCTGAGTTCTTCAGCTCCCCGCGTTGGACTGGAGACTCTCGACTCTCGACTCGTCATCGACCACCGTGCGCACCGAGAACTCGGGCTGCGCCTGAATGGCCTTCTTCACGGCACAGCCGTCGGCCGCGCGCACCAGCGCATCGCGGTACTTCGCGGGGAAGCTCGGCGGCACGTGGATGTCGAGGTGGACGAGGCTGAGCGCGCGCGTGGCAGGGTCGAAGTCGGGCCGCTGCGTCAGGCGAATCCCTTCGGTCGGCAGGTTGCGTGCCTGGCAGAAGCTCAAGACGTAGATGCCCGCGCAGGTGCCGATGGAGGCGAGGAAGAGCGAGAAGGGCTCGGGCGCGCTGCCTTCTCCGCCGGCCGCTCTCGATTGGTCGGTGGAGATGAGCCTGCCCGAAAACTCGGCGTCGACCCGCTTGCCGCCTGGAAAAGTAATCGTCAGCTCAGGTCCGTAGGCCATCGAAGATCCTCCCTGACTGCCGGTCGTCCCCGGCAATCGCGTGCTCGAGCTCTCTTGGTCGATGAGAGCCGCACGCGCCCCGGAACGATTCGGGCCGGTTGTCTGGCAGCGCTTGGTGAAGCGGTTCGGGTCCGTCGGTGACGCGGCTCTCTGGACACCGAGGCGGGCGCGCCCGCCTCACCGCATCGCGCGGGCCGCGTAGCGCGATCGCCTGTCTCCGGGTTTGGCCTTTTCCCCGAAAGAGAAAGGGACCGCTGCGGTCCCGGCGGCCTGCGTGGCGCGATCGGCCTCTCTGCGGAGCTGGTCTCTACAGCTTGACCGCGTACGGGAACCGGAAGTGAAGCTGCAAGAAGGCCTGGCCGACGTGCCAGAGCGACTCGTCGAGCTTGGTCAGGTCCATGCCAAAGCTGCCGAGGGTCTGCGGCACGTAGAGGCCGGAGGACCAGCCCAGGCTGATCAGGAAGCTCTGGGTGAGGGCTATCTCCAGCTCGGCGCCCAGGTCGAGGCCGGGGCGGAGGAAGTGGGTGTCGCGTACCGACGGCGCGGGCGCGCCGGGCGGCAGATCGTCATCGAGATCGGTGTGGATGAAGGCGTAGGTGAGCAGCAGCCCTGCGCCCAATGAGAGGCGCACCTTCCCGGTGAGCAGCGGCAACCCGAGGCCCAGCGGGCGCCAGGTGATCCCGTAGATCCCGGTGTCCTTGTACTTCGGCGAGATGATCAGCGCGTCCGGGATGAAGACCGAGGGCGAATAGCGCACCTCGTCCATGCCCCGGGCCATCTTGCGGTAATTCGCCGGCACCTTGCGCTGGTTGCGGCGAATCATCTTCTGGTCGATGACCGCCTCGAGCGAGATCTTCAGCCCGAAGTGGACCGGCTGGTCGTCGCCGATTGCGCCGAAGAAATGGTAGGCGGCCGGACCGAGGCCAAGGTCGATGGGGACCTTCTCGGTCGCCGCGTGAGCGCTCGCCGCGCCGAGGAGAGAGACTGCTGCTGCCGCCGCTGCGAGAGGGAGGGGAGTTCGCATGGCCGGATTCTAGGTTTCCGGCAAGCGGCGAGTAAAACCGGCCTCTCCTCCCGCTCTCCTGGAGAGCGGGAGGAGAGGCGAGGGGCTGGCTACTTGACGATCTCGAGCAGCTCGACCTCGAAGACGAGCGTCGCGCCGCCGGGGATGGACGGGCGGCCGCGATCGCCATAGGCGATCGACGAGGGGCAGACCAGCTTGGCCTTGCCGCCTGGCTGCATCTTCTGAACGCCCTCGGTCCAGCAGGGGATCACGCCATTGAGCGGGAAGGTCGCCGGCTCGTTGCGCTTGTAGGAGCTGTCGAACTCGGTGCCGTCGATGAGGGTGCCGCGGTAGTGGACCTTCACCTGGTCGGTGGCCTTGGGCGACTCGCCCTTGCCGGCCGTCAGCTCCTTGAAGACGAGGCCGGACTCGGTCTTGACCGCGCCCTTCTCCTTGGCGGCCTTGGCCGCGTACTCCTCGCCCTTCTTCTTCTCGAGCCCCGAGGCGGCGGTTTGGCGCGCCTTGGCCAGCTCGTTGAGCTTGGACATGTAGTCCTGGATTTCGACCTTCGGCTTGGCGCCGGTGACCGCGTCGGACATGCCCTCCTTGACCCGCTCGAGCTCGGCGGGGGTGAGCGAGAAGGTCTTCAGGCTCTGACCGACCGACAGGCCGAGCGCATAGAGAGTCTTGTCCTCTTCGGTCTTCAGCGGCTTGGCCGCCAAGGCACTGCCGGCCGTCATGGCCAGGACGAGCGCAGAGGTGAGGAGCGTCTTGTGCATTTGCTTGCCTTTCTGGGAATCGGGCTTCGCCCCAAGGACCTGCGAAGCGGTGCGGTTATAACCGGTTGCTTGGCGATTTTCTCCCGCGGGACGCAAAATCTGGCTGAAGGGCACTCTGGCGAGCCGGTGCTCTTCGGGAGGTGACTGCCCGCCCGGGCGCATCCCTGACTCGTGGGCTCGCAGTGGCGCTTGGGGCTCGAGACAGGCTGTCGCGGGCTTCTGCGGCATCTGAGGTGGGCACCGTGAGCCAGGCCGTTCTTCCCGCGGGTGAGTCGCTGCGCCGGGCCGTTCTCTGGATAAGCGACCGGCGCCGCGACTCTCCGCAGGAGAAGCTCGCCAAGGTCATCGACGAGGCGTGCCTGCGCTTCGATCTGAGCCCGCTCGAGTCCGACTGGTTGTGGCGCAATCTGGCAAGCCTTCCCGACGACCGAGCGCTGACGGGGCAGGGCTAGGACAAGGCTGCCCTTGCTTCGGCCCGCTTGCAGATGCCCATCTTGTCCTGAGGAGAAGCGCTCGCGAGGGGGAGCGCCGGCCGATGCTCGAGTGGCGGCGGATCGTCTGTCCCATCGACTTCTCGGAGCCTTCACGCGACGCGATGCGGGTCGCCGCCGACTTGGCAAAGCGCTTGGGCGCCGAGCTGGTGCTGCTGCACGCCTATCAACTCCCGGGCGTCGCGACGCCGGAGGCGGTCATCTACAGAGGACGCTCGCCTCTCGACAGGCTCATCAAGGCCGTCGTCGGGCTCCTCGGCGAGTGGAAGAGCGAGGCGCTGGGCCTGGGCGCTCCTGAGGTGACCACGCACGCGGCCTCGGGCGTCGCTTACGCGGAGATCGTCCGCTTCGCCGAGGAGCAGGCGTGCGATCTGATCGTGATGGGCACGCACGGGCGCACCGCCGTGCATCGGATGCTCGTCGGTTCGACCGCCGAGCGGGTGGTGCGTCACGCGCCCTGCCCGGTGCTCACCGTGCGCCAGGCTCCCGCGGCGAGAGGCGAGCCGACGCCCAGGGCTCCAGGCTGACGCGAGTCCGCGCGCGATGCGCCGACGTTTCTCGGAGGGGAGCCCGCGAATGAACCGCGGATCGGCCGACGACCTCGACGCGCTCGAGAGCGAGCGAGCGGAGATAGACCGGCTCTTCGCGCTGCCGCTCGACCGGTTCACGGCCGCGCGCGACGAGCTCTCGGCACGCTTGCGCCGGGAGGGCAAGCGACAGCTCGCGGCTCAGATCAAGGCGCTGAAGAAGCCAACCGTGCCTGTCTGGGCCGTCGATCAGCTCGCGCGGCTCCGTCCGGAGAAGATGCAGGCCTTGGTGCGGGCCGGCGATGCGCTGCGACAGGCGCAGGGGCGCGTCCTCGCGGGCGCCGAAGTCGAGGCGCTGCGCGAGGCCTCGAAGCACGAACGTGCGCTGGTGAGCGAGTTGACCCGACACGCGGCGTCGATCCTCGAACGCGCGGGGTTCAGCCCCTCGCCTTCCCATCTCGAGCTGGTGCGGCAGACGCTGAGGGCGTTGGCGAGCGCTTCGGAGGCAGACAGGCGGCTTGCGGCGAGGGGATGGCTCAGCCGGCCACTGAGGCCGGCGAGCTTTGGCGAGCTGCTCGGCGAGATCCCGGCGCCGACCTCGCGCAAGCGTTCGCGGGCAACGGCGCCGGCCGCCGCGGCTCCAGCGCGGCCACGACCCCCAGCAAAACAAAGGGAGGAAGCAAGGGAGGGCTTCGACGAGCAGGCGCGAAGGCGAACCGAGCTGCGCCGGCTCGTCCGGCAGGCTCGGCAAGCGCGCGGTCTGGCTGCCCGTGAAGCGGAGAGCTCGGCACGCGAAGCCGAAGCGCTCGAGCGTGAGGTGGAAGCTCTCGGAATGCGAGCGAGGCAGCTCGAGCGAGAGGCTCAGCTTGCCGGACGGGCCGCCGAACAAGCCCGGTCGAAATGGGAAAAGACGAGGGCGGCGGCCGCCGAGCGCCGCAAGGCCGCGCGAGAGTCTGCGCGGCGCCTCGACAGGGCGCAGCGAAGCCTCGAGGCGCTCGACCGGCCGCAGCGGTAGGCAGAAGCCGCCGTTCGAGCCGGCGCGGGCCTGGAGCCGGACCGCGGTGGCTTGCGGCTAGACTCCGTCTTCGTGAGCACCCGGGCCATCATCCACGTCGACATGGACGCCTTCTACGCGTCGGTCGAGCAGCGCGACGCCCCCTCGCTCAAGGGCAGGCCGGTCATCGTCGGCGGGCACCCGAAGCGCGGGGTCGTGCTCGCCGCCTCGTACGAGGTGCGGCCCTACGGCGTGCGCAGCGCCATCCCGATGGCCCGCGCGGTCAAGCTCGCCCCGCACGCGGTCGTCGTCCCGCCGCGCTTCAAGGCCTACGCCGAGGCGAGCGAGCAGGTCTTCGGCATCTTCGAGAGCTTCACCCCTTTGATCGAGCCGCTCTCGCTCGACGAGGCCTTCCTCGATGTCTCGGGCTCGATGGGGCTCTTCGGCAGCCCGGGCGAGATCGCCCGGAGGATTCGCGCCCGCATCGCGGCCGAGGTGCGCTTGCCGTCGTCGGCGGGCATCGCCCCGGTGAAGTTCGCGGCGAAGATCGCCTCCGACCTCGCCAAGCCCAACGGGCAGACCGAGGTGCGCGAGGGCGAGCTGCTCGCCTTCCTGCGGCCGCTGCCGGTCTCTCGCTTGTGGGGCGTGGGGCCCAAGACCGAGCAGACGCTCACCTCGCTCGGGCTGCGCACGGTCGGCGAGGTCGCCGCGTGCGACCCCGCCTGGCTCGAGCGGCGGCTGGGGACGCTGGGGCCGCACCTGTGGCGCCTCGGCAACGGCATCGACGAGCGGCAGGTCGTCCCGGACCGCGAGGCGAAGAGCATGGGCGCCGAGGACACCTTCGAGGAGGACCTTCGCGATCCCGACCTGCTGCGCGCCCGGTTGCACTCGCAGGCTCTGCGGGTCGGCCGGAGGCTGCGCCGGGCGGGGGTGAAGGCGCGCGTGGTGCAGCTCAAGGTGAAGTTCTCCGACTTCGAGGTGATCACCCGCCGCGCGACGCTCGAGGCCCCGACCGACGACGGGCAGGCGCTCTACCGGGAGGCCTCGGCCCTCTTCGAGCGGGTCGAGCCGGGCCGCGCGATCCGCCTGACCGGCGTCAGCGCTCAAGACCTGCATTCGGGCGGCGGCCAGCTCGCGCTCTTCGGCGCGCGGCCGAGGAAGACCGAGGCGCTCAACGCCGCGCTCGATCGCATCGCGGCCCGCTGGGGCACCAAGGCGGTGACGACCGCCGATCTCGTCGAGGCGGAGCCCGAGCGCGACCCGGACCCGGAGAGCCGGGCCGCGGGCGCCTCGCAGCTCGATCCGGGCGAGCGCAAGGGGCGGCTCTAGGCGCCGCGGGCGCGGCCCGGGGCTGGACATCGCAAGATAAGGAGGAGGCTCGTCGTGACGGCTCCGTTGGTCATCGCCTTCGACTACGACGCGACGCTTACGCACACCGGCAGGCTCTCGCCCGAGGTGACCCGGGCGCTCGAGCAGGCGCGGGCGGCAGGCTTCGGGCTCGTGCTCGTCACCGGGCGCCAACTCTGGGATTTGGAGCGCGTCTGTCCGGAGGCGAGGAGCTTGTTCGATCGGATGGTCGCCGAGAACGGCGCGGTGCTCATCCGCGGCGAAAGCAGCAGCCTGCGGCTGGCAGAGCGGGTCGACCCGCGGCTTGCTCAGGCGCTCGACGCGCGCGGCCTGGCCGTCGCCGAGGGCGAGGTGCTCGTCGCCACCGAGGCGCGTTGGCTCTCGGTAGTCGAGCAGGAGGTGGCGCGCCTCGGTCTCGACGTGCGCCTGGTGCGCAACCGCGCCTCGCTGATGGTGCTGCCGGCCTCGGTCTCCAAGGCGAGCGGGCTCTCGCACGCGGTCGCCAGCCTCGGCGTCGAGCTCGCGCAGGTGGTGGCGGTCGGAGACGCGGAGAACGACCGCGAGATGCTCGAGGTCGCCGGGCTCGGGATCGCGGTCGCCGACGCGGTCGAGGAGCTCAAAGCCGTCGCCGATCGTGTCCTCGCTTTGCCCGACGGCGAGGGCGTCGTCGCGCTGCTCGATGAGCTTGTCGCCGGGCGCTTTGGCTGAAGACCTCGACAAGTCTCGGCGCGGCTCAGGCGCTCGGCGTGCCCTGCTGGCGCTGCTTGAAGACGAGGTCATTGATCTCGGCGCCCAGCAGGAAGGCGAGCACCGAGAGGAGCATCCAGAGCAGCAGGACGATGACACCGCCGATGGCGCCGTAGACCGCGTCGTAGTTGCCGAAGCTCGCGACGTAGAAGGAGAAGGCCCACGAGGCGAGCAACCAGAGCGCGACGCCGACCACCGAGCCCGGAGAGAAGAGCCGCAGCGTGTGGCGGGCGTTGGGCAGCAGGTAGAAGAGCAGCGCCCATAGGACCGAGACGAGCAGGCCGCCGATGGGGATGCGAAGCACGCGCACCAGGACCCCGACCCAGCCGCCGCCGAGGGCCTCGACCACAACCGGCGTGACCACGGTGACCAGCGCGGCGAGCAGCCCGAGCACCGCGGCGGCGAGCGTGACGAGCAGGGCGATGCCGCGGGTCTTCCAGAACGGCCGGCTCTCGGTGACGCCGAAGGTGCGGTTGAGCGCGCGCATCAGGGCCCTCGCGCCGTTCGAGGCGGTCCAGAGCGCGAGCGCCGCGCCGAGGGTGAGCAGGCCCGTGTTGCTGCGCCCGCCCAGGGCGCGGATGTGCTCGCCGAGGATGTCGGTGACCGCCGCCGGGGCGATCTGCTCGAGCGATTCGATCAGCGACTCGGCGGTCGAGACGTCGATGAGCACGCTCGCCAAGGCGACCAGGAAGAGCAGGAACGGGAAGAGCGAGAGGATGCCGAAGAAGGTGACCGCGGCGGCGACGTCGATGACGTCGTCCTCCTTGAGCTGCTTGCCGAGAGAGCGAAACAGCCGCCACCAACGCCTCTGCGTGCCGGGTAGGCGCATCCTTCTGTTCTTGCGAGCCGCCCCGCCTGCCGCCCGTCAGTCGTCGGGCGTCTCGGGGCAGTAGAAGAAGAGATCGGCGGCGCCGGCTTCAGGCTGCTCCCCGCCGCGCCACGGGAGCACCGTGAGGAGGCGCGCTCCTGGCGAGAGCACGTGCAGGCGGTGAGCGATGCCCCAGCCGTGCTCGACATGGCCAATGCCGGCGAGGATGACGACCGGGCCGCCGTGCTTTTCGCTCGCGTCCATGGCCTCGAGCGCCATCTTGCTGTCCCAGAGCGACTGGGCGAGGACGAAGCGCTCGAAGTCCTCTTCGAGAGCTCGCGGAGCGCTCTCTTCGCGCCGCGTGCCGTGGCCGAGTGAGCGGTGCGCGTCGAAGACCCGGCGCAGCTCGGGCTCCTGCGCCGGGGGTGAGAGGATGATCACGCGTGGCAGCAGCCAGCGCGGCTTCACCTCGTCGGGCTTGACCTTCCCGTCGAGCACCATGCGCGCGACGTTTTTCGGGACGTTGAGCGCGGCGATCGGCAGCTCGAAGCGCCGGGCGACCTGGAAGACGGGCTCGTACAGCTCGTAGTCGAATCCCCAGAGGGTGGGCCAGGCGAGCGCCTCGCCGAGGGACTCGGGCTCGATGCGGCCCTGGATGAAGAGATCGACGATCGCCCGCTGATCGACCGGGATCATCTCCAGGCCGACGACTGGTCTGAGGCCGCGGTGTGCGAGGCCGGCGAGCAGGCTGGCCTGTATCAGATGATCGCAGCGGTTCGCATGCGACTCGCCGATGAGGATGAAGTCGGCGCGCGCGGCGCGCTCGGCGAAGTCGGCCCGGTCGAGCGTGATGCCTTCGGGAGTGAGCAGCTCGCCCCGGCGCAGGCTGTTCGCGCGCGGGTCGCGGTCGGGCGGACGCGGCGCGGCGACAGGCGGGGCCGGGGCCTCGGTCTCAGCGGACGCGCCAGGCGTCGACGGTGGGCCCGGGGTTGGTTGCTGTTCGGGCGAGCTCGTCTGGCCAGTGGCCCGGCCCTGCTCGATTCCTTGGGGGGCTGCCTGCGACGCGCCCGGCGGCAAGGCCGCCAGGAGCCCGACGAGCGCGAGGGCCAGCATGGACGCTACCTCCAAGCGAAGGTAGGGGCGCCGTTTCTCGCTCAGCAACCGAGTGCCGCGCGGTGGTCGCCGCGGATGCGCGCCGCGCCGGGCATGGCGAGGGCCTTGGGATCTCGGCCTCGAGTCGAGAGGCCTTCAGCTTCTGCTCGAGCCGGCCGCGGCACTCCGTGCCTTGGGCCGCCGGCTTGGCTGGTCAAGAGGTGTCGGGAAATCACCCCAACCTTGGCCCACTACCCGCTCACCCCGAGCTCGTCACCGGGCCCTCGCCCGGCTGTGACCCGTAGACGAACAGCCGATTGCCGTAGGACCACCGCGCGCGAGCAAGAGAAAGTCCCCTCTTTCGCGCTTGCGCGGGAAGAGGGGATTTGGGGATGCAGCCGGTCGAGGGGCGGCATCCTATCGACTCGACCCTCGTGCCCAACCCCGAGACGCCGGTGCGGCAGCACGAAGGCTGGCGCTCCGGCCGACCGGCCTTCGCTCGAAGGATTCTGCGACACCTCTTCAGACCCGGTAGAGGCGGCGCACGACGCTCTCGCGCACCGCGTCGGGCAGCAGCCGATGCAACAGGCAGAGCGTGTTCGCCCAACGGCCGACCGGATAGCGAGCGGGCGGGCTCTTGAGCCTCGAGAGCTTCTCGACCGCCCGCGCTACCAGCGCCGGCTGCGCCCCGTCGCGCTCCTGCTGTTCGACCGCCTGCAGGCAGCGCTCGATGCGCTCGCGGTACAGCGGGTCGTCGGCGCCCGCGCGCTGGCGGGCGTCGGTGAACCCGGTCGAGAAGTCGCCAGGCTCGACGCAGGTGACGGCGACGCCCAGCGGCGCGAGCTCGAGGCGCATCGCGTCGCTCACCGAAGCGATGGCGGCTTTGGTCGCCGAGTAGTGGGCCTGGAACGGCAAGGAGAGCCGGCCGGCGAGCGAGCCTATCCAGATGACCCGGCCGCGGCGTGCCCGCAGGCCGGGCAGGAGCAGGCGGGTCAGCTCGAGCGGGCCAAACAGGTTGACAGCGAACTGGTGGGCGACCGACCCGTCGTCGGTCTGCTCGATGGCCCCGAAGAGGCCGAAGCCCGCGTTGTGGACGAGCAGGTCGACTCCGCCCTCGGCCTCGAGGGCGCGCGCGGTCGCGCGAACTTGCTCGAGCGCGCCGAGCTCGAGCGGCACGAACCGCAGCCGCAGGCCGGCCTCTCGTGCCTTCTCGCTCAGCGCCGCGGCCCGCTCGGGCGAGCGCACCGTGCCGATCACCTGGTCGTCCGCGCCCGCCAGCCTCTCGGCGATGGCGCGGCCAAGGCCGCTGCCTGCGCCGGTCACCACGCTCCGCCGCGCTCTTCTCGTCTCGTCCATCGCAACCCCTCCGGATCTTGGCCCGATTCGGCCGATGGCGACCGGCGGCAAATATGCGGTCTTCGACTGTGGCGACCAGCGCGAGGAGCGTCGAGGAGCGGGGCATTGTCCGGCGCTGGACACGGTCGTTGCCGGGCGGGCGCGCCGCGTTGCTTGCCCAGGGGCGCTGCCTATATTCGCGGCCCGCTTTGCAGAGATTCCTAGGAGAAAGGCCGCGCGAATGGACATCTTCGAGCCCTGCTTCACCTTCCAGGACGCCGAGCTGATCAAAGCCGCCGGCATCTACCCCTTCTTCCACACGCTCTCCTCGTCCGAAGGGCCCGTCGTCACGGTGAAGGGGCGCCAGGTCATCATGCTCGGCTCGAACAACTACCTCGGGTTGACGCACCATCCCGAGGTGCTCAGGTCCGCGCACCAGGCCATCGACAAGTACGGCACGAGCTGCACCGGCTCGCGCCTGCTGAACGGCAATCTCGATCTTCACGAGCAGCTCGAGCGCGAGCTCGCCGAGTTCACGCACAAAGAGGCGGCTGTCGTCTTCTCGACCGGCTTCCTCGCGAACATGGGCAGCGTCGGTCTGCTGGCGAAGAGCGCCGATTGCGTCATCTTCTCGCACGCCGAGAATCACGCGAGCCTCATCGAGGGCACGCGGATCGCGCGCGGGGCGGTCTGCGTATTCGAGGACCTCGACGACCTCGAGCGCAAGCTCTCCCGGCGCGACAAATGGGAAAACGCCTTGGTGGTCACCGACGCGGTCTTCTCGATGACCGGGCGCGTCACCGACCTCAAGCGCCTGTGCGAGCTGAGGCGCAGGTACGGGTTTCGCCTCTACGTCGACGACGCGCACGGCATCGGGGTCCTCGGTCCCCAGGGGCGGGGAACGGCCGCGGCCCAGGGCGTCGAGGCCGAGGTCGACCTGCTCTTCGGCACCTTCAGCAAGTCGTTCGCGAGCCTCGGCGGCTTCGTCGCCGGCGAGGCGCGGGTCATCGACTACCTGAAGCACAAGGCGCGGACTCTGGTCTTCTCCGCGGCGCTGCCGCCCGCCTCGGCGGCCGCCGCGCTCGCGGCGCTCGGGGTGATGAAGCGCGACGAGCTGCTCTTCGAGCGCCTCTGGGACAACGTCGCCTACTTCCGCGAAGGGCTCGCGCAGATCGGCTACTACACGATGGGCAGCCGCACGCCGATCCTGCCGCTGTTCGTCGGCTCCGAGTCGCTCGCCTTCCGGCTGTGTCGCGAGGCGCTCGACAGGGGCGTCTTCACCACGCCGGTCGTCCATCCGGCCGTTCCACTCGGACAGGCGCTCATCCGCACGAGCATCATGCCGGCCCATGAGCGCAGCCACCTCGACAAGGCGCTCGAGGTCTTCGCGGGCCTCGTCGAGCGCTACCCGGTTCCCATGGGGCTCGACGGCCAGAGGCTCCCGACGGCCGACTCGATGGACTTCACCTACCTGCAACCGGACGCCGTCGGCGGATAGGCCCGCGCCCTTCCGGACAGCCCGACCCCCTTCGACCAGGCTCAGCGCGGGCACCGCCCGGAACCCAAGCGATCGGTCGCAGGTTGATGGGGGCGCATAGCAATGCGCCCGTCGAGGAATCGAGCAGGGGCGCGGCCGATTCGAGGGTCCTTGGGGGCCGCACGAGGTCGGCCCTCCGAAGATCGTGCTGCCGCGCGACGAATCTCGAGGTTGGTAGTTCAGGAGGCCGAGCTTGCGAGGCCGGAGTCGGGCCCGCCGCGGTCACCCCGAGCTCTCCGTCGCTCCTTCTGCCGGCTGCATCTTGCGCAGATGGGCCTGTTGGTTGGGAGCGCGAGCCTCAATACGGACCAGCGCCCCGCGAGCCTCTCCCGGCGCTTGGGGCTCTGACAGCGGGCGAGAGGGGGCAGCGTCGCAGGCTCGGTCCACCGCAGGCTGGGCAGGGGGTCCGAAAGAGAATCGACCCTGACGCGGTTCGCCCCTCGCCCCTCGCCCCTCGGCTGGCGCCGAGCCGGATGGGGTCAGCAAGACCGATCGTGTACCCTGACCGGCCCACGCTCCCCAGCATCGATGACCCCTCTCGACTTCGCCCTCTTCGCGTTTCCCGTCTCGGTCGGCGCGGGCCTGCTCGGCTCGCTCCTCGGGTTCGGCGGCGGGGTGATCATCGTCCCGGCGCTCACGTTGCTGCTCGAGATGGACATCCGCTTCGCTATCGGGGCGTCGATCATTTCGGTCATCGCGACGTCGACCGCCTCCTCCTCGGCCTACCTGCGCAAGGGGCTCGTCAACCTGCGCGTCGGCATGTTCCTCGAGCTGGCCATGGTCGGAGGCGCGCTCGCCGGGGCGCTCGCGGTGGGCTGGGTGCCCAAGAGCTGGCTCTACCTGCTGTTCGCGGGGATGCTCCTCTTCTCGGCCGTGGCGATGCTGCGCCGGGGAGGCTCGGAGGCGGCGCCGGTGCCCGATGACTCGCTCGCCGATGCGTTGCGGCTGCACGGAAGCTACTTCGACGACGCGACTGGCCGGTCGGTCTGCTACCGCGTGGCCCGGCCGCGGCTCGGGTTCGCCATCATGTTCTTCGTCGGCGCGGCCAGCGGAATGCTCGGAGCCGGCGCCGGAGCGCTCCGCGTCCCAGCGACCGATCTGGCGATGCGGCTGCCGATGAAGGTCTCGGCGGCCACGAGCACCTTCATGCTCGGGGTGACCGCGACCGCGAGCGCGGGGGTCTACTTCGCGAGAGGCGACATCGACGCCTTCATCGCCGCGCCGGTCGCCGCCGGCGTGCTGGCCGGCTCGAGCATCGGGTCGACGCTCCTCGGGAGGATAAACACCCGGGTGCTTCGCTGGGTCTTCGTCCTCGTCCTCTGCTGGATCGGGGTCGAGATGCTGCGAAAGGGCCTGCGATGATCGAGCGCGCGCCCGAGGCGGCCGGAATCGAAGTGCAACCGGCCCCACAGCTCGAGACCCTGCTCAGCCGGCTGCTGCGCGTGGGCATTCTCGTCAGCGTGGCACTGATGGCGCTCGGGACCGCGCTCAGCTATCGGCACCACCCGGCCTACTTCGAGCGGACGCGCACTCCGACGCCAGAGGCGTGGAGCGCGGCCTATGCGCCGCAGAGCTTCGGCGAGGTCTTCGAGGGCGTCCGCGAGGGCAGCGGACGGGCGCTCGTCGTGCTCGGCTTGCTGACGCTGGTGGCGACGCCGGTGGCGCGCGTGGCGGTCTCCCTGGTCGCGTTCGCGAGGCGGCGCGAGCGGGCGTATGCGGTGTTGAGCGCGCTCGTGCTGGGGTTGCTTCTACTGTCGTTCAACCTCGGCAGGCGGGCGTCGAACAGCCCGCGCGTCGAGACGCAGCCGGCCTCCATCGAGGAGCCGGCCAAGTAGGCGCCTTCGCGGTTCATGAGCGACCTTGAAGAGAGGGCGCTGGTTTTCGCGGTCTCGAACGCGCTGTTTCGGCCCTCTGGCCGAGGGCCGTCACCCCACGCAAAGACGCCCGGGCGCGCAGGTTTGTCAGGGCACGTCTTCCGAGCGAAGACGGCCCCCGATGCCTGCGGTTCGCTTGCTCAAGCGCGCGTCGACAGTCCGGCACGCGCGCATGGCGATTGCTCGCTACAGCTAGAAGCTGAAGCCGATGCCGGCTCTCAAGCCCCGGCCGCCGGCCTCGCCGCGCAGCGCGAGCGAGTCATTGAGCTGGAAGATGACACCCGGGGCGAAATCCCAGTGCGGCTCGATTCCCCAGTCGCGGTCGTACCGGATGCCGAGCGAGACCTTCCCGTAGGCGGCAAGCTTGGGCAGGATTTGGAAGGTCCAGCGCGCTTCGGCCGCGCCGATGGTGCCCCAGTAGTTGAAGGACCAGTGCGAGTACACGTCGGCGCCGAACTCGAGGTCGAACGAGTCGTTGAGCTTGGAGATGAACCCATCGGGGACGATGGGGATGGAGTAACGGACCGCTCCGCCGAAGCCGGTGCCCCAGGGAAGAAAGCCGAAGACCGACAGCATCTGCGAGCGCTCCTGCGGGCTGTCGTCAAGCAGGCCTCCGGGGGCGCGGACGCCTTGGGCGCTGGCCGAGCCAGGGAGGGTGAGCGCGGTCAGCGCGGCGGCCAGGGAAAGGGCGGTCAGGGTTGCTCTCATGGCTCGCGAACTCCTCGTGTTGAAGAAGGTGTCTCCGCCCGAGTGTCGGGCGGCGCATCAGGATAGGCGCGGCGAATCGAGCGTCAAGTTCGGTTTCGGCGCGCCGTCCGGACAGCGGACGAGCGCACAAATCAGCGCCAGACCCCCACGCGAAGGCCGGTGCTGTGGTAGCCCTCGGCGAGGTCTCCGAAGGCGCCGAACGCCCACCACGTGCCCTCCGGATAGAGGCCGAAGACGCTCCAGGGCAACACCCTCAAGTCAAAGCCCGCGGTGCCATGCAGGCGCGGGTGCCAGCTTCGATGGCGGCTCGGCTCCAGGTAGGCGCCGGCACGTAGCTGGAGCCATCCGCCGATGGGCTCGGCCTCGAGGGCGACTCGAGGAGTGAAGCTCGCCGTAGTGCCCGAGCGCTTGACCTTCTAGAGGAAGAAGGACTCGACGCCGACCGCCTCCCGAGCCCTGCCGGTGATGGTGAGCGAGGTGCTCAGCACGAGCCGGCGTCGCGGCGCGGAGAGGTAAGTCGCACGGCGCTCGGCCCGCAGCCGCTCGGTCTGCTCGCGCGCGCTCTCTTCCTTCAGCGGGGCGAGCTCTTCGCCGGGGTGTTTCCACTCTGGAGTTGAGCGCTCGGCCGGTCAGCTCGATGGCGATGCCGGCCTCGAGCTCCCACGGGAGCTCGACGCGCTCGGGCAGGAAGCAAGCCCGGTCCTCGTCCGGCAGCCGGACGACGACGTCGCCCTCCTCGTCCGGCGCGAGCCGGCTCTGCGGCTCTGCGGCTGGGCCTTTGCTCTCGATGGGTTGGCGAACCGTGAGCCCGGCGCGAATCGGAAGCGCGTGCGGTGCCCAGAGCGCGCCGGCCTCGAGGCCAAGGCCTTTGATGGTGAAGACCTCGGTTTGCCTGCTCGCCGACGGCCTGCGCATGGAGAGGCCCAAGCTGGCCGCGCGTGCGCCGATTCCGAATAGGAGCTGGCCGCGCCAGAAGCCGCGAGCGAGCACCAGGTACAGCAGCGAGAGGGTGGTGCCGATGACCCGCTCTTCGCTTCGAATCTGCTAGCCGCGGGTGAATCGGACTCCGCTGCGCCGCCTGGCGGAAGGCCGATAGAAGGTGAAAGGAGCCGCGCTTCGTCGACTGCTCGGGGAGAGTTGGCGGGGCGATGGGGGGCCGTCCGAGGACGTATCTGTGCCAGAGGGCGAGCGCCGAATTGTTCCGTCGTGTACGCTTCGCCCCGCGGGGGCAGAGCTGGAACCAGCCAAGGAGCGGAGCCCGGATGGCCAAGAAGCAGAAGACCCAGGAAAACATCATCATCCTCACCGACGAGGAGGGGATCGACTACGAGTTCGAGGTCCTCGAGCTCTTCACCGCGGGCAAGAAGAACTTCGCGCTCCTGCACCCTGTTCAGGGCGAGGAGGACGTGGTGACGGTCCTCAAGTTCACGACCAATCCCGACGGCTCGCTCAAGGCGTTCGAGGACCCGTCCGACAAGGAGTTCGAGGCGGCAGTGAAGGCGCTCGAGGCGGGTGCGGTTGCTGAGGAGCCGGAAACCGCGGCGAAGAAGCCTGCGGCGAAGAAGCCCGCGGCGAAGAAGCCTGCGGCGAAGAAGCCCGCGGCGAAGAAGCCCGCGGCGAAGAAGCCCGCGGCGAAGAAGCCCGCGGCGAAGA
>ENA-UOOR01000577-UOOR01000577.1-fermentation-metagenome-genome-assembly--contig:-NODE-577-length-50953-cov-62.453201_pt1 | contig 50953 bp, 35 predicted proteins | sample MGYA00245780_ERZ724029 | MGnify/ENA primary metagenome ERZ724029 (study PRJEB28704, sample SAMN03018315) | fermentation metagenome | biome: anthropogenic terrestrial biome; feature: soil; material...
ACGAGGGATGTCAGATGCCCTCAAACAACCAGAGAAACAATGAGTTGGAATTTACACCAACATTTGGGACTTAACAACAAAACATAAAAAGGAGTCTATTATGAATGCTCAGCTTAAACATCTTGTAGAGGACTATGTAAATTTCTGGAAGGAGATGAAAAACCTGAAACAAGGTCAGGGTCCATATATACATCCCGCTGACCGGGATTATCTTTCACAAAAGAAGGAATTGTGGTTCCGGGCAAAAGATGCATCGAAGTATGACCATGATAGAGATGCTAAGAAGATCCATGTAGATCTAATGCCATCCCCATACATGGGTGATATCATGAACGCTAAGATCATCATATTTATGGGTAATCCAGGCATAGAGAAACCGAAAAAAGGCGTTGCCACTCCGAGGGAATATCTTGACCACAAAAAGACAATTCTTTGGGATGCATTGGTTTCTACTATACATCAAGATCTCAGTTCTCCGAGTATGGCAGATTATCCTTATCTGTTTCTCAATCCAGAGATGGTAGATACAGCCGGAGGTAGATACGACAAATCGATGTACGGCGGTTGCATAAAGCACTTGCAAAACCACTTTCAGGATGGACGCAAAGTGCTGGCTAAAAATATATGCAAAATACAACTCTATCCTTATCATAGCACTAGTAAACCAGGGGATAGCAAGGATGATCCGGATTCTTTTTTAATGAATACTCCGAGTTATCAACGGGCAATAAAGTTTCTTGCTGAGTTTCTTCCAGCCATTGTTAAAGAGCAAGGAAAGTTGATCATTGCAACAAGATGGATCGATTGCTTCGATGGCTTGTTGCGCATAGATGATAATGTAACAATTGCCAAGTATCCACGCTTGGTCAGAACCTGCTTCTCTAATGAATTTAAAGATACCATACTACAGCACCTCCATGCAAATTCGAACTCTTAAGGTCATCTTTGTTAAGGAGCTACAAACAAGACAATCAAGGAAATAAAGCTTAAGAATATAAACAAGGAGACGAACATGAAAGATAAGCGTAACGCTAAAACCGAGTGTGAAGTAGATGCGAAGGAGCTACCTATATCCCTACGCATAGCAATGATAGGCACAGAGTTTGTGAGAGAAGAAGGTTATATTGAAGTAGAATCTGAGGATGATGCCGATATTGAAGCCTATGTGATTCGGGAAAATAAAGCAAGCTCTATATGAGTTGCTTGAAACCTATTCCAGGGATGATCAATAAAATAATCGCAAGGAAATCAGGGAGGATTAAGGATGTTAGACATATTCAAAAATAAGGCCGTTTCCGATAAAGAGGGTCAGGATTTAATTGACCGCTCAAATGCAGGAGATGCCGAAGCACAATGTCTATTGGCAGAGAGATATTATCATGGAGATGGAGTTAGCAAAGACTTAGATAAAGCTATTGAACTTTATAGGTTATCTGCTGAGCAGGGATATGCCAGAGCTCAAAGAAATCTGGCAGTACGATATCTTGAAGGTGAAGGGGTAGTAAAAAACCTTGATGAAGCAGTGAAATGGTTCAAACTATCTGCAATTCAAAATGATTCCAGGTCGATAATGTACCTTTCTGAGCTGTTCACTTATAAAGATTTGCATTATAAAATAGACAACAATGAAGCACTTATATGGATCAGACAGGGAGTGAAACAAAATCTAAGCCATTCCATGTTGCTCTTAGCAGACTATTACTACGAAGGACTTGTTGTTTCACAAAGCATTATGAAATCAGTTTACTGGGCTACCAGAGGATTGATAATGTGGAAAGAGTCCGGATCTAATGATTTGATCAATCATATTTCCGGAATCAGAGAGTCACTGGAATCCCGTTTGGATGAACTTTCAAGTGATGAAATAGAACTAATATTATTGAAACTTGAGCCTTACATCACTGCTGAATTTCGAGAATTGCTACACAAAAGCAAACAAGATACTAAGAGCCTGATTAATGATTTAATATCCAAGGCTAATTCGGGCGATGTCGAAGCACAATACTTGCTGGCAAAGAGATATAATGCTGGGAAAAAAATCGGAAAAAATCCAGCAGAAGCTTTTAGATTATTCAAGCAAGCTGCTGACCAAGGGTTTGCCGGTGCCCAAAGAGAATTAGGAAAGCTTTACTTGAATGGAGAAGGAGTTAAACAAGACTACCAAGAGGCTATGAAATGGCTAAAATTTAGCATAGATCAATCAGACCCAGATGCCATGCTCGAGATGAGTTCCTTATACAGATTAGGTAAGGGTATGATGATCGACAAAAAAGAGGCATGCTATTGGGAAGCCCGAGCTTTTATTCAGAAGAGTTACTCCCTCTTTGTGGACGCAATCAAGAATTCAAACAATGAACAAAGGCTTGACGATTTGAACTCAGAAAAAATCAACCTGGCTATGTCACTATCCTTTAACCTTGCTCAACTACAACCAGAGGAACAAGAAGAGCTAAAATCGAGACTTGGGATATATGACGAAAACATTATAAAAAACCTTTTCAAGGGGATTTAAAAATCAATCTTATGAATTTGAAACAAATCTCCACCCTAATACTCACCGCCACATCGCTGATCGTATGATGTGGAGCGCGAAAGGATCTCGTGGTAAGGATTCCGTTCTTGAAATCCTTGGAGAACCCGGCTACAGAGTGGATTTTGGTGGCTTCCAGCGCTTCATCCAAGGTAAGTTCCGGCAGGATAGTTGGTACCCGCCGTGCCAGCATCGTTTTGCCGCTGCCGGGAGGCCCGATCATCAAAAGGTTGTGTCCGCCTGCCGCGGCTACTTCCAAAGCACGCTTTACTTGATACTGCCCTTTCACGTCGTGCATATCCAAAGGGAAGTCGTTTAGCACCTGGAAGATCTTGTCGCGGTCAACTTTACCGGGTTCGATGGTGGCATTTCCGGTTAGATATTGCACGGTTTCTGCCAGCGAAGTGACGGGAATCACCTTGATGTCGTCGATTATTGCCGCTTCATCGGCATTCTTCGCGGGAGCACTCTTCCCAATTTTTAGGTGCAGAATCGGGGTCATCTGAGATGTAAGCATCGGATTTGGTAATGGTAGCACAGATCTGGGGCATGGAGCCGGAGGCCAGAAAACGGGCGGCGAGATCCGGCAAAGTGAGATCCTGAATGAGGGAGAAATCCCCGGTAAGGACGCCTTCGATCCCGGCTTCTTTGAAGAGGGGATAGAGGCGTGAGAGGGTAGTGACATCGGTGTGTATTTTCATTAATACTCCTTATATTTAGTTATGAGTTATGGTGAAAGTGGTCGCCTACATCGATGAGGCTACCACCGATATCTGTAGAATGATGAATGGCAGAATCTTCGAGCTGGGACCCGCGTCCCAAAGCCTTCAGTCCCAGGATCCCCTCGTGCATTCTGAATCTTTCTGGAAAGGCAACAGCCACTTTTCCCAAACCCCTACCTCGGATATGACGCCCTGGCTGCCGCCCTACCACTATAACTGCCGCACCAGGCTCGTTCCATATATAGAGCCATCCGATCCCTTCGATGCCGAATTGGATCGCTATCACAACCTTGTAAAGCTCCAGGATCGCCATATAGAAGCCATCGTTTCCCGGCTGATGAGCTATGATTTCGCATCCCGGGATAAGCTCTTTACCCACCTGGCAAAACACAAAGATGCGTTGGGTGTCTCTACTCAGGTCGAATACATGGCTAAAGTCTCTGCTCTGCTAAGGAATCCACTCAAACAGATGGGACTCGCCATCTCTGCCCGTGATCGCACGCTCAATCTCTATGTCTGGGATCCCAGGGTTAAGGTTCTGGGTGGCGTGCAAAAGCATGATTTTGCCGTTTTTAGCCTTGACAAGAAATGCCTCAAAACTTTTCATACCAAAGAACTGAGCGACATCATGAACAACCTTGATCCCAAGGTGCATGGTAAGGTTATGATGCTTACTGATCAAAAGATAAGCAAAGGAGTTACAATGGCAGTAGGTGAACACTGCGTAAGATGCTATGAATACATCATCGACTACTTCGAAGACGATGACTCTACAGACGAACAGGAAATGTTCTCCCGCCTTCGCTTTGAAAAAGAATGGGATACCATCCCCGAAGCCTTCAAACAGCGCATCCTCGCCGTGGATAAGATAGTCCTTCAGCGTTATGCCGATTGGTTCGATTACAATGTCTTCAATAGCTACATCAAGTGCATCCGGCAGCGCCAGGAACTCGAAGCCGCCAAGGTAGAAGACTCTTTTCACAGAAACTTATCCTCAAAGGAGTTCAATAATGTGGAATAGACCCGCAAACGATACCGATCCCATGTACCTCGATGCCTTTATCTATATCAAAGACCACCCCAAACCCCTCAGAGACGACGAATATATGACCATGTGCATGAATATGTCAGATGAAGATGAATTACCCTTCTCTGAAGGCTCTCAAGAGCTCAAAGACGCCATGATCGCTGCCCGTGACCTCATTATCGGATACCCTAAACGTGGAGTCCTTAATCTCATCAAACACGTCAGAACCAAAGACAATATACCCCGCTCACACTTCTGGTGGTATATTGATGAGCTTTAGCTCCTTGCTAGCACAACATCAAATGGATATACGAAGCGTATTATACCAAATGCCCTCAATAACCCTAAAACAATGAGTTGGAATTTACACCTACATTGGCGACTCAACATCAAAAGGAGTGTCAAGAATGACCACTGATATAGATGTAAGACAATATGAATACATCATCGACTACTTCGAAGACGATGATTCTACAGACGAACAGGAAATGTTCTCCCGCCTTCGCTTTGAAAAAGAATGGGATACCATCCCCGAAGCCTTCAAACAGCGCATCCTCGCCGTGGATAAGATAGTCCTTCAGCGTTATGCCGATTGGTTCGATTACAATGTCTTCAATAGCTACATCAAGTGCATCCGGCACCGCCAGGAACTCGAAGCCGCAAAACTAACTCATAGCTCATAAAGGATTTGTTCGCCAGGTTCCAGGCCTTTTCCGATTTTGGGGAGCAAAATCTGGTTCACACACGCATATTTCGCTTGCGTAGCGCGCTTTCTCCAATATCATATCGTAAAGATAGACATTATGATTAAGGAAAGATTATGCAGTTACAAATCGGCATAGACGGGATGCATTGCGCGTCTTGCAGCGCGAATGTGGAGAACAGCTTGAAGGCGCTTAATGGAGTGAGCTCCGCGCATGTGAACCTGGCTTTGGAAGAAGCCTTGGTGGAGTATGATGAGCGTAAGCTGAAGCAAGAGCTTATCTTCAAAAGCATTACAGATCTGGGCTTTAGCGTCCGGGACAGCGTTCATCAGGATGAGGATGAGCAGATTAGCAAGATGCATTTGGCTTTTCGGCGCATGACCATCAGCTGGATCCTTACCGGCCTGGTGATGATCTTGATGATTCCGCATATGTTCTTTGGTGGCAAGATATTTGGACACATGACGGATGCCTGGTTGATGTTCGCGTTTTCTTTGATCGCGATGCTGTTTCCCGCCCGGCATGTGTATGTTTCTGCTTTCAGGTCCATCAAGGGCGGCGCGGCGAATATGGATGTGCTGATCGCGCTCGGTACCATCTCTTCGCTGGCAGTAAGCCCCTTGTCTTTGGTTATCCAGGAAATTTCGGCTCACGATTTTGCCGGAATTGCCGCCATGATCATTTCCTTCCACCTCACCGGCCGATACTTGGAAAGCAGAGCCCGAGGCAAGGCTTCCGAGGCCATCCGCAAGCTGATCTCTCTGGGTGCCAAGACCGCCATTCTGATGGTTGATGGTGCCCAGCAGGAAGTGCCCATCCATCGCATTAAAAGCGGTGATATCTTTGTGGTGAAGCCCGGCGCCAAGGTTCCCACAGACGGAGTAATCATCAGCGGAACCAGTTCGCTGGACGAATCGATCGCCACCGGAGAGTCAATGCCGGTTACCCGTACACAGGGTGATGTTGTATTGGGTGCCACCATCAATCTGGACGGATCCTTCCGGGCCAGGGCAACCAAGGTGGGCAAAGAGACTTTCCTGGCGCAAGTGATTAAAATGGTAAGTGACGCACAGCACTCCAAGTGCCTATCCAGCTTTTGGCGGATCGGGTAACGATGATCTTTGTGCCGGTGATCCTGATGCTTGCCCTGCTGGTGTTTACTGCCTGGTTGATATTCCCGGCTTTCATGAGTACTGTGGCTTCCGCCTTGCACGCTGTCTTACCCCTATCACTTCCGGCAGAGGGCATTGCGGCTGCTTTGATGGCGACCATCGCCACCTTGGTGATTGCCTGTCCCTGCGCTCTGGGTTTGGCCACTCCCACAGCTTTGATGGTTGGCTCCGGCATTGGGGCAAACAAAGGCATCCTGATTCGCAGCGGCGAGGCTTTACAGCGCATGAAGGATGTGGATACGATGCTTCTGGACAAAACCGGCACTCTCACTCACGGTAAACCTGAACTCATCAAAACGGAAGCATATGTGGGCGATGAAGCCTCTTTATTAAGTATAGCCTACGCGATGGAAAGCTTTAGCGAGCATCCCCTGGCACTGGCCATCAAAAATGCCGCGCAAGCCCGAAAGCTGAGTTTGATGGAGGTTGAGAACTTCAGTGCCAATCCCGGGCGTGGAATATCCGCAGAGATAAAAGGGAAAAGATACTATCTTGGCAGCCGCAACTGGATGGCTGATATCGGTATCCGGGATGTGGCTGATCCGGATCCCGAACTGGCTTATGCCGGCAGCATCTACCTGGCTGCGGAGGGCAAAGTATTGGCATGCTTCTATGTGGCAGATACCATCCGTGATGAGGCTCAAGGCATGGTGCAAACTCTCCTTCAAAAAGGGATAAAGCCCATCATGATGAGCGGCGACAACCTTCATACCGCGCAAGCTATAGCCGCAAAATGCGGCATAGAAGAGGTATGGGCAAATGTTTTACCCGCGGATAAGGCGGGTAAGGTGAAAGAACTGCAATCGAGCGGCAGAGTGGTGGCAATGATCGGTGATGGCATCAACGACGCTCCGGCTTTAAAGCAGGCGGATATCGGGATCGCGATGGGAATGGGTACGGATATTGCCATCGAAGCGGCGGATATCACGATCTTGCGCGGGGATTTGAGGCTGATCCCGCTGGCGCACAAGCTGTCGGTGCAGACCTTTGCCAAGATCCGCCAGAATCTGTTTTGGGCATTCTTTTACAACTTGATTGCCATCCCTCTGGCGGCGTTTGGGGTATTGCATCCTGTGATCGCTGAAATAGCCATGGCCCTCAGCTCCGTTACCGTGGTCTCCAATGCCAACCTTTTGAGGCATAAGTTCTAAAGACAATTAGCAACACACAAAAAGCGACGAATGCAAGGGGGAGTGTCCCGCTCCCCTTTGTTTTTTGCGGAACTTGGCGACGCTATCTGCGTTCGTTTGTATATCAGCACAAGGCAAAACTCAATATACCAAGAGCATATAGAGATGTAGAATGGCTATTGCCCAAATAGAGCTTTGCCTTATCTTATCTATTACAAAAGAATAATGAGGAACACAATGAAACGAAGTATAATAATGTTTGGCATGATACTGCTGTCATTATCGCTGTGGGCTCAGAGCGAGATCAGGATAGAAGCTGAACTGGGCGCTGCTTTTTCGGGATACAACGACGTACGTAGTCCCAACAAAGATAATGGCAGTCCCCTACTGTCTTTCACGGATGAATTGGAGACAGATCCCGGCTTCAGCAGTAGATTGCTGCTGCACTATAAGCCGCATCCCCGGCATCAGATCACGCTTTTGGCTGCACCTCTTACGCTGAAGCCATCGGGAACACTAAAGAATACGATTGAATATGAGGGAGTCACCTTCAATGCCGGTGAAGAGATTGAGGCAGAATACCGTTTCGATTCTTACCGGTTGGGCTATCGCTACTTTTTTCCCAAACGCTTGTTTGTGCTGAAATCGCTTGGCGTGGCGGCAAAGATCCGCGACGCAGAGATACTGCTGAAAAGCGGGGACAAACGTTCCACAAAGACCAATACCGGTTTTGTGCCGCTGTTGAACGTGAATATGGGTTATCCCATCATGGACGAGCTGGAACTGGTTCTGGAAGCTGAGGGTTTGGGCTCTCCCTATGGCAGAGCAGAAGACGTGTATCTGGGCTTGGATTTCAGCATAAATCACAAATTGAATATGCGGGCAGGTTATCGTCTTTTGGAAGGCGGCAGTGACAATGACGAGGTGTACACCTTTGCCGCTATTCATTACGCTACCTTGGGGTTTAGCGTAAAACTGTAACTATCGAAGCACTTACAGAGTGTCTAAACATACATGTAACAAGGAGATATAGATGGAAGCATTCGCTTTCCACAATCCCACGCAGATTCTTTTTGGCAACGCTCGTATAGAGGAATTGGGTGGCATCCTGAAGAACGATGGCATCAGGAAATGTCATCTGATAGCCGGAGGCGGTTCCTTGCGCGAGAATGGCGCTTACGAGCGGATTCAGACAAGCTTGAAGGCGGCCGGCATAGAACTGACGGAAACCTGGGGAGTGCAAGCTAACCCCACTTTGGACAAAGTAAAGGAGATCGTGGAGCAGCTGCAAAACAGCGGCTCTGAGGCGATCATCGCGGCCGGGGGAAGCTCTGTAATCGACACTGCCAAAGCGGCGGCGGCGGGATGTTTTTTAAAAGATCCTTGGAACGCCTTTACCGAAAAGGAAAAGATCGAGAAAGCTCTGCCAATATATACGGTTTTGACCCTATCGGCAACGGGTAGCGAAATGAACGGGAATGCCGTGATCACCAATACGCAAAGCCGGCAGAAATGGGGGATGTTTTCGCCTCTGTTGTATCCCAAATTGAGTATCATAGATCCCACCTTGCAAAGCACCCTGCCCTTTAAACAGACGGCCAATGGCGCTATGGATGCCATTGCCCACATCCTGGAATTTTATTTTGCGGATGAAAAAGCACTCAGCACACTGGCGATAGACGACGCTCTACTGCGTACTATTGTGGAAATGACCGACCGTTTGCACTACAATGCCCAAGACATCGTGGCACGGGGAAACCTTGCTTGGAGCGCCACCTTGGCCTTGAACGGTCTCAGCGGAGTGGGTATGAATGGTGGAGACTGGGGCTGCCATGGCATTGAACACGCTTTTAGCGCCTTGCATCCTGAGATCGCCCATGGCGAAGGTCTAGGGGTGATTTTCCCGGCTTGGATAGAGTATCTGAGCGAGAAAACCCCGTCTCAATTCCTGCGCTGGGCAAGATGTGTGTGGAACGAAGATACGGTGGCTTTGGCGGTGCGCCGTTTCCGCAACAAGCTGCATGACTGGGGTTTGGCGGGCTCTTTGCGAGAACTGGGTATCAAGCAGAATGAGCTGAGCACTCTTTTGGATATGATCATGATTCAGCCAACCATTGGCGGAGTATTCAAGCTGAACAAAGAGGAAGTCCGCTCGCTGTTGATGCTTGCTTTTTAAGTAACAGCGGGTGGCAGAAGGTGATCACCCCTTATTGTGCCAGAACATCTTCGCATTTGTAGATTACTTTGAAGCAGGTGCCTTTGCCGGGTTCACTCTCTATTTCCAATTTGCCTTTGGTGTGCATTACAGCCTCCAGCACAAAGACCAGACCGATACCAAAGCCCTTTTCCTGTTGCGTGCCCATGCGGCTGTAAGCTTTGCCCGCCAGGATCTCGTCAATCTGCTCCCTGCTCATACCCATTCCTTGATCACATATAGCAATGCTTAGTAGATTATCATTTTTGTGAAGATACAGATTGATCTCGCTGTCCGGATTGGAAAACTTGATGGCATTTGCCATCAGATTGCGTATGATGAGAGAGAGGCGATTGCGTCCCATACACACCGGGATCGGATCGGTGTCGCTATGCAAAACAATCTTAATTCCTTTTGGTTTGGCAGAGGCCCTTGCCAATTCCAGTCCCTGACGGAAAGTTTCGTTCAATTCAAAGACTTCAGCTTCTTCTTCGATGCCGGATTTGTATCTGTTTGCCAAATGCAGTAGTTCATTAATCAGCGCGTCTGTGGCGCTAGCGGATTCAAAGAGGCTTTCGATGATTTCCTGTCTACCTGTGGCATTGCATTCTTGCCGGATCAATTTTGCCGCTTCGGCAATGGAGGCCACGGGGCCTCGAACGTCGTGGGCGATGATGGACACAATGCGGTTCATCAGCAGATTTGTGGCGGTTAGCAGATTGTTTTTTGTCTCCAGCTCACGCGTGCTTTTTGTGATGACTCTATTGCTGTGTTCCAGCTCCGCGTTCTGTTTGTGGGCTTTCTTCAGTTGATCTTCCAGTCGGTGTTGCAGATGCTGTGCTTCTGCCTGAGCGATGGCCAGCAGGGAGTTTTTTTCGTTGATTTCCCGCTTCAATTCCAGTTCCAAGCTTTGCGCCAGATAGGCTTGGGCAAAATCTCTTTTGCCATGCCATCCGTCTTTCATCCTAGAGTAGGCGATCTTTTCTGTGCGTATATCTCCGATTTCGTGGGCGATCTTCTGAGCCTTTTCCGCGCATGCGATGGCTTTGTCGTAATCCTCTGTATCCAGATAGATGATCGCGATGTTACTCAAAGTGGTTGCCATCATCCCGTTATCCTGATACTGTTCAGCTAACCGCAAGGAGCGCAGATAGATGCTTTCGGCTTTTGCGTAATCTTCTCTCATATAGGCGATGGCGGCGAGGTTGTTCAATACCATGGAGTGCATAGGCTCCGGCATGTATTTTTCATAGAGTTCCAAGGCGATGGTACCAAAGGATTCTGCGTTGTCCAGATCTCTTGTGTCCGAGTTTGCCGCGCACAGATTGTTATAGACCATCGCCAGGCGACTGTTGTTGTGGGTTTTCTGCTACAGTCCCAGCGCTTTATTATAGTAGTTTTTGGCTTTATCAAAGTTCTTGTTCACTCTGTGAATATTTCCCAGATTGTTATAGATATCTGCTGCGGCGAGGGGATTGGAATCGCCATGGAGGTGTTTTAACGCGGAGAAGTAAGCCTCTGTGGCTTTTGGGGTTTTTAATACCTGAGCGTAGGTAGAGCCAAGATTGGTGAGATACAGCACTCTGTCTTGGACGCTGATTTCCCCGTTCAAAAGCTGCTCCCAGATTTCGATGGATTCAAAATAGCGACCCGCAAGCTTGTGGACCATGGCAATGGAATTTTGCAAACGCCGTTCCCAATCGTGCTGCTGGTACCGGTTTACCCGCTTCAATTGATCCTGAAACGCGTTCATGGCGGCGGGGAGATTTCCGTTTATAGCCAATTGTCGAGCGCTTTCCATCTGCATTTCCAGATAAAGCGGATCGGTGTCATCAAACTCGTGCTTTGCTGCCAGATCGTTGAATTCGGCAATAATCCGATTAATCTCTTGATGACTCAATTCGTTCCTGTGCTCGAGCAGATGTTTAAAAGAAGATAACTGTAGTTCAGGAATTTCAGGTGCCATTGGCTGAATCTCCTTTGATAATCAGGTTAGGAGGCTTAAGTGCTTGAAAGTGCTTTAAATGTCAAGGGAAATATTCACCCAAAAAAGAAAGTACCGTGCAAACTTGTGCAAAAAAGCACAGGGATTCATGGCTCTCAATGCAAGTCAAATAGCGGTTTACAGACTATAATGCTTGGGATCGGCCGGTTTTCCCAAGCGAGTGGCGATACGACTACGATTTGTAGGAACGTCATCTTGACCTTCATTTGTTTTGTGCTACAAGATGTCGCAGCTACGAGCATAGCTCAAAAGAGCTCTTCCGTTTTGCTTGCCATCAATCACGGTTTGGCTGATGTAGCTGCTGTCCGCAGTTGTCAGCTCCAGACTTCCGATAGTGAGCTTTCTGCCGATGATTCGGAGGTTCTCGTAATAGGTACCGGGGTGGATGAGAATGGTATCCATCTCTACTGCAGCATGAACCGCGCTTTGTACAGAGGAATATGCCTGCGATCCATCCAATGCCACATGCAGAATCGCAGCACCAAGAGTGAGCGGCAAAAGGAGGAATATGACCAATATGGTTTTCATGTAGTCCTAAAGCTGGCAATACTTGATCCAAAAAAGATAGGAAGCGGAATCCAGCTTCTTCTCTTCGGATTTTTTCTCTCTCTCATTACTCATTCGCGGGCTTCACATAGTCCGGATGCTCTGCATAGAGTGGCTATTCTCCCGGCTCCTTTGGCGAGATTTCTCCCCGTCTTTCTTCTGTGGCCAGCCAAGCGTTTATGTTCCGGGGCAAAAAAAGCCCGCGCGAGGCGGGCCGTTATGCAGATTATTGCTTTATATCTAGATCAGTCCATCGCGTTTCAGCAATGCTTCGGGATCCAGTGGGCGTCCCCGGAAAGCTTCAAAAAGCTCTTGCGGATGGAAGGAGTTACCTCTGGACAGGATGTATTTGCGGAAATTCTGCGCGGTTTCTTGGTCAAATATGCCTTTTTCTTCAAACAGACTCCAGGCATCTGCTTCCAGAGCTTCTGCCCATTTGTATGAATAGTATCCCGCGGCATAACCGCCGGCAAATATATGGGCAAAGGAGCAGCTGAAGTTTGTCCCTTCCACCTTGGGCAGCAGGGTGAAGCGTTTGGTGGCATCTTGTTCAAACTTATCCACGTCATCGATGCTCTGCGGATCTGCCAGGTGCCAATCGAAATCGACATTAGCATAGCGCAATTGTGTAACATTGGCGGTTCCGGCATTGAAGTTTTTGGCAGCGATCACTTTGTCCAGCAGTTCTTTGGGCAGTGCTTCCCCGGTTTCATAGTGTCGGGCAAAGAGGTTCAGCGCTTCTTTTTCCAGCAGCCAGTTTTCCATGATCTGGCTGGGCAATTCCACAAAATCCCAGAGCACGGATGTACCGGAAAGACCACGATAGTATCCGTCTGCCAAAAGCGAATGCAGGGCATGGCCAAATTCGTGGAAAATGGTGCGAGCTTCGTCCAGGCGCAGCAGCGATGGACTCTTGTCTGTGGAGGGCGTAAGGCTTCCCACGATCATAACTTGCGGGCGGCGCATGCCGTCGTGATGTAATCCCTGTCCTTGCAAGCTGCTCTTCCAGGCACCGCCGCGTTTGGTGTCGCGGGGGAAGAGGTCGATATAGAGCAAACCCAGATAGCTGCCATCGGCATCATGAGCTTCCCAGGTGGTCACATCCTCGTGATACACAGGAACATCGTGCACCTGTTTCATGGTGATGCCGTAGATCTTGTTTGCCACGGTGAAAAGGCCGTCGATCACGTTTTCCACTTTGAACCAGGGACGCAGTTCTTCGGGATCGTAGGCAAAGAGTTTTTCTTTGAGTTTATTGCTGTAATAAGCCCAATCCCAACCCATCAAGGTGTCGATGCCATCCAGCTCTTTTGCCAGTTTGGCCACTTCTTCGCGTTCCTTCAGAGCGGCGGGATATGCCACTTCATACACTTTGTCCAAAAAGCTTCTGGCTGTGTCTACGCTTGCCGCCATACGGTCTTCCAACACATATTCGGCATGGTTTTCGTAGCCCAGGAGCTTGGCGCGTTCTTTGCGCAAGATCAGTGTGCGTTTGATAAGTTCCTGATTGTCAAATTCATCTTTGAAGGCACGGGAACTGTAGGCGGTAGAGATTTTGCGGCGGATCTCGCGGTTTTTGCAATAGGTGAGCAGAGGGTTTACGCTGGAGGGTTGCAGCGTGAAGAGCCAGCCGCTTTCTTTGCCCTTTCTGCGAGCGGTAAATTCCGCAGCATCCATTACACCTTGAGGCAGACCATCCAGTTCGGCGGCATCGGTGATGTGCAGCTCAAAACTGTTGGTAGCGTTTAAAACATTATCGCTGAATTTGGGAGAGAGCTGTGAAAGCTCCATGGCGATCTCGGTGAAGCGTTTTTTATCGGCGTCTTTCAGCAGCGCACCGCCCCGGATGAAACTTTTGTAGCTGCGTTCGATGAGGCGATAGCGTTCGGCCTTTCGCAGGCTGTCTTTGTCGCTGAGGTCTTTTGGCATAGTCGGTTTTGGCTTTCCGGCTACTTCTTTATCATAAACGGCTTTTACGCGTTCAAAAATCTTGGGATCAGTGGCTATCGAAGAACTGAATTCTGCCAGCATGGGGCTGATCTTCTGCGCCAGGGCTTTGAACTCGGCATCCGAATGTGCGCCCAAGAGGTTGAAATACACCGTTGAAGCGTAATCCAGCTCCACCGAGCCATTATCCATGGCCAGGATTGTGTTCTCGAAAGTGGGAGCTTCCGGATTGTTTTTTAAAGCTTCGATCTCAGCTTTGGCGATCTTTAGACCTTCTTCGAAGGCGGGCATGAAGTGTTCGAGTTTGATTTCATCGAAAGGGATAGCCTTCAGACGATGAGTGTTCTCTTTTCGTAGTAAGGGGTTATCTTGCATTTCCACTCCTTTATGGATTAATTATAATACTAAATTCAAGTATCTCAGAAGGCAGGATTTAGTCAATCTATTTCGGAAGAATGCTTATTCCGGTTTGGCTGGTGGCAGATTCCCGGGGTTTTTGCGATAAAGCCAGCACTATGGTTTCCGGTATGGTGATGCTAATCTTTAGGCTGACCGGCAGAAGGCTTCTTGCAATGCCGGCTCCATGATTACCTGGTGATATCTTAAACCCGCATGAGCCCGGCTCAGGAAGTCTTTTAGGGGCCGGGAGGATGCTCCGTAGAAATCATCAAGCTTTGCGATTTGCGGGCTTACCATATAGCTCAAATCAGGCGCTTCAGCTGGGTGACGTTAAAGTCTCGTGTGTTTGGGATTTATCCCGTCCACCATAAAAGATTGCTAAGATTTCTCTTTACTTGCAAGGCGGCTTCATAAAAATGGCACCATATGAGATTTCTAAAATATATGAATGAGGATAGAAGAAAATGGAGACACTAAAGCCCCTCGACAAATTGAGGTTACGCAAGCAGAAGGCTAGGCTCGGTGGCGGAGAAAAACGCATATCCGAACAGCATGAAAAGGGCAAGCTTACTGCCCGGGAACGCATTGAGCTTCTGGTTGATCCTGATAGCTTTGAAGAATTTGACCTCTTCATGAGGCATCAATGCACAAACTTCGGCATGGAAAATACCGTATTCGACACAGACGGAGTGGTTACCGGCAGCGCTACGATCAGTGGTCGCGTAGTCTATATCTTCGCGCAGGATTTCACTGTCTTTGGCGGCTCACTGTCCAAAACATACGCCGAAAAGATCTGTAAGGTCATGGATATGGCTCTCAAAAACGGATGTCCCTTGATCGGGCTGAACGATTCCGGTGGTGCTCGCATCCAGGAAGGCGTGGACGCCCTGGCGGGTTATGCCGAGATCTTTTGGCGCAATGTGATGGCGAGCGGCGTGATTCCGCAGATCTCTGCCATCTTGGGTCCATGTGCCGGTGGAGCCGTGTATTCTCCTGCCATCACAGACTTTGTGGTGATGGAGAAGAACAACAGCTATATGTTTGTAACCGGTCCCAAGGTGGTAAAGACCGTGCTCAACGAAACGGTGAGTATCGAAGATCTGGGCGGCGCGAAAATCCATTCCAGCAAAAGCGGAGTGGCACATTTTATGACCAATAGCGAAGAGGAAACTCTGATGCTGATAAAAAAACTGCTGTCATATCTACCGGCAAACAACATGGAAGACCCACCGGTGTTTCCCAGCCCGGATCCCCTCACCAGAGCTTGCCCGGAACTGAATGATGTGATCCCCGAGAACCCCAATAAACCTTACGACATTTTGGATGTAATTTACCCCATAATGGATGATGGTGAATTCTTGCAAGTGATGGGCAATTTTGCCCAGAACATCGTGGTCGGATATGGCCGTCTGAACGGTCACAGCGTGGGTGTGGTGGCAAATCAGCCCAAGATTTTGGCAGGAGTGCTGGATATCGATGCCTCTGTAAAAGCTGCCAGATTCGTTCGCTTTTGCGATGCTTTCAATATCCCCTTGCTGGTCTTTGAAGATGTCCCCGGCTTTTTGCCCGGCACTTCGCAGGAACACAACGGCATCATTCGCAACGGCGCCAAGCTGCTCTATTCTTTTGCCGAGGCCACTGTGCCAAAGATCACCGTGATCATTCGCAAAGCCTATGGCGGAGCTTACTGCGTGATGAACAGCCGCCACATGCGTGCTGATCTGGTTTATGCCTGGCCCAGTGCCGAGATTGCCGTGATGGGTGCCAAAGGCGCGGTAGAGGTGATTTTCCGCAAAGAAGCCAAAGAAAGTGATAATCCGAAGCAGGTGCTCAAAGATCGCGAAACCGAATATCGCGAAGCATTCGCCAATCCATATCGTGCCGCTGAACGCGGTTATGTGGACGATATTATCGAACCCGCACAGACCCGTTTCCGCTTGATCCGCGCGCTGGAAATGCTAGCCAACAAAAAAGACAGCATTCCGCCCCGGAAACACGGAAACATCCCCCTGTAGGCAGAAATGATGATCAGAAATGCAATTATAACCTTGATCCTGCTGATGCCCCTGATGATCTTTGCCCAAGGTCAACCAGCCCCCGGCACTCAGGCAGAGGCAGATTCCCTGCTTTTGGCAAGAGAACAGGAAATCCAGTCTGAATACGGCTTTCGGGATAGCAACACCCTGACGGATGTGGCAAAGAAACTTGAGATCGAAGACCTGAGTAGTTGGAAAATGGCTCTGGGCTTGGAGCCGGATAACAAAGTGCTGGACAACATGACTCTGCGCAAGCTTGCCATCACCCCGTATCGCGCCCTGTTGGCTCAACAAACGGTATTGTATGCTTACAACGAGATGAGCACGATCTCTGAAATAGCATTTAAGTTCTCTATCCCAGTTAAGAAATTTAAAGCCTTGCTGGGAAACCACGATCCCCTGGATACCAGCTGGGATAACACGTCTCTTCAAGCCTTGGGAATCTCGCTGGATACCGTGCAAGCCGTGAAACAGGAATTTGAAGAGGATATCCTATCCTATGGCGGATCTGTGCTGATCGTTGGAGTACTTGTAGTATTCCTGGCTCTGATCCTCACCAGCATCGTAATCAGCCAACTTGTACATCTGAACCGCAAGAGCAGTAAGGAAAGCATCATAAAAGTAAGTAGCTCCGGTCAGGTGAAAAGTGCGCCTAAAAACATCAGCAGCAATGTTATCGTAGCCGCAGTAACCGCTCTGCATATGCATAAAATGGACATCGAAGAACGCCGGAGAATGGTGCTCACATTCCGCCGCACTCCCACCAATCAGTGGCGGGCAAGCGCGGTTCTCAGCATGCCAAACCGCGAAATGACTTCTGTAAGGAGATCCCAATGAAAAGCTATAAACTTTTGATAAACGGCGAGCGATATGATGCCCGCGTTTTGGAATATACCAGCACCCACGCCAAGATAAACATAAACGGTCACGACTATATGGTGCAAATCGAAGAAGATCATAGCGGCGATGTCCCACGCCTGGAGGGTCAAGAAAAAGCCGTTCCGATGGCGCCTCATTTTGATAGTGGCTTCGATCTTGGCTCCGGCGAACTGCGCGCTCCGCTGCCGGGAGTTATCGTATCCATCCCCGTGAAAGAAGGTGATGAGGTAAAGGCGGGGCAAGCAATACTGATCATCGAAGCGATGAAGATGGAATCCGAAATCTCTTCTCCGATCGATGCTAAAGTGGCAAAAATCGTAGTAAAAGAACGCGTCCTCGTGCAGGAAGGCGACATCCTGATAATCCTGGAAGGCGGGCAAGTAAAGCCAGCTTCCAAACCTGCCCGCAAACCCAGCCATGTACAGTCGGTGGCAACTATTCAACCTGCCAGTAGCGCAGGTTCTGCGGGACATGTTAGCGAGAAAATGCTAAAAGCTCCCATCCCGGGAACCATTATCGAGGTAAAAGTAAATCCCGGCCAAACCGTAAATGACGGCGATGTCGCGGTTGTTCTGGAAGCTATGAAAATGGAATCCGACATTCATTTCAACAGCAGTGGAAAAGTAAAGAAGATCCACGTGAACAGAGGGGATAGCGTTCAAGAAGGCGACCTCCTGATTGAGCTGGAGGACTAAGGCATGCAGGAACTGATACAATTCATGCAGACTACCGGTTTCCTGAATGTAGAATTGGGCAACATCATCATGATGGCAGCCGGCATCCTCTTTGTGTATCTGGGAATCAGCAAGGAGTTTGAACCCCTGCTCTTGGTGCCGATCGGTTTTGGCATGATCGTAGGTAACATCCCCGGAGTATCCGCACAAGGAATGGGCGTGGAAAATGAAGGCTCGGTACTTTCCTACCTCTATTTTGGGGTTGGCAAGGGTATATATCCCTCGCTGATCTTCCTGGGTGTGGGCGCATTGACGGATTTCTCGGCATTGATCGCAAATCCACGTCTGATCCTTCTAGGAGCCGCCGCCCAATTGGGGATCTTTGCTACCTTCATGGGTTCCATCCTATTGGGGTTCAATATCATGGAAGCAGCTTCAATCGGCATCATCGGTGGTGCAGACGGCCCCACTTCCATCTTTCTGGCATCCAAATTGGCACCACATCTTCTGGGATCAATCGCCCTGGCAGCGTATTCATATATGGCGTTGGTGCCGGTAATTCAACCCCCAATCATGCGGCTCCTGACCACCAAAAAGGAGCGGGTGATCCGCATGAAAAGCCTGCGGGTGGTTAGCAAAAAAGAGAAGATATTCTTCCCGATCGTAGCCTTCATCATTACTTCCCTAATTGCCCCGGGATCGGTGGTGTTGCTGGCAATGCTCTTTTTAGGCAATCTGCTGAAGGAAAGCGGAGTTACAGACCGGTTGGCAAATAGCGCAAAGACTGTTCTGATCGATGTGGTAACCGTGTTGATCGGGACCACCGTAGGTGCCAAAACTACCGCCGACGTGTTTCTGACGCCTGCTACGATCAAGATCTTCATTCTTGGTGCTGCCAGCTTCTGCGTGGCAACCGCCGCCGGAGTGCTCTTTGCTAAAATCATGAACCTCTTTTCCAAAAACAAGATCAATCCCCTGGTGGGTGCAGCCGGTGTATCGGCAGTTCCCGCCTCTGCCCGGGTGGTGCAAGTGGTGGGGCAACAGTATGACCGCTCAAACTACCTGGTGATGCACGCTATGGCGCCAAATGTTGCCGGAGTGGTGGGCTCTGCCGTTGCCGCCGGCGTTCTGTTGGGCATCCTCGGCTCCTAATCAGGACGTCCGCATATTGAGATCAAAACAGCAGCTATAGCCCTTTAGCCAGAGATTAGGCCCGAGATTAAGTTCCCGGGCTTTTTTTTGGCATTTTTCGGTATTTTCTTTAACCACCTTTTTCTCCCTCTTAGCGTAGCGTTCAACAAGTGGTCATCAAGCGTTAATCAAGCGTTAATTATTAACGCTTGATTAACGCTTGATTAAGAAGTGATGAACGCCATGAATACAGGGAGAAACTGGGGGATATATTGGTCTTTTAGCGGCATAAAGTGATAATGGTGGTATTGCCTGCGGCCGGGTTTTTTTCGTTGCAGTCGATTAGTGCTGCAGTTGGCGACGCTACGCGATGTAGGGGCGCTCGCCGTAGCGCCCAGTGTAGATGCGGAGTTGAGAGGGTTGAGAGGGTTGAGGGGGTTGAGAGGGTTGAGAGGGTTGAGGGGTATTGACGCCTCAGGAGAGGCACAATAACGGGAACGTGCCAGAGGCACGTGATACAAAGCATGCAGAAGATCGGGGTTACCACAAAACTGCGCAGCCATTTTGTGGAGTATAGTAGATGCGGCTTCCAACCGCATAATTGACGCCTCAGGAGAGGCGCAATAACGAGAACGAGCCAGAGGCACGAGATACACCAGCGAAACGAAGATCGGGGTTCCCGCAAAATTGCGCAGCCATGTTGTAGGGTGAAAGAAACGAGATACAAGCAATTTACAATGTACAATTTACAATGTACGATTAGCACTCAATCCGTTCACCATTCACCATTCACCGTTCACCGTTCACTGTTGCACGCAGCGCCTAATTCGTGGACAGAAAAAAGCGTCAAGATGACGCTTCAATCTGCGGAATCTGCGTGCCCGATCTGCGTCAATCTGCGTGAAATAGAAGCTACCCTGATCTCGAAAAAAAGCAATAGCAGTTTGCAGCTCCCCAAAAAATCGTACATCGTAAATTGTAAATCCTACATTCTAAATTGCGCGTAGCGCCTAATTAGTGTAAATTCGTGGACAGACAATTCTGCGAAGATCAGCACTGTATCTGAAATGCTCGTCCAAACCCAGGAGGGGTGACATTTGATAGCGCGAGGCACTGAAAGAGTGGTTTATCTGAGGTGGGAAGCCCGGAAATTGGGAATAAAAGCACACAGGGTAGCAGCGCGGGACTGTGGCTGTATATTTTTGTCCAATCCCGCGATTGCGAGTGGTCCTCAATATAGAAAAAATGGTTGACGGATTTTTATGGATATCAGACTATGCTATTATAGATCTTATGCCCTTGCAAACCGGCTTGGGATAGATCTCGACCGATACCGATGCTTTACAAGCGAAGCAAAACATGAGTTATTATATTGACGTGGGTGTGATGCCCATGAACGGATTTATCAATAGAGAGTTACATAATTCAGGGAGGAATTATGAAGAAACTATTTTTCTTATCTACCCTCAGCCTGCTGCTGGTCAGTGTGGCGTGGGGACAAACAATCGTGAACTTTGATGATGCAGAAAAATGGACTGCTGGATCTGCTTCCATTACAGGCTACGCCCTTGATCACATCTATACGGATGGTGTTTTTTCTGCCACAGGCGGCCCAGCACTAAGAAACACAACTTCAGATCAGGATGGTTATTCCGGAGCTTTGGGATCATATTCCTGGAGGCTGAAAAACGAGGAACCAGTAGATTGGAGGATAACCATAGCTTCCGGCGGGGTGTCCACATTTAGCATGGCTATCCGGCGTTGGGATGCAGACCCCTCACCGGCTTTTGATTTAGAGTATTCTACCGATGGAGGAAGCTTATGGGTTCCTGTTTCAGCAATAAATAACACAAGCTTGGATAATTCAAGTGATTGGAAGACCTTTAACGGTAACATAAACAGTTCAAATCCAAATATTCTCATTAGATTGGTAGCTACCGGAACTACTGAAAGAATAATGATAGATGACTTTACATGGATAGGTTATTCTGGGGGCGACCCCATTGCCGAGGCCCCCACTTTCAATCCCCCTGCCGGAAATTATATCAGTGCTCAATCAGTTATTCTCAGCTCTGCCACTCCCGGCGCTGCCATCTATTACACTTTAAACGGCGATAATCCCACAGATGGCAGCACATTATACACCTCTGCCATCCAGATCACAGAAAGCACTACCGTGAAGGCTATAGCGTATGCTACAGGATACATACCCAGTTCAGTAGCCATCGCTGAATATGTGATCGAGACCGCAAACCATGCCACAATTCCTTATTCTCAGACCTTCGATACGGATCTGGGCGATACTTACAGCTACAGTGTGTCCGGTCCCACCAAGACTTGGTATCATACCGACGGTGCTGCTGCGGTTAATGGTTTCAACTCCGGCGATACCGAAGAAGACTGGTTGATCCTGCCCGGTTTGAATATGAACTTGAACCAATATGAAACGATGATTTTTGACACATGGGGATTACATGGAACACCCGGAGAGGACAACTATTTGAAGCTGTATTATTCTACAAACTATGCGGGTATAGGGGATCCCGGCAGCGCAATATGGACTGAGATTCCCTTTACAGCGCCGGCAGAACCTGATGTCTGGGCAAACTCCGGTCTGCTAGACCTATCTGCTATCTCCGGAACCGACGTGTTTTTTGCCTTCAAATATTACGCTGTTTCAGGAAACTACACATATTGGAAAGTCGATAACATCGATATCTACAATCTGGATCCCAATCAAGCAGTCGTAACTGTGAGCACATCCGCTCTCAGCGGCTTCACTTATGAGATTGACAATGGACCATCAGCAAGCCAAAGCTTTACGGTGACCGGTGTAAACCTGAGCGGCCCGATCAGTATCTCCGCGCCGGCGAATTACAAGATTTCCAGCAATGCTCTGATGTGGGGCGGCAGTGTAAATTTGAATCCCGTCGGTGGCACGGTTGCTGAAAAGATAATTTATGTCAGAATGGACTCCGGTCTCTCCGGCGGCACATATTCCGGAGACATCACCATCAGCTCTTCAGGGGTAGCAAATCAAAGCATCGCATTAAGCGGCTCGGTTACTGTACCGACCGCTCCTGTTGCCAATCTCTTCATCAGCGAATACATCGAAGGTAGCAGCAACAACAAAGCTCTTGAAGTCTATAATGCTTCGGGCGCAGACGTGAATCTGGCTGATTATAAGCTCGTATTGTATAGCAATGGAGCCACAACCCCGGGTAACACCCTTCAAATGGAGGGCACTCTGGCTGCTGGAGCTGTCTATGTGGTGGCAAATGCTGGCTCAAATCAAGCTATTCTTGATTTAGCAGACGTCACTTCAACCGTGACCTATTATAATGGAGATGATGCCGTGGCATTGGTTTATGTTCCGGATGAAAGCATCATAGACCAGATTGGTGAAATTGGTGTAGATCCCGGATCCGCATGGCCGGTAGCCGGTGTAACCGGTGCCACCGCGAATCATACACTTATCCGTAAACCAACTGTTGCTACCGGTAATACAGACTGGGCAGCGCAACAGGGAACAAATGCCGAGGATAGCGAATGGATCGTGATGCCTCAGGACTATATTGCCAATCTGGGCACGCACACTTACAATCCCGGTGCTCAATACGCAGAAATGCCCGTTTTTGATCCTCCTGCCGGCACCTACTTCTCCTCTGTGTCAGTTACAATTACTAGCACCACTGCCGGAGCCGCTATCCGCTATACTACCGATGGTACAGATCCCACAGCCACAACCGGAACTCTTTATTCCGGGCCGGTTAGCATTTCATCAACTACAACTCTGAAGGCTATTGCCTATGCCGGCGGATATGAACCCAGCCTGGTGAATACGGCAGATTACACTATCACCAGCTCCACCCAGGTGGCGGATATTGCCACGCTGCGAGCTCAGACCACCGGATCCAACGTCTATACCCTCACCGGGGAAGCAATTCTCACTTTCCAACAGAGCAGCCGGAATCAGAAATACATCCAGGATGCCACAGGAGCCATACTGATCGACGATAATGCCGGAAACATCACTACTACTTATAACCTCTACGATGGCATCACCGGTATCAGCGGAACCCTCACTCTTTATAGTAACCTGCTGCAATTTGTTCCGGTTGCCGATCCCGGAGAAGCAACTTCATCCAACAACGTGGTAGAGCCTGAAGTTCGTACTCTGGCAAGCCTTAGCGCTGTGGATCAGGCAAAACTGATCAAGGTGATGAATGTGACCATTACCGGTGCTGCCACTTTCCCCTCAAATGCAGCGAATCTGACGGCTACCGATCCCACGGCATCGCTCACCTTGAGAACCTTCCCGGGTGCGGATTATGCCGGAACAGCCATTCCCACAGATCCGGTGAATCTCACCTGCCTGGTGGGCCAATACAACGATACAATGGAGATCGGACACCGTTTTCTCAGTGATATCGAAGAGATTGGCGGTCAATTGGCGAGCCCCGTAGTGGACTTATCCCTTATGGATAATATGCTATACCTTGATTGGAACGCAGTAAGCGGTGCCTCCTCTTACAGAGTGGAAGCCGCGGATGATCCCTATGCTGCTACTTTCAGCGTGTTGGGAACCACTACCGATCCGGGTATGCTGATCACTCCAAGCTCAGCTAAGAAGTTTTACCGTGTGATCGCCCTGCCATAAGGCATTGTAATCAGTTATATGGATGCGGGATGCCTGAGGGTGTCCCGCTTTTTGCTTTATGAAAATAAACCGTGTCTATCTCACGGGCAAAAAATTGGCTGAGTATGAACCGGTAATGAAGCCTCCTGCCCCTATTACCAATAGTCTTTATGCGGTTCGTCAGTGGCAGGAAAAAGCCTCAGGGCAGAGAAATGCATTGACATAATTCTCGAGCTGAAATACAAGGTTAACGATAAGATAAAACGCAAGAATATAGAGTGAGCCGTAAAAAAGTTATTGACAAAAAAAGTGGTTCGAAATTGATTGGCAAAACCTTACGCCGATGTAGCTCAATGGCAGAGCAATTGATTTGTAATCAATAGGTTGGGGGTTCAACTCCCTTCATCGGCTCCATAGATGTGGAGAGGTTCCCGAGCGGCCAAAGGGAACAGACTGTAAATCTGTCGTCAGACGACTTCGGAGGTTCGAATCCTCCCCTCTCCACCACACCTTGCCTTAGCGGGAGTAGCTCAGTTGGCTAGAGCATCAGCCTTCCAAGCTGAGGGTCGCGGGTTCGAACCCCGTTTCCCGCTCCATTTTTTTAATGTCATCAATTTTTAGGTGGCGTAGAGACATGCTCAAGTAGCTCAGTCGGTAGAGCACATCCTTGGTAAGGATGAGGTCACCGGTTCAAATCCGGTCTTGAGCTCCATTTTTGAAAACAGGTTACGGGGCTTGCGGAAGCCGCGTAATCCAGTTCAATTTTATATAGCGAATAATACAAGGACATGGAATAGCAATTCCAGGAGGAACAATGGCAAAAGAAAAATTCGTACGTACCAAGCCACACGTAAACGTTGGTACGATTGGTCACATCGACCATGGTAAGACTACGCTCACAGCGGCGATTACCGCTTACCTTGCAAAAAAGGGCGGAGCCAAATTCCGTTCTTTCGATAGTATTGATAATGCACCCGAAGAAAAAGCTCGTGGTATCACCATAGCCACTTCTCACGTTGAATATGAAACCGAAAACCGTCACTATGCCCACGTTGACTGCCCCGGTCATGCTGACTACATTAAAAACATGATCACCGGTGCCGCTCAGATGGACGGTGCCATACTCGTTGTAAGCGCCTATGACGGTCCCATGCCTCAGACTCGTGAGCACATTCTGCTTGCCCGTCAGGTAGGCGTGCCTGCCATCGTGGTATTCATGAACAAATGCGACCTCGTTGAAGACGAAGAGTTGCTGGACCTGGTAGAGATGGAAGTTCGCGAACTTCTGGATAAATACGAATTTCCCGGCGATGAAGTTCCTGTCATTCGCGGTTCCGCCCTCAAGGGCTTGAATCAGGATCCCGAAGGTGAAGCTCAGATTCAAGCTTTGATGGATGCTGTGGACAGCTACATTCCGCTACCCGACCGCGCTGTGGACAAACCCTTCCTGATGCCGGTTGAAGACGTGTTCTCGATTCCCGGCCGTGGTACGGTTGCTACCGGTCGTGTAGAACGCGGCGTAATCAAGGTTGGCGACAAGATCGAGCGCGTAGGTATCCGCGAGACTGTGGAAACCACTTGCACCGGCGTGGAAATGTTCCGCAAGCTTCTGGACGAAGCTCAGGCCGGCGACAACGTTGGTTTGTTGCTTCGCGGCTTTGCCAAGACCGACGTGGAACGCGGACAGGTTCTTGCCAAACCAAAATCGATCACCCCTCACACCAAGTTCATAGGCCAGACCTATATTCTGACCAAAGACGAAGGCGGACGCCACAAACCGTTCCAAACCGGTTACCGTCCTCAGTTCTATTTCCGCACCACCGACGTTACCGGAACCCTCACTTTGCCTGAAGGCATCAAGATGGTTATGCCCGGCGACAACGTGGAAATCAATGCCGAACTCATCACCCCGATTGCCATGGAACAGGGACTTCGCTTCGCTATCCGCGAAGGCGGTCACACCATCGGCAGCGGTGTTGTATCCAGCATTATTGAGTAAGCTGTACAAATCGGAAAAGAAAGATGAGAGATATAGTAATCCTGGCTTGCGAAGAGTGCAAGAATCGTAACTATACGACGACGCGCAACAAACGCAAGCATCCGAACAGGATGGAGCTGAAGAAATACTGCCCCACCTGCCGGAAACACACAAATCACAAACAGCGCTAAACGCTGATTAATAGATGTTGCAGGACAGTAGTTCAACTGGTAGAGCACCGGTCTCCAAAACCGGGGGTTGCGGGTTCGATTCCTGCCTGTCCTGCCAACATTATTTTCCGGGAGCTGTGAGCAGCATTAAACCGGGAAAAATGGTGAGATAAATGAAATTTGAAAATGTAAGTCGCTTTTTCCGCGATGTACGTTCCGAGATGAAATCGGTTAGCTGGCCCGGAAAGGATGACCTCAAAGAGGGCACAGTGGTAGTGATAGTGATGTCCGCCATCGTTGCCATTTTCCTTTCTTTGGTAGATTTTGGCTTTTCGAAGATCTTGGAAATACTATTTTAAGGGGAAGACCTGTGGCAATGAAATGGTATGTGATCCATACCTACTCAAGTTTTGAGAACAAGGTAAAGACCGCGATCGAAAAGGGTCTGGAAGGAACCGAACTTGGCAAATCCGTCGGTCGCTTGCTGGTGCCCGTGCGCAAGACTTTTATCATTCGAGACGGCAAGAAGATCGAGCGGGAACGCAAGGTTTTTACCAGTTATGTGATCCTTGAAGCGGACATGAGTCCCGAGCTGAAGACCTACATCTTGAGTATGGCGGGCGTAACCAGTTTTTTGGGAATGAGCAAGGAGCACAAGGAGCCCATCGCGCTGCCTCAGGATGAAGTGGATCGTTTGCTGGGTATAGCAGATCCCGATCGCGATTTCAAGACTTTTTCTTATATGCCCGGAGATTTGGTGCGTGTGATATCCGGTCCTTTCTCTGATTTTGAGGGCATAGTACAAAAAACTGCCGATGAAGGCAATAAGCTGGTGATAGATGTTACGGTGTTTGGCCGTCGCACGCCTGTAGAGCTTAATGGAAATCAGGTAGAACTGATCAAGAAATAGATATTTAAACAAATGAGGATATAAATCATGGCAAAACCAAAAGATGCCGTAGCAATCATAAAATTGCAGCTTCCTGCCGGCAAAGCTACACCTGCTCCCCCGGTTGGTCCCGCCTTGGGTCAAGCCGGCGTGAACATACCAGAATTCTGCCGCCAGTTTAATGATAAAACCCAGGATCAACCCGGAATGGTATTTCCGGTAGTGATCTATGTAGCAAAGAATAAATCATTCACTTTTGAGATCAAGACTCCTCCGGCCAGTGTGCTGATCAAAAAGGAAGCGGGACTCGCCAAAGGATCCGCTACCCCCAACAAAGCCAAAGTGGGAAAATTGAATCAGGCGCAGCTGAAGACGATTGCAGAGCTCAAAATCCAGGATATGAATTGCCATTCCCTTGAATCCGCTATGAGTATGATCGCAGGTACTGCACGGAGCATGGGCGTCACCATTGAGGATTGACTCCACCCGGTGCAGGAGATAGTATTCATAAAGGAGATTCAATGAAACATAGTAAAAGGTACAAAGTCGCCTATGCGATGTATGACCGCCAAAAGCGTTTTGAACTCGATGACGCGCTCAAGCTTTTGAAGAGCCTGCCGGCTCCGAAGTTTGACGAAACGGTCGAAGTTCACTTCAATCTTGGCGTGGATCCTCGCAAAGCCGATCAGCAGATCAGAAACTCGCTGATCTTACCTCATGGAACAGGTAAGACCATGCGTGTGCTGGTTTTTGCTGAAGGTGACAAAGCAGACGAAGCCAGAAATGCTGGCGCCGATTACGTAGGAGTAGATGAACTCGTGGAAAAGATCACCGGTGGGTGGTTCGATTTCGACGTGGTCATCACCACTCCAAACCTGATGGGACGTATCGGAAAATTAGGCCGTGTCCTCGGTCCGCGCGGACTGATGCCCAATCCCAAAGTGGGAACCGTAACAATGGATATTGCCAAAGCCGTTGAAGAAGCAAAAGGCGGAAAGGTCACTTACAGAGTGGACAAATTCGCAAACTTGCACGTTCCGGCCGGCAAGATCAGTTTCGAAGAAGGCAACTTGAAAGACAATGTGAAAGCCATCCTCGCAGCGGTTCTCAAAGAACGCCCCGCAACCTTGAAAGGCGTTTTTATAAAGAGCATCACTCTGTGCACCACCATGGGCCCCGGCATCAAACTACAGGTCGCAAGCGCAACCTTGGCAGCAAAGAGCTAAAGGGAGGCACGAAAACATGGTTCAACAATACAAAGTAGATACCGTAAAGAACCTCGTCGAAAGACTGAGCAGCGCAAAAGCGATCGTACTGGTGGATTACAAGGGAATAAACATCGAACAGGTGAATGAGCTGCGCAACCGCTTCCGCACAGAGAAGGTGGACTACCTGGTGCAGAAAAACACCCTGCTCAAAATTGCATTGAACGAACTGGGAATTACCGAACTGGACGACTATCTGAAGGGTCCCACCGCCGTAGCGGTATGCCTGGAAGAAGAAGTTGCCCCCGCTCGTGTAATCGCAAAGTTCATAAAAGAAGTAATGGAAGAGGCCGACTATCCCAGCTTCAAAGCCGGATACGTGGCAGGACACGTATTTAGCCCCAAAGAGCTCAAAGCTCTGGCTACCCTTCCCAGCCGTGATGAACTTCTGGGCAAAGTGCTGGGCAGCATGACTGCTCCACTCACTGGATTCATGGCGGTCAACCAGGGTGTTATCCGCAAATTTGTATATGCGGTGGACGCACTCATAAAAAAACAAGCTGATGCCAGCTAATAAAAAATTATTCATATATCCGATGGAGGAAAGATGTCCGATAAAAAACAACAAGTAATTGACCTGATTAAAGAAATGACCGTTCTTGAGCTCTCTGAACTCGTCAAAGAAATGGAAGAGATATTTGGCGTATCCGCCGCTGCTCCTGTGGCCGCCTTTGCCGCTCCTGCCGGTGGCGCTGCCGAAGCTAAAGAAGAGCAAAGCGAATTTGACGTGATCCTCTCCAGTGCTGGGGACAAGAAGATCAACGTGATCAAAGTGGTTCGCGAAATCACCAACCTTGGTCTGAAAGAAGCCAAAGACCTCGTAGATAGCGCTCCGAAAGCTATCAGTGAAAAAGTAAGCAAAGAAGAAGCCGAAACATTAAAGAAGAAACTTGAAGACGCCGGCGCAACCGTCGAACTTAAGTAATTCGGCTATATGCCAAAACATATGTCCAAAAAAAGTCCAACCGGACTTTTTTTGGACTAATTTAGCTAATTATCATCAGAAAAATGGCAAAACCCGCCGATCTTTTTGGCAAAGCTGTGGACCGCTGGCAAGAAGCGTGTGCCATACACAATACCAACCCCTACCGAATGTGTCTAAAGGGCACAAAGGAGTGAGCTTTTGAGAAAGATCAAAAGTTATTCCCGTATCTCCGGACGATTTGCCGAGCTGGGTATTCCAGAAGTAGAGATTCCCAATCTGCTGGCTATGCAGTTGGAATCTTTCAATGAGTTTCTACAAAAGGACATCCACCCGCAACGCAGAACGAAGAAAGGACTGCAGGCCGTCTTTGAATCTATCTTCCCCATCGAAGACAACAAAGGCAATTTCCTACTCGAATTTATCGAATACAATGTGCTGCAAGAAAAGTATGGGATAGACGAATGCCGTGAGCGTAATCTGTCTTATCAAGCCCCATTAAAGGCCAAAATGCGCCTCTCCGTCTTTGAAACCACCGAAACCGGTCGGGAACATAAAGACACCCTGGAGCAAGACGTGTTTTTGGGCGAAATACCACTGGTTACGGATCAGGGTACTTTCGTGGTGAATGGCGCTGAACGCGTTATCATATCCCAGCTGCAACGCTCTCCCGGGGTATTTTTTTCCGAAGAAAAACACCCCTCCGGCAAAACCCTGTATTCCGCGAAAGTGATACCCTACAACGGCTCCTGGCTAGAATTTGATATCGATATTCACGACGTGATGTATGTTCACATCGATAAACGCCGCAAATTGCCGGTTACCACTCTGCTTCGCGCAATCGGCATCTCCGGTAACCATGACTTGCGAAAGACATTCTATAATACGGAAACTGTAAGCATCGCGGAGGCAAAAAACCGCCACTTGTTCAAAGACATAAAAGTAAGTGGCGTGGAAGAACCGATCGCCTTTGCCAACGAACAGGTGAACGATACTCTGATCAAGATTTTGGGCGAGTATAAGATCAAGAAAGTTGAAGTAATAGACTATGATTTTGAGATCGCCCGCAAGGTGTTGGAAAACACCATGGCTAAAGACCCCACCTATAACCAGGAAGAGGCGCTAAAGAAGATCTATTCTCTCATTCGGCCCGGCGAAGACGCTCCACTGGAAGTGGCTCGACAGCTGGTGGATCGCATGTTCTTCAATGAAAAGCGTTATAACCTGGGCGATGTGGGACGCTACAAGATAAACTCCCGTCTGGGCATAAATGTGGACAGCTCCGTGATGACACTCACGGTGGAAGACTTCGTTCATATCTTTAAAACCCTGATCAATATCTATCACGATCAGGACGAGGTGGACGATATTGATAACCTCTCCAATCGCCGCGTTCGCACCGTAGGCGAATTGCTGCAAGAACAGTATAATTCCGGGCTTGCCATGGTCGCTCGCATTATTCAGGAGCGCATGGCAATCTCAAATATAGATGAAATAACAGTTCATGACCTCGTGAACAGCAATGCGCTGATCAATGTGGTTCAAGGATTCTTCCTCACCGGTCAGCTATCTCAGTTTATGGAACAGACCAATCCTCTTGCCGGATTGCGTCATAAACGAGCGCTCTCCGCGTTGGGTCCCGGCGGACTTACTCGTGATCGTGCTGGATTTGAGGTTCGGGACGTTCATGCTTCACACTATGGGCGCGTGTGCCCCATCGAGACTCCTGAAGGGCCAAACATCGGCCTTATCGTGTCGCCTGCTATCTATAGCCGCATCAATTCCCTTGGTTTTATCGAAACTCCTTACCGGAAGGTGTCGGATGGTGTGGTAAGCGATGAATATGTGTATATGGACGCTGCCGAGGAAGAGAAATACATTATTGCTCAATCGGATGTGCATCTGGACGACAATCGCCGCATCACGGACGAGATGATCTTTGCCCGCGAAAGGGGAGAATTCATCCAGGTGAGCCCCAATGAAATACAATATATGGACGTGGCTCCGCAGCAGATGGTTTCTGTATCCGCGGCGATGATTCCGTTCTTGGAACACGACGACGCGAACCGCGCTCTGATGGGCTCGAACATGCAACGTCAGGCGGTCCCACTCATCAATCCGCAAGCCCCCATCGTGGGCACCGGAATGGAAAAGATCGCCACCATGGATACTTCGGATATTGCCATCGCTCCTTACGATGCCACAGTGGTGAACGTAACCTCTGCTTACATCGATTTGAAGGCATTGGATGAAAAAGACGAAGCCCTGTATCTGGGTGTCGGCAGCAGAATCAAGCTGAAGAAATTTGTGCGTACGAACCAGGACACCTGTGCCAATCAACGACCGATCGTGCGGATTGGTGACACCGTGCGCAAGGGCCAGCCGCTATCGGACGGCGCTTGCGTGGAAGACAACCGACTGGCTTTGGGGACAAACATGATGGTTGCCTTTATGCCCTGGTATGGATACAATTATGAAGACGCCATCATACTCAGCGAAAAAGTGGCTCGTGAAGACACTCTCACCTCCATCTACATAGAAGAAATGGAAGTGTTGGTTCGCAACGTGAAAAACGGTCGTGAAGAACTGGCCTACGACATCCCTAATGTTCCTTCTCATGCCCTGCGCAATCTGGACAAAACCGGTATTATCCGGGTAGGCTCCGTGATCCAGGCCGGGGACATCATCGTGGGCAAGGTTACTCCCAAAAGCATTGAGATCGATCCTTCTCCGGAAGAGAACCTGATGCGTGCCCTATTTGGCGACAGAGCCGGTGATTTTACCAACAGCTCTCTGAAGGCCAAGCCGGGCATGGAAGGCGTTGTGATAGACGTTAAGGTGTTTTCCCGCTTGGAAGATGGTGCCGATCAGGAAGACGAGAGTGACGAGAAGATTCGCAAATTGAAAGCGGAATTGGCTTTGCGTCGCAAGAAAGTGGATGAGTTCAAAGAAGAAAAGATCTCCGCTATCCTGCTGGGCCAAAAAGCCAAAACCATTTGGGACGAAAAGACCAACGAGTTCTTTATCGCACCCGGTAAGAAGATAAATAAAGAAGACCTCAAACGGATCAACTTCAAGAAGCTGGATCTGGATGTGGAATTGGTGGAAGATGCTGAAGTAAACAACATCATCTACCAGGATATCGCGCTGAAGATAAAGCAATCTCTGGAGCAAAGCGAAAACATCTACAAGAAATCCCGCGAACGCATCAAACACGGTGATGAACTGCAATACGGCGTGCGCAAGATGGTGAAGGTCTATGTAGCCAAAAAACGCAAGATCGAGGTTGGCGACAAGATGGCGGGACGTCATGGAAATAAAGGCGTTATCTCCATTATAGCGCCCATCGAAGATATGCCCTTTATGGAAGACGGCACTCCGGTAGACATCGTTCTCAATCCGCTGGGCGTGCCTTCCCGTATGAATATCGGGCAGATCATGGAGACTCACCTTGGCCTGGCCGCAAAATATCTTGGTTTTGAAGTGGAAACCCCCATCTTTGACGGTGCCAGCAATGAAGATATCCGTACAGAATTGCGTAATGCCGGCTTTGCCGAAGATGGCAAGATGGTGTTATACGACGGCAAGAACGGCAATCCATTCAAGGAACGAGTTACGGTCGGCATAATCTACATGATGAAGCTGAACCACTTGGTAGCAGACAAGATGCATGCCCGCTCCACGGGGCCTTATTCTCTGATTACGCAACAGCCTCTGGGCGGAAAGGCTCAGCATGGTGGTCAGCGTCTGGGAGAAATGGAAGTATGGGCTTTGGAAGCTTATGGCGCAGCTCATCTCCTGGAAGAAATGCTCACCATCAAGAGTGACGATGTGGATGGGAGAAACAACGCCTTCAAAGCAATAACGCGCGGCGAGAATCCGCCTCCTCCGGGAGTGCCGGAATCCTTCAACGTGCTGGTTAGTGAGCTCAAATCTCTGGGCTTTGACATCGAATTCGTTAAAGACGACGAAGGCAAATAGGGGGATTACAGGATGAAAGATACAAGACGTGAAGTAAGACCCGGTGAGTATGACGCTGTTCGCATCAAGATAGCTTCCCCGGAAACCATAATCAACGAGTGGTCGCACGGTGAGGTGACCAAGCCTGATACCCTCAACTACCGTACTCTGAAGCCGGAAAAAGACGGTCTCTTTTGCGAGCGCATCTTTGGCCCGGAACGGGATTATGAATGTGCTTGCGGAAAATATAAAAAGAAACGCTTTCAAAACACAGTGTGCGAACGCTGTAATGTGTTGGTAACCACCAGCCGGGTTCGCCGCACTCGCATGGGGCATATCCAGCTGGCAGTACCTATTGCCCACATCTGGTTCGTAAAATCCGCCCCTTCCAAGATTGGTACGCTGTTGGATATGACGATCAAGGATCTGGAGCGTGTGCTCTATTATGAATCCTTCATCGTGATCGATCCGGGTGATAGTCCTTACGAGAAGATGGAGCTTTTGGAAGTAGATGAATATTATGAAATCAAAGATAAGGTCGGCGATAACTTCGTAGCCATGATGGGAGCGGAGGCTGTGAAAGAGCTTCTGGACCGCATCAATCTGAAAAACGAAGCGCTGGATCTGAGAACTCGCCTCAAATTTGAGGAATCTGCCCTTAGAAAGCAGAAACTGATCAACAAGCTGAAGATCGTGGACGCCTTCATCAAGAGCGGAAACTCTCCCGCTCATATGATTTTGGAAGCTTTACCGGTATTGCCGCCTACCTTGCGGCCGCTGGTTCCACTGGAAGGCGGCAGATTTGCCACGGCAGATTTTAACGATCTCTATCGCCGCGTGATCACCCGCAACAACCGCCTCAAGGGTCTGCTCGAAATCCGCGCACCCGAGGTGATCTTGCGCAATGAAAAACGCATGTTGCAAGAAGCGGTGGACGCTTTGATCGACAACAGCCGTAAAGCCCGCCCCGTGCGTGGCAGAGGCAACCGTCCGCTCAAATCCCTCACCGATCAATTGAAGGGTAAGCAAGGCAGATTCCGCCAGAACCTGCTGGGGAAACGAGTGGATTATTCCGGCCGTTCGGTGATCACCGTGGGTCCGGAATTGAAACTCTATCAATGCGGTTTGCCCAAAGATATGGCAGTCGAGCTGTTCAAGCCCTACCTCATCGAACGACTGCAGAAGATGGGCGAAGTGGATAAGGTAAAGAATGCCAAGAAACTCATCGAAAGAAAGCAACCGGAAATCTGGAGCATTCTGGAAGATGTGGTGAAAGATTATCCTATCCTGCTGAATCGTGCGCCCACTCTTCACCGATTGGGTATCCAGGCATTTATGCCGATCCTTACGGACAATAAAGCCATCCAACTGCACCCTATGGTTTGTGTGCCGTTTAATGCAGACTTTGACGGTGACCAGATGGGAGTGTATGTGCCGCTTTCTCTGGAAGCGCAGATCGAAGCACGGGTGCTGATGCTCTCTACCCGAAACCTGTTACTGCCCGCGAATGGCAGATTGGCTATGGCTGCAAACCAGGACATTGTCTTGGGATGTTATTATCTCACCATGACAGAGTGTGACCCGCCGGAAGACTTTACAAACATGAAGCACTTCTATGGTCCGGACGATGTGATCTCCGCCTACGAAAACGAAGAACAGCTTTGCAGCGTGAAAGGTGATGCGGTGGTTGAGCGTAGTCTGGATCTACATACCTGGATCCGTGTAAAGATCGAAGGAAACTACATCGTAACCACTGTCGGCCGTGTGATCTTCAACCAGATTATCCCCGAAGAAGTGGGATATCAAAACATCACTTATGACAAAGGTAAGATCAACGATCTGGCAATGCTGAGCTACGACGCTGTGGGTCAAGCCCGCACCGCGGAATTCCTGGATGAACTCAAAGCTACGGGATTCCGTTATGCCACCCGCGCCGGTGTTACCTTCAGCTTTGGTGACATCATAGTTCCCAAACGCAAAGACGAGATTATCGATGAATCCGAACAGGAAGTGATGAAGATCTCAAATCTGCATCAACAGGGCGGAATTACGGAAAACGAACGTATGGGCCGTGTGGTGGACACTTGGAAAAAGACCACCGTGCGTGTGACCGACGAGATGATGGACGAGCTGTCAAATACCCGTAACGGCTTGAACGCCATCTATATGATGTATAAATCCGGTGCTCGTGGATCCAAGGATCAGATCAAACAGCTGGGTGCTATGCGTGGGTTGATGGACAAGCCCTCCAAGATCGGCTCCACCGGTGGTGCTGATGTGATCGAAACCCCCATCAAATCTAACTTTAAGCAAGGCCTGACCGTGCTGGAATACTTCATCTCCACCCACGGTGCCCGTAAGGGTCTGGCCGACACCGCGCTGAAAACTGCCGACGCAGGTTACCTGACCCGCCGTCTGGTGGACGTGGCTCAAAACGCCATCATCACGATGGACGATTGTGGCACAAACCGTGGCGTTCATATGAGCTTTTTGAAAGAAGGCAACGAGATCGTTCAAGCTCTTGCCGAGCGCATTCAGGGCCGCTATGCCGCAGAGGATATAATAGATCCTATCTCTCCCACCGACAAGGTATTGGTATATGCCGGCGAGGAGATCAGCGATAAAATGGCGCGTATCATCCAAAATACCGGACTTACAAGTGTCCATGTGCGCAGTGTGTTGACCTGCGAAGCCGAGCGTGGCCTTTGTGCCAAATGCTACGGACGCAATCTCGCCACTCTCAAACCCGTGGTTATGGGCGACCCTGTGGGCGTTATCGCGGCTCAGAGCATCGGTGAACCCGGTACTCAGCTTACTCTGCGTACTTTCCACATCGGTGGCGCTGCATCCACGGCTACCGACCTGGCAGAAGTAGCTTCTGCTCACGATGGCATCGTGGTATTCGATAGAATGAATACCGTCACAAACACCGAAAACCACTTGATTTCGGTATCGCATTTGGGTAAAATGATGATCGTGGATGAAAAAGACCAAAACAAAGTCTTGGAAGAATACAAGGTGGAATACGCTGCAACCGTTCACGTTCGTGACGGACAAAAGATTGCCACCAATACCAAGCTGCTTTCCTGGGATCAATTCAACAATCCCCTTATTTCGACTGCCCAGGGTAAGCTGCATTATGAACACTTCATCAAAGATATCACTTACAAAGAAGAGTACAACGACATCACCTTCAGTCGCGATATCACCATCATCGAATCCAAAGACCGCAAAAAACAGCCCCAGTTCAAGATTGTGGATCAGGACGGCACGATCCGCTTGATCCCGCTTCCCACCGGCTTGGTAGTTCGCGTGGAAGACGGCAGTTTTGTTCACCAGGGAGATATCCTGGGTCAGACCTCCCGTATGACCATCAAACAGCGCGATATCACCGGTGGCTTGCCCCGAGTGCAAGATCTCTTTGAAGCTCGTGTGCCCAAAGACAAAGCCCGCATTTCGGATATCGACGGGGTGGTTACCATAGGTGGCCTGAAGAAAACCGGACGTGATATTTTCGTTACCCCGCCCAATGGACTTTTTGCTCCCAACGACGGGCAGGTGGTGGTGCTTACCGACGACGATAAGCGGCAGCACATATATGTACTGAACAAAAAGACCGTGCTGGCAGAAAATGCCGGTAAGTGCAAGATTATCACCGAGGGCAAAAAGACTGTGGTGCAGATCGGCAAACGGGGTCAAAAACCGGTGGAATATGCCATCCCGAGATCTCAGGAACTCATTGTTTCCGAAGGTGAATCCGTGAAAGAAGGTGCCGCGTTGTGTGGCAAAGTCTTCATGGTTCCTGCGGAACAAGAAAGCATCGTGGAATCCGGGGATATGGTGAGTGACGGACAGCCCCTGGCCGGCCGCAAATACTCCATCCCCACCGGAAAGCGCATCATCGTTCACCAAGGCGACCGCGTTGAGAGTGGCGATGCTCTGTCCGACGGCCCGCTGGATCCTCATGATATGCTGGTAAAAGGTGTGATCGAGGCTCAGATGCTGATTCTGAACGAGATTCAGGAAATCTATCGTAAACAGGGCGTGAAGATCGACGACAAGCATGTAAGCGTGATAATCCGTCAGATGTTTAAAAAAGTACGCATTACAGACAGTGGCAGCACCGGCTTCCTGCAAGGAGATATTGTGGACAAAATCCGCGTGGAGCGCGAAAACCGCGAAGCGATCTCCTTTGACAAGCAACCTGCCCAGTTTGAACAACTGCTTTTGGGCATCACCAAAATTTCTCTCTTGACGGATAGCTGGCTTTCTTCAGCGTCGTTCCAAGAAACTACAAAAGTACTCACAAAGGCCGCCATAGAAGGCAGCATGGACTATCTGGAGGGGCTCAAAGAGAGCATTATCCTGGGCCATCGCATCCCTGTGGGTACCGGTACCAAAACCTATAACAATATGATCAAGGAAGCCGTTGCCAATGGCGATACGGTTGCCCAAATCATCAGCAAACTTGCGCACCCGGATGTGAGCGAGGAAGCTGAGGATATCCTTGATTTTTAGATAATTACACATACACTGAAATAAAGATAAGGAGAAAATCAGTGCCGACCATCAATCAACTGATCCGAAAAGGAAGAACTGCTGTTGAGATCAAAAAGAAAAACAGGGCGCTAATGGGATGTCCGCAAAGGCGCGGAGTATGCACTCGTGTTTACACGACTACGCCCAAAAAACCCAACTCAGCTCTTCGTAAAGTCGCTCGTGTCCGTCTTGTGAACGGATTTGAAGTTACAGCCTATATTCCCGGTGAAGGACATAATTTGCAAGAACACTCCATCGTGCTGGTGCGCGGTGGCCGTGTAAAAGACCTTCCCGGTGTTCGCTATCATATCGTCCGCGGTGCTCTGGATTCTGCCGGAGTGGAAAAACGCACAAATTCACGCTCCAAATATGGAACTAAGCGTCCCAAGAAAAAGTAGGAGGGATATCTAAATGCCAAGAAAACGCAAAGCTATAGTACGTGAAGTACTTCCGGATCCCAAATACAACGACGTCGTCCTTACCAAGTTCATGAACTGCTTGATGGTAAAGGGCAAAAAATCTCTTGCCGAAAAGATCGTATACGGTGCTTTCGAACTCATCCAGGAAAAGACCAAACAGGAACCCTTGGAAGTCTTTAAAACCGCTCTGGAAAACGTTCGCCCGCAGGTGAAAGTGGTTTCCCGCCGCGTTGGTGGTTCAAACTACCAGATCCCCATGGAAGTGAACGAGAAAAACGGCCGTGCCATAGCCTTCAGATGGATCATCGGAAACTCTCGCTCCCGCAGCGAAAAAACCATGACTGAAAAGCTCGCCGCCGAATTGATCGCCGCCTTCAAAAAAGAAGGCTCCTCGATCAAAAAACGCGAAGATACCCACAAGATGGCAGAGGCAAACCGCGCTTTTGCTCACCTGAGATGGTAGTATTTACATAAAGCTATCCCCGAAGGTCATCACTGCGCTGATGACCTTCTTTCTTTTGGCTATCCGAGAGATTGCAATCTGTGTATCTTTGAAACAAGAGAATCCGGACAATGGTGGATGAAAGCGCGTAATACCCATTGCGCCTGGTACCATGGTTGCTGATTTCCCGGCTGTGGTACAGAAGAATCTGAATGATGCGTTGATGGTTTTTTGCATCGTTGTTACCTTTTCTCATTTCTGCTTGACATGAATGCATTCTCCAGTATTATACATAGCTCAAAGAAATACGGACAAAGCCTTGAAATATAAGGAGAGATAAATGCTGAAAAGAGCCTTGATAATACTCAGTTTGGGCCTGATTGCCGGGTTTTTGTGGGGGCAAGTAACTATTTTTAACGAATGTGTGACTCCCTTTGGTGCAATACCGGAATTCTGGACCTCCCACAACGGTGGTGGGCTCGAAATATACCAAAGCGGCAACGGTGGTTATCTTTTGTTTGATCACAGTGAAGACTGGGTGATGAGCAATTCCTATGACCTCAGTGCCTACTCCGGGTTGCAATTGTCCATGGAAGTAGCCACATATGGTTCCGGCGGAGCCAATCCCCTCACCATTGATGTATCGAACGATAACGGTGCCAGCTGGACCTTTGCCGGCTTTGTAAGCCCCACCCCTACATCCAGCGCGTTCATCTCCTCCGGATTCTTTGGCATCACCGCGCCCGGCTCCCAAGTAAAATTCCGCTTTCGCCGCGATGCCGACTCAGGCCGTGGGGTTCGTCTAAAGAACATCATCCTGAACTCGGATGCGGGAGTGCCCGGTCCTGCAATCTCATCCAATCCCACATCGCTAAGTGGTTTCAGCTACCAATCCGGCCAGGGGCCCTCTGCCGCGCAATCCTTTGCCTTATCCGGTATCTTGCTATCGGCAAATCTGCTGTTGACTGCATCGGCGACTTATGAAATCTCTGTAGATAATAATACTTTTTTGGGACAAATCATCCTGATACCGGAGGATGGGATTATAGCCCAAACTATCTACGTACGTATGAAAAGCGCGTTGTCGCCGGGTACTCATGATGGCGATATTCAGCTCAGCAGTGCCGGAGCCGAGAGTAAAACTCTGGTGCTTAGTGGCAGCGTAGACTTCATATCCGTGCCTGATGCTCCGGAGGCGCTGGATGCCACAGAAGTTACAGCTACTTCATTCAGAGCGAATTGGATGCCCGTCGCGGGCGCTGCTTCTTACAAACTTGATGTATACAGTCTCAATGTCGAGAGTGATTTTGAAGATCTTATCATCTCCGAGTACATCGAGGGATCGAGCAACAACAAAGCTTTGGAGATCTACAATGGTACCGGTGCCACGGTGAATCTGGCAGATTACGCCCTGCAACTGTTCAGTAATGGTGCCACGTCGCCATCACACAATATAAACCTGAGCGGAAGCCTCTCACATGGAGATGTATATGTAATGGCGCATAGCTCTGCGCACGCGGATATATTGGCTGTGGCGGACTATCTGAATGCTTACGCGATCAGCTTTAACGGGAATGACGCACTGGCAATCTACAACACAAACACAAGTCAATATGTGGATATCTTTGGCGTGATTGGTGACGACCCGGGCACTGCCTGGACTGCTGAGGCAGCTTACAGCACTATGGACAGAACCTTGCTGCGCAAGCCGGAGATACACAGTGGAATCATCCAAAACCCCGGCGGAACCGGGGCCAGCGCATTCAGCACTCTGGCCACAGAATGGAATATGTACGACACAGATACTTTCACTGATCTGGGTGAGCACAGCATCAGCCGCAGCAGCATCAGCTATGTGGCTGGTTACCGGAATCTGGATGTGGGCAATGTGAATAGCTTCGTGGTGCAAGGCTTGGAGCCCAATACGGATTATTACTATGTGCTGAGGGCAGTGAATAACAATGGCCATAGCGAAAACTCCAATGTAATCGAGGTGTTTAGCGGGGTGATCAGCGCGCCCACCATTCAAGCGCGGCAGATCGAGGCGGATATAACCAGCAACACTATATCGTTGGCGTGGACTCCCGGCAATGGAGCCGGGCGTATAGTGGTGATGAATACCCAGAATTATTTCAATACTCCAGCCGATGGCAGCGATCCCGTAGCAAATCCCATCTATAGCGGCTCCGGCCAGCAAGTGATCTACAACGGCGCTACACAGATCATCGAAGATACACCCTTCAACGGTGTGCTGGTGGAGGGTTTGCAGCCCAATACTGCTTATTACTTCAGGGTCTTCGAATACAATGGTTTTGCTTCCAATACTCTGTATCTTTCATCTACTGCGACCGGCAATCCCGCGCAGTTTACCACGCTCAGTGGCGGCTTTAGTGGCTACTATGAAGATATCGATGGCTATGGTGCTGCCTTGAAGGCGGAGCTGCACGAGCTTTTGCGCGTAACTCACACCACGCAATACAGTTATGATGCACTCTGGACACAATTGAGCTATACTGACGAAGATCCCGTCAACAGCAACAATGTCATCCAGATCTACACCGGCTGGAGCATTCCCAAAAGCAGTAATGGCGGCGGGGTAACGCAATGGAACCGTGAACACACCTGGAGCAAATCGCACGGAGATTTTGGCGAGAGCCGTCCTGCCGGCACTGACCTGCATCACCTGCGACCTTGTGATGCCACAGTAAACTCTGCCAAAGGCAATAAGGATTTTGACGCGGGTGGCACGCTGTATGTGGATGCCTCGCCCTATCCGGGTTTCAGCGGCAACACGGGAAACTATAGCACTACAAGCTCTTGGGAACCGCGCGATGAGGACAAGGGTGATGTGGCACGGATGATTATGTATATGGCTTTGCGCTATGAGGGCACAGACACTACCTACGATCTGGAGATTGTGGATTACACAGATACTGCCCCGGACAACGAACCTTATTATGGCAAGCTATCCACCCTATTGGCATGGCATGATCAGGATCCTCCGGACGCCTGGGAATTGCGCCGCAATCAGCGTATTGCCGAGCGTCAGGGCAACCGTAATCCCTTTGTGGATCATCCGGAATTTGCCTATATGCTCTGGACTCCTTACCCGCTGGGAGCCACGGGAGTATCAGCAAACAGTTTTACGGCAACCTGGGCTGAGCCGTTGGTCGGCCATGCCTACATCCTGCAGGTGGCTACAGATTCTCTGTTCAGCACATTTGTGCCGGGCTATGAGGAGTACAACGCGGGTGATTCCAGCGCATTGACAATCGGAGGACTTGCACCCGGGACCAGCTATTACTACCGTCTGAGGACAGTTCTGCAAAACGGATTCTCCATGTTTTCTCCGGCGTATATGGTAAGCACTGTTTCGGCCCAACCTCAAGCCACTACAGCGAGCATCAGTATTGAAAACTCATCTGTGCGCCTAGAGATCACGGCTATACCGGGATTAAGTGCTTACAGAATTTATGCTTCAGACACTCCGGATGGCGCATACAGCGATGTGAGTGCGGAGGGAACTTTTGATGACACCGGGTGGAACTGTACGGTGGGCGATCATCCCAAGAGATTCTATCGCGTGTATGGGGCATGGGAATAGTATGCGAGCTTGTTTTGATGCTTCCCCTATTCGGGAAAAAAGTAGAACATAGCTGATACTTGGCTGACAAGGCTATAGACCATACTATCCTTGACAAGAAAAGCCGTCCCAAGCAACATGCACAACCCCAAATAAATCCTGATAGGAAGAGACATAATGAATTTTGAAACTGAACTGAAGATAATTACAAAAAGCGTGGAAGAGATCATCCCGCTGGAAGAGCTGAAAGGCAAGCTGGCAAAAAGCGCCAAAAGCGGCAAGCCCCTGCGTGTCAAATATGGTATCGATCCCACCGGTCACGATGTTCACATCGGCCACCTGGTACCCATCCGCAAGATGCGTGATTTTCAGGATCTGGGGCACATCGGTGTCATCATTATCGGGGATTTTACTGCCCAGATCGGCGATCCCACCGGTAGGGATGATTCCCGTCCTCCGCTCACACATGAACAGGTGAAGATAAATAGTGAAAAATATATGGATCAGCTCTTTACCATCCTGAAGCCTGAACAAACCGAAGTTCGCTATCAGAGCGAATGGTTCGGGGCTATGGGTATGGCGGATGTTTTGAAGCTGTTGGGCAAGTTTACTCTGGCGCAATTTATGGCTCACGACACATTTCGCAATCGTTATGAACAGGGGCTTTCTCTGGGTATGCACGAGTTGATGTATCCGGTACTGCAAGGTTACGATTCTGTGGCCATCGAAAGCGATGTGGAGCTTGGTGCCACAGAACAGAAATTTAACATCCTCTGTGGGCGCGATATGCAGCGCTACTTTGGTATGGAACAGCAGATTGCCGTGCTTTCTCCCATACTGTTGGGCACAGACGGGGTGAACAAGATGGGAAAATCTCTGAACAACTACATAGCCGTGTTCGATATTCCTGCCGATAAATATGGTAAGGTGATGAGCATCCCGGACAGCCTGATCATGAACTACTATAGCTATGCCACGTCATACGATTCGGATCGCCTGGAAGAGGTGAAACAAGAACTGGCAACAGGCACAAATCCCATGATCCTGAAGAAACGGCTGGCTTGGGAGATGGTGAAGCTCTATCATGGCGAAGAAGAAGCCTATAAAGCGCAGGAAGGCTTTGAAAAGCTCTTTTCCAAAAAGGAAATCCCGGATGAGATGCCGGAATATGAACTGGAGCAAAGCAGCATGAAGCTGGTGCAACTATTGGTGCAAAGCGGATTGTGCGCTACAAACGGTGAAGCAAAGCGCTTAATCCAGGGCGGCGGTGTTAGCCTGGATGGGCAAAAGATACGCGCTTATGATGCCGAGATCGATATTTGTGACGGTGCGGTTCTGCGCGCGGGCAAACGCAAGTTTCTGAAGCTGAAAAAAGCACAAGGATCAGCGCATTGAATATCCAAAGCCTTATCTCAAACGCCGCTATCATCCTGATGGTATTTTACAGTATCATCATCCACGAAGTTAGTCACGCCTTTGCCGCCTTTGCCCTGGGTGACGATTCCGCACAGCGAGCTGGACGCCTCAGCTTCAACCCCAAAAAACATATTGATCCCTTTGGAACAGTGATCTTACCCTTGATCCTCTATTTCAGCGCCGGATTCATCTATGGCTATGCCAAGCCGGTGCCATTCAATCCATACAATTTCCGCAATCTCAAAAGGGATTCCGGCCTGACTGCTCTGGCCGGGCCGGCTTCAAACATTCTGATCGCCATAGTGCTAAGTGTGGTCTTCCACTTGTTGGGCTTTATGCCCGTCTTGCAACATATATTGTGGTATGTGATCTTTCTGAATCTGCTGCTGGCATTTTTTAACCTGATCCCGGTGCCGCCGTTGGATGGATCGAAAGTGTTGGGCATCTTCCTCACGGACGAGGCATATTTTAAGTGGACAGCGCAAGAGCGCAAGGGCATGATCTATTTGTTTGCCTTCATCATTATCTCCAATCTCTTGGGACTCAATCTGATCAGCAAAATAGTATTGCCGCCGGTGACCCTTGTGATGAGGCTTTTGGGTCTGCCTCTGTAATGCGGAAACAGGCCCCTATACAAATCTTTAAAAAAATACCATACATGGAGAACAACATGGACCAAAAAAACCTACAAAAAATGATCAGCGAAAACGACGTTCAAGCGATCGACCTGAAGTATTGCGGACTGGACGGAAAGTGGTATCACATCACATTCCCGGCGCGCAGATTGGAGACCGTGCTTGCGCGCGGCGTACCTTTCGATGGCTCTTCCATCCCCGGCATGAGAAGCGTGGAAAGTGGAGACATGGTGCTGATGCCGGACATCACTACCGCTCAGATCGATCCTTTCTACGAGGTCCCCACTCTACGCATGATTTGCTCCATCTGCGATGCCGAGACCAGAATCGGCATCAAAAAGGATCCACGCAGCGTGGCGTTGAGGGCTCATGAATATATGAAAAGTACGAAGATAGCGGATAGATCTACATGGATTCCGGAATTGGAATATCATCTCTTCGATACCGTGCAGTTCTATTCCGATAGCTTTTCCAGCGGTTTCAATATCGCTTCCAGCGAAAGCAAGGATGCCCTTCCCGAAGATTTTGACGATCTGGATGGTGTAAGTCGCCAGGACGTTAAGGGTTACCATGCCGATACGCCCTTCGACCGCTTCTACGAAATCCGCCAGGAGATGGTGGATCAAATGGAAAAATCCGGTATCAAGGTGCGCTATCACCACCATGAGGTAGGTCTATCTTCACAGCAGGAGATCGAAACCGAGCTTTTGGAATTTCCCAAAATCTGTGATGATACTATGGTGATGAAAGACATTATCCGCAGGACCGCTCTGGATTATGGCCTCACCGCCACTTTCATGCCCAAACCTGTATTCAATCACGCCGGAAACGGGATGCACTTTCACATGATGCTGCACAAAAACGGGAAGAACATATTTTACAAAAAGGGCGGATATGCCGATCTCTCCAAAGAAGCCATCTGGTTCATCGGCGGCATACTGTATCACGGACGTGCGCTGGTAGCCTTTACCAACCCTTCTACAAACAGCTTCAAGCGTCTGTTACCGGGTTTCGAGGCTCCTGTAAAACTCTTTTACGGTCTGGCCAATCGCTCTGCGGCGATCCGTATTCCAAAATACGCAAACAGCCCCGAAGAGAAACGCTTTGAATTCCGTACCGGAGACGCCACCTGTAATCCCTATCTGGCCATGAGCGCGATTATGCTGGCAGGTCTGGATGGCATCAAAAACAAGATAGATCCCGCCAAATACAATTTTGGACCCTTCGATGACAACGTATTTGCATGGAGTGAAGAGAAAAAGGCCGGACTTGTGTCCATTCCCGCCGACATCCCGGAAGCAATGCAAGCTCTCAAAGAAGATCACGAGTTTTTGCTGGCAGGAGATGTGTTTAATGAAGAGTTGATTGAAAGCCACATCAAGCTGAAACTAGCTGAACATGAGGCTGTAACGGCTCGCCCTCACCCTCATGAAATGATGCTGTATTACAATCTGTAAAAAAACGGAATAATACTTGCATTAGATTATTGCAAAATCAAATCCAACAGAGGATAGCTAATGAAAAAATTAATTACTCTGATGCTCGTGAGCCTGATGTGTGGGCTTGCTTTTGCCTCCACTGCAGATATCTCAACAACTGCATTTAAGTCTGCATTTGAGATCAGCCACCGAAGTCCGCTTTATATGGACATCGATTTTCACCTGCCTCAATATCAGGTGACATCAGATTTAGCAGGATCTCAAAGCTTCCACCGGATAAACCTGCCCGGCGCAGCCACACTAATGCAAAGTGGGATGCCGGAATTGCCGGTTATCACTACCTCAATCGCGATTCCGCATCAAGGCAGCGTTAATATTGAAGTGCTCTCTAGCGAGCAAAGCGTACTTAGTGAATTCAACGCTTACCCTCTGCAACAGGGATCGGAGCTGGAAAGCCCCAAATCCTTTGTTCAAAACACGCAATACTATAGTAGCGGTGGGCAATATCCCGCCGCTGCTATTGAATACAGCGATCCCAAGATCCTGCGGGATTTCAGAATCATCACTCTGCAAGTGAACCCCTTCAGCTACAATGCGGAAAGCCATGAGCTTACCGTGCACAACAACATCTCTCTACGGTTGAATTTCACTGCTGAACCGGGAATAAACGAATTAGCTGCTCCGGTCACCTATGTCTCTCCCGCCTTCGACAAAACCTACGCTTCGATGATTCAGAACTATGACGAATACAGGCATCTCCTGATTGCCAACACCCCACCCCGCTATCTGATTATCCACGGTCAATCTACGGACAATCTCTTTAATATTGCCCTGAACGGCTATGCTACTTGGAAACGCCAGAAAGGTGCCGATGTGGACGTGGTTCCCACCGGTTCTGCGGGAGCAGGAACGACCACTTCCGCCATCCAAAGCTATATCCGGGGTCGTTATAACAATCCCGAGACCAGACCGGATTTTGTGATCCTGATCGGTGATACTCAGGGCAGTTTTCCCATCCCGGCCTTTTCAAACAACAATGGTGCTACAGATTACCCCTACACACACATGACATCGGGGGATTTGCTGGGCGATGTCTTCATCGGCAGAATCTCTGTGGCAGATGTGAACCAGTTTCTGGTGCTGTTGAACAAGATCTATCTGTACGAAAAGGATATCAATATCGAGCAAGCCGACTGGCTGAATCATATGCTGTTGGTGGGAGACAACGACCCTTCCGGCATCTCCACCATGTACATCAGTAAATACATTAAAGAGATGGCTCTGGAAGTGAATCCGGACAATACTTTCACCGAACTCTACGGCCCAAACTTCAGCAGCTTTTCTACCGGTATAAACAACGCCTTCAATGAAGGCATCAGTTTCTACAGTTTTCGGGGATACATCGATTTCACCCCTCCCTCCGAGGGCTCTCTGTACAACGGTCAGAAGCTTCCTCATGCCGTAAACATCACTTGCGCCACAGGTAACTTCGATTCAACCAGCCCGGCTGAAACAGAAGCCCTTATCCGTTATGGTACCACTGCAGCCCCCAAGGGCTCGGTAACTGCCATTGGCATGAGTACTTCCAGTACCCACACAACTTTCAATAACGTCTTACACGGCGGTATCTTTGAAGGTATTTTTGCGCGGGATATGCGCACGATGGGTGAAGCCGCTCTGCACGGTAAACTGTTTATTGATCAGATCTTTGGCATCTCTTCACCCACAAACGCCCAGAAGTTTGCCCACTGGTGCAACCTGATGGGAGATCCCACAATGGAAGTGTTTACCGGTATTCCGGATCAGTTCCAAATGGTAACCTTGGGCGAGATCCCCCGGGGCCTGCGGCTTTTGGATGTAGCTATTACAGATACCCTTAGTCTGGCACCGGTTGAGGGTGCTTCAGTAGTATTGTCTCTGGATTCAGACATCCTTGCTCGTGGCTATACCGACGCCGAAGGCAATGTGATCCTCATCCTTCCGGAAGACATGCTCGCCGGAGAAGCTATTCTCACTGTTTCCAAACACAACTATAAACCTTTGCAACGTTACATAAATATTATCGATCAACCCAGCCTGGTCCCCGGAGGCATCGTTATCGACGATGCCGGCTCCATATTGCCAAATGGCATTGCCGATGCAGGGGAAGGCGTGAATGTCTACTTTGGCTTGCGCAATACCGGTGCGGATACCATCTCTGCCATCTCCGGAACCGTGAATTCTGACAGCCCCTGGCTCAGCATACCGAACCCAGAAATCTCCTACGGCAATATTCCCGGTGGTGCTTCTCTGGACAACACTTTGCCCGTGTTGATAGAAATTGACCCGGCTACCCCGAACGACACCATGCTGCGCATCCATCTCAACCTCAGTGATGGAACGGGTGCCAGCTATGATGTATCCGAATTCATCGCCGTGCAAGCTCCGGTTATCGAGATCTCCACTCAGAACATTGTCGGAGACGCCGATGCCGATGGTTCAGAGACATCATCCCTAAGCCCCGGAGACGGAATCCTGGATCCCGGAGAGATGGCTCAATTGGTTTTGGGCATCATGAATACAAACTCGGTGCCGCTTACCGCTGTTACTGCCAGACTCTATACCCACAACGACTTACTTTCGTTACAAAGCGATGTGGCAGAGCTTGGCGATCTCAGCGCAAGCGGAGTGGCAGCCACCGCAACTTTCTCGGTCTGGCTAAGACCTCAAACTCTTGTCGGAATGCAGATTCCCCTGTACCTGAAGCTGTATAATAATGATGGATTCGAACAGATTGTAGATCTTAATATCAATGTAGGCAGCCCCGGCCTGAACAGTCCTTTGGGTCCGGATGAATACGGTTACGTAATCTATGATGAAACCGACAGTGCTCCGGATGATATTGCGGCCTATAGCTGGGTCTCGATCTCACCCGATAGCGGTGGTTTTGGCCAGGCTTTGGCCATCTCCGATATTTATAACGGCTACGATGAAGGCGATCAGGTGGGAGCTCAATCCTTGGAAGTTGTCGATCTTCCCTTCCCCTTCCGTTTCTATGGCAGATACTACACTCAGATTACTGTCTGCTCAAACGGCTTTATCGCTATGGGCATAACCGAAAATGCAGAATTCCGCAACTTCCGGTTACCCGGCGCGATGGGACCTAGCCCCATGATAGCCCCCTTCTGGGACGATCTTGCCACCCACGCCGGAAGCGGTATATACACCATGTTCGATCGCCGTAACCATGCCTTCATTATTGAATGGAATAATCTCTACAATGGTAAAAACGGGTCATCACCCGAAACCTTCCAGGTGATCCTCTACGATCAAGCCGTTTACAATACCAGCTTGGGCGATGGTCCCATCAAGTTCCAATATCACACTTTCAACAATGTAGATTCTCAATCCGGATCCCGTCATGGCAACTACTGTACCATCGGTATCGAAGACCACACCGGAACCAGGGGCCTAGAATATACGTTCAACAACCTCTATCCGGACACCTGCCAACCCCTGAGCAATGGCAAAGCCTTGTTTATCACGAATGTGCCCACCTATTACGAAGCCGCAAACCTGCTGATCGCTGAGACCTATATTACTGACGCGAACAACGTGATCGAACCCGGTGAAAGCGTGAGCATGGGGATCTTGGTGGAAAACTCGGGAAATATTGTGGCCGAAGACATTCAGGCTGTTCTGAGTACAGACAGTCCTTATATCACTTTCCTGAACGCCACATCTGACTACTTCCCGCTGCATCCCGGCGAAAGCAGTGTTAACCGCTATGCCTACAGATTCACCGTAAGTGAAGACTGTCCTTCGGGCGAACTCATCGGCTTTGATCTGAACATTCAATCCGGTGAAGCTTCTTGGAATCACGCTTTCAGCATCCGGGTGGAGGCAGCGAAATTGCGCTATCACTCTTATTTGATAAACGACTATGATGCCGAGTTCGATGGCGTAATCAATATCGATGAAGAAGTGCAGCTGATTGTAAATCTACAAAATACCACCGATGTGGAAGCCTATGGAGTGGTGGCAAATCTCTCCAGCGAGATCCCCAACCTGGTGATCGGCAATCCGCAGATCTCCGGCATCAAGATAGACGCCAATCAGATTATGCAGATCGCCTTCAATCTGGATTTCAGCGGGGTAGATGCTTCTCTGGATAACATTCCCTTTGTTTTCAACGCTTCACCTCAAAGCGGGGAAGGCGTGGAAATAGAGCTGAATATACCTTTCAACCAACCCAATGTGGCGCAAAACTTCGATTTTAGCAACGGAAATTTCGTATCAGAGACCGGCTGGACCTGGGGAGTTCCTCAAAACGTGGAAGCCTACAGCGGCAGTAAAGTATGGGCAACTAACCTGCAAGGACAGTATCCCATCAACGTGCAATACCACCTCTACACACCCCGCTATACCTTGGAAACCGGCAGCCAACTGAACTTTATGCACTACTATGGCACCGAAGCAGGCTATGATGGGGTAAACCTGGCCATCTCCACCAATAACGGTAACAGCTGGACCATCCTGACTCCCATGGGAGGTTACGACGCCAGCGGTATCGTTGGCTTGAGTATGGAAGAAGGCTGGACAGGTAATAGTAACGGCTGGCTGCCTGCCAGCTTCGATTTGAGCGCATACGCCAATCAGGAAGTAATGTTCCGTTTCCGCTTGGGCTCAAACGGAGCCACTAACGGCATCGGCTGGTATATCGACGACTTCCTGCTCTCCAATGTGAACTTGAAGACAGGGTTCTTGCAAGGCACGCTGTCTGCCAGCTCCGGACTGGATCCCGCCAAGGCTTCAGTGATGTCTACATCACGCTTTGCCACCAGACCCGATTCTGAAGGGAATTTCAAACTCTTCTTGCCCAATGGTACTCATTCAGTATCTGCCTCCCTAAAGTATCACCAGAGCTCGAACTACAATAACTTCCATATATCACCCCAAAACCCGGTCGTAAGCTCGGATTTTGTGCTGATTCACCTCCCTGCGGTTGATCAATTGGCTCACACTCTCAGCGGAAACTCTGTGGAATTGGATTTGACTTGGCAAGCTCCGATAGATACCGTTCTGCCCGTAACCGGATACAGAGTCTACAAACGCTTCAATTCCGGCCCCTTCGAATTAGTGCAGGAATCTCTCGAGACCAGCTTCAGCGAATCCCGCGATCAGATCGGTTATTACTACTATTATGTATGCGCCGTCTATCTGGGAGATGAGGGTAGTCCTTCCCAAACCTTGCTCTTGGACAATCCCTATTCGGATAACCAGGAAAATGATATCCCCTCGCTGGTAACCGCTCTGAATGGTAACTATCCCAACCCCTTCAACCCTACCACTACCATTGCTTTCAGTATGGCTGAAGCCGGCCCGGCAACACTGTCTATCTACAATAGCAAAGGTCAGTTGGTACGCCAATTGGCAAACAGCGAATTCACCACCGGAAAACACTATCTGGTGTGGGATGGACGCGATAATGGCGGTCGTCCGGTTTCTTCCGGATTGTATTTCTACCGCTTGTCTGCACGGCACTACAGCAAGACCCGCAAGATGATCCTGATGAAATAGTA